>RCMY010001907.1_pt1 | contig 21741 bp, 25 predicted proteins | sample 2041341 | NCBI WGS metagenome assembly RCMY01 (sample SAMN09708234, study PRJNA481090) | Marine sediment metagenome, whole genome shotgun sequencing project.
CCCGCCGCGATGTTGGCATGATCGCCGCACGCCTCGTCAGCCATTCGTGAGCGGACAACAACGCATCGGCGCGCCACAGCCTCGGATTGCCGAACCGATCAAGGAACTGGCTCACGACCGTGTCTCAGCCGGCCAGAGCGACGGCGATGGTCGCTGCTACGGCTGCGTTGTTCTCGGCGAGGGCGAGGTTGGTTGGAACGCTCGCTCCGTCGGTTGCGTCGGCAAGAGCGCCGAGGATCACCGGAGTCGTGGCTGGGCCGAAGACGCCCTGTTCGGCCGCTTCGGCGAGGGCTTGGTCGACCGCGACTTCGAGCTCGACGATGTCGATGGCGTCCGCTGCCGGTACCGGCGCAGCCACGAGGATGCCTCCCCCTCCGAGTGCCCAGTGGGCTCGAGCGATTCGGGCGACTTCATCGGCAGAATCGACACGGTGGCCGAGAGGCAAACCACTCGACACGGCGTGGAACGCCGGGAACTCATCGGTCTGCCACCCGAGCACGATCACGCTGTCGGTCTCAAGGCGCTCGAGCGTGGCCGACAAGTCGAGGAAGACCTTCGCTCCAGCGCTCACGGTGACCACCTGGTGCTGCGCCAGTGCTCCGAGATCGGCGCTGATGTCACCGGTGTCAGCCCAACCTCGGTGCACACCGCCGATTCCGCCGGTGGCAAACACTTCGATGCCGTCGCGCGCCGCAAGCATCAGGGCTGCTGAGACGGTGGTGGCGCCGTACTCCCAACCTTGGCCGATGGCCACGGCCAGATCTCGCGCCGCTGCCTTCCTGGCCGGTCCGCAGATGCGGGCGTGGTCCTCTGGGTCGACGCCGACCCGAGCGACGCCGTCGAGCACAGCGGTGATCTGAGCGACAGCACCTCGCGTCGAAACAGCGGTCGAGCGCTTCGAGATTGTGCGGTGAAGGCAGACCGAGGTGAGAGAAGATGGTCGATTCGAGAGCGACTCGTGGCTTGTTTGATTGCAGTGTGTTGTTCATTGGTTCCACCTCTCGCCGAGTACCCACTCGACACCGTCGGCTGTGTCCCTGACCTCTACACCGGCGTTGGAGAGTTCGTCCCTGATCACATCGGACAAGTCGTAACGCTTCTCGTCTCGAACGACCTTCCGAAGTTCGAGCACAGCTCCGACCACAGGGCCGACGATCTCTCGTGGGTCTCGCACGCCGCCTTTTGCTGCCGCGCCGAGGCGGACGATCATCGCTCTGCGGGCTGCCCGAGCTTGATCGCCATGATCGGTCTGGGTGGTGTCGGACGACCAACGTTCGATGGCATCGTCGATCGACAGTACGGCGGCGACGGCACCATCGGCGTCTCGGCCGCTGAGTGCGCTGTCGAACGCAGCTTCGGCTGAACGGACGTCATCCAGCAGGGTGGCGCCGATGTTGTCTGCTGGGCCGCCGTTTGCGGCTTCGGGTGCCGCTGTCGCGCTGGGCGCAGGGGACGGCGCCGTCAGCCCCTCTCGACCGGCTGCTCTGAGCACGTCGATGCTGACAGTGACACCAGCAGGAATGGTGACGGACTCGCCAGCCAGCCTCAGCGTGAGCACACCCTTGCCGAAGATCTCGGCGGTATCGGCGTCGAGATCGAGGATCACACCCGTGTGCTCGTCGATTCCCATGATGAAGCTGCCCTCCGGCAGCTCGCCCTCGATCATCGACAGGCGGGTCTCGCCGAGATAGCACATGCGAGTGTCGTGGTTGCCGCCCTCGTTGTTGTCGTAGTGAGGGATGACGGTGACGGGGAGGCCAAAGGCCGACAGGAGGTCCAGTCCTTCGAGCCAGAATGGCTCCATGCCAACCTTGTAGACCTCGTAGACCGGCACGGTCCGCAGCCCGATCGTCAGCGCAGCAGCACTGCTGAAGACGACAGCACCACCGGTTTGGAGCTTCTCGGCGAAGGCGCCAGGCACCGGTGTGTTCTTCCAATGACGCAGTGCGTAGGTGGGGCTTCCTGGGCCAGCGAAGAGCCAGTCGGCAGTACGGATCTTGGCCAGTGCGGTCTCGACGGCGAGACCATCGCCATCCGAGCGCCGAAGACCGGCTGCCTCCACCCGGTGCCCGACGCTCTTCTCGAAGTACTCGAGGCTCTTCTCGACGAGGTCGTCGGCATTCTCTTGAAACCCAAAGGGCGTATCGAGCATGACGGCCTCGATGGGCCCTTCGAGCCGTTCAAAGATCATGCGGTGGGGTTTGGTCATGGTCGGGGCTGTCTCGCCCGAGCCCATGATCACAAGAAGTCGAGGCTGGCTCACCGAACCGAGGCTAGCGCTCGCATGTCAGACGGAACTGACCGTGCCAGGGATGTCCCCGAGGAGGCGACTACCGTTTGGTCGGTGCATCGCTCCCTCTTCATTGCATTGCTCTGTTCCGTCGCTCTGATCGCCGCTGCCTGTACAGACAGCGAGCCGGGCGCAGCTGGCGATCCAACCACGACCGCAACCGCTGACTCGACCGATGCAGACGGCGATGTCGAACCACCGCCCGACTCCGACGAGCCAGCGGACGACCGCACCGGGAGCGGGTCGTTGCAGACCGGTGGCTTCGTGCCAGAAGCGCTCGATTGGTCTTCCTGCGAAGCCTTCGAGTGCGCCACGCTGATGGTCCCCCTCGACTACGGCGATCCTGGTGGGGAGCAGATCGAGATCGCCGTGACTCGCTCAGCGACAACTGGGGATGAGCGCATTGGCTCAGTGCTGCTGAACCCGGGTGGCCCTGGAGGCTCGGGCATCGACTACCTACAGGCCGCGGCGCTCACTCTCCCGACTTCTTTGAGCTCGCGGTTCGACCTTGTCAGTTTCGATCCTCGGGGCGTTGGTCAGAGCTCATCGGTCAACTGTGATCTTGACCTCGATGACGCCATCGACCTCCTTGCTGACGGCGACACGCAAGCCTGGAACGCCGTCCTCGAACAAGAGAAGGAGTTGTTCGGCGGATGCGAGGGCCTCGATCTCGCTCCGTACGTCGGGACCAACAACGCGGCACGAGACATGGATGTGATGAGAGAGGCGCTCGGCGACGAGAAGCTCACGTACATCGGCTACAGCTACGGAACGCGCCTCGGTGCTGCCTACGCCGAATTGTTCCCCGAGAATGTGCGAGCGCTCGTCCTTGATGCAGCGGTGTTGCCTGACAGCGACCTGACCAAGCTCGATTCGGCCCAAGCTGGCGGATTCGACCTCGCCTTCAACAACTTCGCTGCGGCGTGTGACGCCGACACCGACTGCATCCTGCAGGACATCGGGCCCACGCTCGAGGTCTTCCGAGCTCTCGAGGATGAGATTGCTGACGTTGGGTCCTTCTCGGTCGATGGAGGGCGCCGGCTCACTGCTGGCGAGCTGAGATACGGCGTTCTCGCATCGCTGTACAGCGTCGACACCTGGCCGATCCTCGCCGAGGGTCTGTTCGTTGCCGAGACCCTGGGCGATGGCACGATCTTGCAGTTCCTGGCCGATTCGTTGCTCGACCGCCAAGCCGATGGTTCTTACTCGAACTCGCGCGAGGCCAATCGTTACATCAACTGCGCCGACGATCCGAACCGGACATCGGTCGAGCAGACGCGGATCGATTCCTCTTCCGCTGGCGACGAGAGTGAGTTCTTCGGCGGCATTTTCCGGGCAGGCACTGGCTGCCTGATCGCGCCTGACCCGATCGACCCGCTCGCCATTGGTCCAGCCGACGGTGCTCCCCCGATCCTCGTGATTGGTAACACCGGTGACCCGGCAACGCCGTACGCATGGAGCGTGCAGCTCGCTGAGGAGCTCTCCTCAGGGGTGCTGTACACAGTCGAAGCGGAGGGGCACACGGCCTACGGGTCCTTCGACTGTGTCGAGGCCGATGTGACCGCCTACCTGGTCGATCTCACGGTGCCGACCACAACGACATGTTCGGAGAACGCCACCGCCGACTTCTTTCCACCAACGGGCGAGAGCGACTTCGATCTGATCATCGGGTTCTTCGACTGCCTGATCGAGGAGGGCCTCGATATCGAGCCGATCACCACCGCGGCCATTCTCGCTGACCCAACAGGCGAGGCTCTGTTCGTCGGAATCGATCCCACCGATCCCGAGACGGGCGCAGCGATCCTTGCCTGTCAGTCGTTCCTCACCGGGCTCAGCTGATCGGTCGGTCAAGCAACGTTGGTCATCAACTGCTCAGCGCATCGTTCCGAGCATCTCGATGACCCGGCTCGCATTGGTGTCCGGGTTGATGATGCACAGCCGAAAAACCGATTCGCCCTGCCATCGGGTCGGAACACAGAGAATCGTGCCGTGCACTCGGTGATGCTCTGACCACTCGAGCATCTCGTCAGCTGACCACCCTGGCCGGCGAAACAACACGACGGAAAGTTCGGGCTCGACCACGAGGTCGAGGTGGTCAGCTTCGACAACGTGGTTTGCGATCTGCCTGCTGATGGCCAAGCCCCGCTCGACCGCTTCGCCGTATTTCGCCGTGCCGTAGGTGGCGAGCGAGAACCAGAACGGAAGTCCTCTGGCTCGTCGTGTCAGCTGGATGGCGTAGTCCGACGGGTTCCACTCGGTCCGGTCGAGATGCTCGAGATAGCTGGCGTGCTGAGCATGGGCGAGGGCCCCCCAGGCGGGATCGCGATACACGAGAGCGCAACAGTCGTACGGGGCAAAGAGCCACTTGTGCGGGTCGACGATGAAGCTGTCGGCCCTTTCGACGCCGTCGTAAAGCGAACGAATCGACGGTGCGGCAAGGCCGGCCAAGCCGTAGGCCCCATCGATGTGCAGCCAGAGGTCGCGTGCTTCACAAACGTCGGCCACCGCGCTGAGATCATCGACGATTCCTGCGTTGGTGGTGCCTGCTGTGGCGACGACAGCAAACAGGCCGGCATGTCCGCTCTCGGCGATCGCACGTTCGAGCGATGGCCCAGTGAGTCGGCCACGTTCGTCTCCCTCGACCAGGATCAGGTCGCAGTCCAACGTGCGAACGGCCGCTGCCACTGACGAGTGTGCGGCATCGGTGGCGGCGATTGCCCAGCGCTGCGCATCTCGACCCTGGTGCCGCGCCTTCGCTCGGGCCGCGCTCAGTGCACTCAGGTTGCCGACGGTGCCTCCCTGGACGAACGTTCCGCCCGCTTGTTCAGGAAACCCAGCGAGGCGAGACAGCCAAGCCAGCGCCTGGTTCTCCGCGTGGATGGCCCCAGCTCCTGCTTCCCAGGTCCCGGCGAAGATCTCAGCGGTGCCAACGGCCAGATCGCAGATCAACGAAGCGGGAGTCGGAGCGCCAGGCACGTAGGCGAGATTCATTGGCTCACCTTGCGCTCGCGTTGCCGTCACGATCGTGTCGGCGAAGCGTCGAAGGGCCTCATGGCCACCGATACCTTGGTCAGAGATCGAGCCAGCGAGTGCTTCATCGAGCTGTTCTGCTGAGGCAGCTCCTGTTACGGGGTCGTCGCCTTCCAGTATCCGGCGACGAGACCAGTCGAACGTAGCTTCGAGCACCTCGTGGTCGATGTCGAAGAAGCGGTCAGGATTGGGGGCGTCGCTCACACGCAAGACCGTAGCTCTCTGAGCCAAGACGACATGAGTGGAAGGCTTCAGCGAGGTCTCGCTATCCCGTTCCTTGGGATGCCGATGGGTCGAGGATTGTGGGAGCGCGCCGTAAGGTGGACGGGTGCTGCCACGCCTCATCGCATCAGACATGGACGGAACCCTGCTTGGAGGCGATCACATCGTCGAGGAGCCAACCATCAGGGCGCTCGAACGAGCTTCCCGCCATGGGATCGAGATCGTCGTGGCCACCGGCCGCAGCCACTGGTCAGCCATCAAGTTGCTGGAAGAACTGCCCTTCATCCGTTGGCACCTTTGTTCGAACGGCGCCACGCTCTATGACGGCCACGTCGGCGAGATCGCCCAAGCTCGGCCAATCGCTGCCGATGTCGTGGCCGAGATCGAAGCGTTGGTAGCTGAAGCGTTTCCGACGGCGGCCATGGCATACGAGACACCGGAAGGGATTCACTACACGCCGGCGTTCTTGAGGAACAGAGTCTCGGCCAACCCGACGGTCATCGTGAAGGACAATGTGCCTGAACCGGCATCGATCGAGGGACAACCCATCATCAAGTTGATGGTGATGCATCCCTCCCTCGTCCAACTCGAGTGGCTCGACGTGCTCGCACCGGTGCTGCCAGATGGTCTGCAGATGTCGACCTCCGGCTCTGATTTCATCGAGGTCAGTGCTCCTACCGCAGACAAAGGCATCGCTCTCGCTGAGCTGTGCGCCAGCCTCGGGATCGATGCCTCGGACGTTGCTGCCTTCGGCGATCACAGCAACGATCTCGGCATGCTGACCTGGGCTGGCCAGGGCTACGCGATGGCCAATGCCGTTGACCGAGCCAAGGCCGTCACTGATCTCCGGGCACCGCATCACGCCGAGCACGGCGTGGCGCATGTCGTCACGCAGTTTCTCGACGATGCGGGCTTGCACTAGGTTTGTTCACCATGACGACCACGCTCGTCCCTTCCACCGACGTCCTGCCAAACGTGCTGCCGACCGAGCGGCTGAACGAGCGGGCCAAGCCGACTCGTGCGCTCCGAGACGAACTACGCAGGATCAACAACGTCCGCAATGTCTTCACCGTGGCCGGCGCTCTGTTCCTTTCGTTCGGTGTTGTCGGTATCGCTGGTTACCTCAACACCTGGTGGGCCTACGTCGCCGCTTTCTTCTTGATGGCACGGGGTCATGTCGGACTCAACATCCTCGGGCACGAGTCCGCTCACCGTCTGTTGTTCTCCCACAAGCCAACCAACGACGCCGTCGGCCGATGGCTGCTGGCCTACCCGAGCCTTCAGGCGTTGCTCGCCTATCGGCGATCGCACTTTGCTCACCATCGGGACGAGATGGGCCCAGAAGAGCCTGATCTCAGTCTCTACAGCGGCTACCCGGTTCCCGCTGACTCGTGGAGGCGGAAGCTCCGCAGGGACATCACCGGGGTCAGCGCCTACAAGAATTTTCGCGGCCTGTTCTTTGCCGTGCGCAAAGGGAGGCGCGAGGCGCAACAGATCCTGGCGGTGCAAGTCCTGATGATTGGTGTGTCGGTCGCTCTTCAGCGTCCATTGATGTATGTGGTCTGGATCCTCAGTTGGTCCACGCTGTGGCGAGTCTCCAACCGAGTTCGCTCGATCGCTGAGCACGGTGGAATGGTCCGATCGAAGGATCGTCGCCTCACCACGCACGTGATTCGTCAGAGCCGAATCGCTCGATTCTGGATGGTGCCATACAACACCGGCTGGCATCTGGCGCACCATGTCGACATGGGTGTGCCATGGCGCAACTTGCCCAAGCTCCATGCCGAGTTGGTGGCATCCGGCTGGGTCACCGAGGCACTCGAATACCCCAGCTATCGAGCGTTTTGGGCCGCAGCCTCATCGGGTGACGTGAAGCAGCCAGACGTGGCTGGCGCCGGCTCGGGCGCATCGAGCATGCTCGACTTCCGCGACTGATCCGGCCGCTGATGTCAGAGGTGTGAATCTGCGGGATAGCTGGGCGCCTCTTCCTCCGGCTTCCTAACACTTGGCGCTCGTGCGCCGATGGGCGCTGATGACGCCAAACGATGACCTCGCCCGGCTGCTGTATCGAGTTGTGCGCGACTTCCAGGCGCCGATGGCGCTGTTGGTCGCCGCAGATCCTCAACGCCGTGTCGTTGGCCATCAGGGGTTTGAGCACGCAGCTGCGATGCGATGGTTGCTTTCCGCCGACGCGAGGGAAGTGCGCGTGATCGACGCTCCGGAGCGGAGCGTCTCGGCCGGTTTGCGTTCATACGCCCAGGCGCCAGTCATGTTCGAGGGTCGAGACATCGGATCCCTTTTCGTGGCCGATCGGCGACGCCGGTGGTTCGATGATGAGGAAGTCCGGCACCTGTCGCTCATGACGAACGTGGCAATGAGGTTGCTCACCCAGCTCGATCTCGATCTCGATCGAGTTCATGCTGGGCCCATCGCACCGGTCTCGAGCGACGCCGTCGATGTACGCGAGCTGGAAACGCTTTCACCAGCCGGGCTTGCGACGTCAGTCTGAGCACGCAGCGTCGAGAATCACGCAGCGTCGAGAATCAGGCAGCGTCGAGAGCGCCGACCAAGCGGTCCACGAATTCGATCGATTGCTCGTCGATCTTCGTGCGCTTGATGGCCATGCCGCCGATGACATCGCCGCCGCGTCGCTCGACAATGCCAGACAGCTTCTCGAGGGTCTTGCCCGTCTCCAGCGCATACGTACAGTACACGGCGGTCTTCTTGCCGTGAATCACCGGGAGGTTCATGAGGCGACGCACGCCAGCGGGCTTCTGGCCGAAAAGGAAGAGACCGTCGACCCATGAGCCGACGACGACGAGGTCGGACTCGCTGAGATGCTGCAAGTCGATGGCCTTGATCGAGCAGGCAACGGCTTCGATTCCGGAGCGGTTGAGCTCGTCAGCGATCTTCTCCCCCGCCTTGCGGGTGTTGCCGGTGAGTGACTCGTAGATGACGGTGGCCTTCATGGCGAGGCATCGTAGTCGACCAGGGTGTGCACTAACCTCACCCACATGTCTGACAAGCGCCACCGCATCTCGATCACCTACTGCGTTCCTTGAGACTATTCTGACCGCGCCGTGAGCGCGGCAAACGACCTGCTCAGCAACTACCAACACGTGATCAGCGAGTTGACCCTGATTACCGGTGGCTCTGGCATCTTCGATGTCGTGGTCGATGATCAGAACATCTACTCCAAGGGCGAGACCGGGCGGCACGCGCATCCCGGCGAAGTGCTCGAGCTGTTCAGCGATTCCTTCGGCGCCGGCGTCGCCCGATACGGCACGTGAACGTCGGATACTGAGTGCTCGATCACTGGATTGCCATCAACGACCCCGACGACCCTCGGCTCGAGTTCTTCCAGGGGCTTCGCGATCACATTCTTCGCCAAGAACGAGAGTTGCCAGACGGTGACATGGCTGGCGTGTTCATCTCCGAGGGTGACATCGTGGTGGGCCGGGCCCTGAGCGCCGGCTACGAGTTGGTTTGCATTCTCGTCGATGCCAAACGGTCCAAGCCGCTGCCCGGTGTTGTTCCCGACTCGGTACCGATCTACGCCGCCGGTCCCGAGGTGCTGATCCGCATCACTGGTTATCACTTGCATCGAGGGGCGCTGGCGTGCTTCAAGAGGCGCCCGGTGCCGTCAGTCGCCGAGGTCCTCGCTGAGCACGATCCTCGCACGGTGGTCGTCCTCGAAAACGTTGGCAACCCCACGAACATGGGTGTGATCCTGCGTTGTGCCGCTGGGCTCGGCGTCGACGCATTCTTCTGTGACCCCACCTGCAGTGATCCGCTCTACCGCCGATCTGGCCGGGTCAGCATGGGTGAGGCCTACGCCCTCCCATACGCCAGGCTCGATGCTTTCCCAGATGGTCTCGAGGCCCTCAGGGCCCACGGATTCAAGCTGCTCGCCCTCACCCCAGGGGCGGATGCGGTTCCCCTCGGAGACCTCCGCTTCGGCCAAGAGGATCGACTCGCCGTCCTGTTGGGATCCGAGGGTCCCGGACTGAGCGGCGCCGTGCTGGAGGCCGTTGACCAGAGTGTCCGAATACCCATGTCCGGAACCGTCGATTCCATCAACGTCGGGTCGGCTGCTGCTGTCGCGTTCTACGGCGTCCAGCAAGCGAGACGGGTCGTCTGAGTCAGAGCGGCAGGCGGTGGTCGCCGGCCGAGTGGACGGTTCTAGGACGATGCGGTGGTGTCTCCTCGGTCGAACGTCGAGCGCCACATTGGTTCGATGCCCCGTCGTTCCCCGTTCCACACCAGACCTGCTGATCGGTACGTGGCGTGGGCTGCGTGATTGTCAGGATGGGCAGTGACCACCAGTTCTTTGCTGTCGACCTCGTGTCGCTGGAGTCGGTCGACGACCGCCTTGACGGCAGCAGAGCCGAAACCGCGCCCCTGGTGTGTGAGGTCAATGGCAACGTGACGCAACTCGCTGCTGCCGTCGCCATGTGTGAGCGCAAGCACGCCAACGACGACGTCGCGCTCGTCACGAACGAGAAAGGGCTCCCACCGTCGGCCGTCCGGGCGAAGAAAGCACTTGGCCAGGATGACGAGCGCCACCGGTTGGCAGGCGGCGACGAATGCAACCTGATCGTCGGCCACTCGGACCTCGATCGCCTCGTGCCAGTTGCTTTCGTTGATGAGTTCGATTTCAACGTCTGCCACAGTTGCTGACGTTAGCCATCGCCCCGAACTGACGCCATCAAAACTCGGTCGGGATCGCCCGGCCAACGCCATGAGCGGCACTCATGGGTTCCGACGGGAGTAGCGAGAAGGCGGATCTCGGATGCTTCCTCGCCGGGCATGGTCGGTAGGTTGCCGGCTTGGCCGAGCTACTCAGCGACGAACAGCGACGTGAAGCGGCAGCCAGCGACGTCAACGTACTGGCGATTCTGATGCTGGTCGGAAGCTCGATCTTCGCTGTGGTCAACATCTGGATCGGAACAATGAGCTGGATCGCTGGCGTCCTGTCGATCACGTCGACGTTGGCATGGTCGCTCGGACTCTGGCGACGGTCGCCGGTGACGACTTCGTTCGTCAAGATCGGCTTTGGCTTCAGTGGCCTCGCCGCCCCGGTGTTCGGCGTCCTGGGCATCGTCGCCGTCGTCTTCGGCTTCACCTGGGGCTGGGCAATTCTCGGTGGGGCGATCGTCTACTTCGCATTCTCACTGCTCGGCCTCGAGATCATCGAGCGAGCCCACGACACGGGCGTCATCGACACCTACGAGCTGGGCTGACACCGCCAGCTCTACCCTCGAGCCCTGCATCGAGCCATTCAAGATGCAGGCGTAGTAGTCATCGAATCCGCTCCATGCTGCGAGTTCGTCCGGATAGTCGGCCTGGACGTAGAGCCAGTAGAGCCTTCGTGTCAGTTCCCGTGGATTGCTCGGATCGTCATCGAGGAATCTCCTCGCGATTGCTCGCGCGCCGGCAATAGTTGCCGCCGAGCTCAGCCTCGGTTCGATCGGCAGCGCTAGTTCGGCGAAGGCGTCCGGCCCGTAGTCGAGCGGCCACCCGCCGCCCAGTCGACGGCCGCTTCTCTGCAGCGCTCGAGAGCGGAATCCGATGTAGCCATCACGCAATACTGTCATGGCGGTCAGAACAGACCGGTCCATTTGGCACGTCCGCTTGTGTCAGCGCCCAGTTGCGGAACGGGTCAGGTCACGCCAGGCTCAGCTGATGTCACTTTCACTGTTGCGTCGAGCGCTACGGGATCGACGGGTGCTTTCAGACCAAGTCGCTCCGCGTTGAGTACCGATACTGGCGAGGTCGAGGGTGTCACGTACATCGAGGAAGCGTCCGATCCTCGCCTCGATGACTATCGCGAGCTGAACAGCATCGCGGTGCGCACCGAGATGGAACGCGATGAGTACTTCATGGGCGAGGGGTATGTCCCGATCGACCGAATGCTCGACTCTGGGCATCGCATGCGTTCGGTTCTCCTCCACCCGAAACGTCTCAAGCGGTTCGTTCCCACCATGTCGCGTCCAGAGATGGCCGGGGTGCCGGTGTACGTCGCCGAGCAAGCAGTCCTTACCGAAGTCGTTGGCTTCAACATGTACCGGTGTTGCCTCGCATCGGCCTTCCGCGCTCCGATGCCGACCGTTGCTGAGCTGGCGAGCACATGCAGGCGACTCGTCGTGCTCGAAGCGCTGAACGACGACCAGAATGTGGGCGCTATCGCCCGGGCCGCTCGTGCGTTTGGCATCGACGGCATGGTCATCAGCCCAACCTGTAACGACCCATATCAACGGCGCACGGTGAGAGTGAGCATGGGTGAGATCCTGCACGTCCCGGTGGCCAGGGCAGGTGCCGGGGATTGGCCGAGCGCCTTGCACACTCTTCGCGACGCCGGCTTCGAGACCTGGGCCCTCACTCCCGATGTCGACGCGGTCGACCTCTGGGACATGGACGTTCCCGATCGGGTCGCCGCCGTTCTCGGCGCCGAAGGCCATGGCCTGGAGGCAGAGACCATGGCAGCGTCGACTCATCGAGTTCGGATCTCGATCTCGAGCAACGTCGACTCGCTCAACGTTGGTCATGCTGCTGCGGTCACGTTCGCAGTGATTGCTCGCCCGGAGCGGGCTCGCTGAGTGCCCTCCACATCATGAGGGCAGCAACCAGTTCGGTCGCTCCGCCCATGACGAATGCCCAGCGAACACCGACTGCTGTGGCCAATGCGCCGCTGGTCAAGGCACCGATGATGATGACCCCTCGCGTGAATACTCGAGCTGCGATGTTGACCCGACCCAATAGTTCGTTCGGCGTCAGTCGCTGTTGAAGGCTTCGTGCCACAGGGCGTTGCACGCCAGTTGGGATGCCGGCAACGAACCAGACAACGGCGAGCTGCCACCCGGTGTCTGCGGCTGCCATTGCGATGAGCGCAAGTCCCTGCAAGATCACGGAGCCAGTCAGCGTCGTTCGGCGCCCGAGGGTGCTTGCGACGCGGCTTCCGGTGAGCGAGCCGCCAAAGGCCCCGATGGCCCCGGCGGCCAAGACGATGCCGAATGTGAGGGCAGATTCGCCGAGCTCTTGGTCGACCAGCACCACCAGCAGGCTGAGGCCTGAGGAGACGCCGAAGTAGTAGACGACTTGCGCTGCGGTGAAGGGCCCGAGGAGCGGGTGTCCGCGGAGAAAGTCGAATCCGGCTCTTGCGTCAGCCCGGATTGGTGTGTTGTTGGTTGGTCTACTGGGCTCCGGCACTTGGGGCGGGAGCCGGCTGAACGGGAGCGTTGAGCTCAGATAGCTGAGTGCGTCGACGGCGAACGGGATCCACGGGGCCCAGGCGAAGACCGCTGCGCCCACTGGTCCTCCGGCGAAGTCGTTGGTGATGATCTCGGCGCTGGCGATGCGCCCGTTGGCGGTCTCCAAGTGTTCATCGTCCACGAGGGTCGGGACAAGAGCCACGATGGCTGGGTCAACCAGAATCTCTCCGGCGGTGATCACGAACGCGACGATGCACAGTTGCCAGATGGCGACAGCATCGACGAGGACCAGTATTGCCAGGGCGGCCGCCACAAGTCCTCGAGAGGCCTGCGTGACGAGGATGATGCGCCGACGGTCCCAGCGATCGACCACGACGCCTCCAACTGGAGCGAAGGTCAGCCACGGGAGGTACTGCGCTGCGGTGACCGTTGCGATGAAGAGCGGAGACGACGTGAGGGTCGAGGCGAGCAGAGGGAGTGCTGCAAGGCGAATGCCGTCGCCGGTGTTCGTGACCAATGATCCATAGAACAGCGCACGAAAACCACTGCCCAGCGAACGGTTCGAGGTGGTCATTCCGAGGCGAGGCCGCCGTCGCGGGCGAGAACGGAGGTGCGCGCCACAGCCGCCTCAAAGGAAGTGATCCGCCAACTCTCGCTCACGTCGCTGCCGTCACCAGGTCCGCGCATCGAATGCCAACCGTCCGGGAAACCCAGAGGGCAGGGTTGCGTGGGTGTAGGCCGCATCGAGGTGGAGGCCGAGATTGTTGAGATCTGCGGCGATGGCGTCGTCGATGTTCCCGAAGGCCATGCCAGAGCCGGTGCCCGGCGTCGTACCGTCGCCCAGGTTCCCACCCGAGTGGACGGATCCGTCGGTGGTGACAGTGAGGATGTCGCCGGCCCACAGCGTTCCGGCATCAGCGAGCATTTCCGGCAGCCAGAAGCGTTGGTCAGCTTCGTCGTAGCCGTACCAGCAAGCGAACTGCACGCCGGATGCGAGCATCTTCGTTGCGACGTCGATCGCGTTCGGACCATCGCCGATAGAGGCGTGGTAATCAAAGGGATCGATGAAAACGAACCACTCGTGCGGGTCGCTTCCGAGGACGCGTTCGGTGACCGTGGCCAAGCCGTCAGCATCAGCGATTTCGGCTGCACTCCCCCAAGCCTCTTCTTCGGCGAACGCGCGGAGCTCCCGGAGCGATTCCGGGTCGATATCGCAGAACAGGTAGGAGGCGTCGAGCCCCAGTTCATCGATCACCCACCCGGGCGATCCGGGATAGAACGCCAGACTCGGTTTGCCTTGGAGCTGAGCGAAGTAGTGAGTGTTCCTCAGCACCGGGTCCTCGGCCGCCCAGCGCATGAAACCTTGGCGCTGTGCTTCTTGTTTGTCATGCCGATCTCGGACAGCTCACCGACTGAGTATTGCGCCTCTGGCGAATGAGGGTCGGAAGCGTTGTGATTTGAAGCTGTGCCAAGCGGTCCGGACCGGTTCCGAGCACCGGCCGTCGACTTGGGCGAAGGCCGATCGCCGGCTGGTCCGCGACTATGTTCAAGTGATGACGACGCGGCCTGGCGATCGTGGCGTTGGAACCTCAACGACGCACGACGACCCAAGTGAGAACGGAGAACCGGTGGACGACACAGTCGCTGAGTCACCTCACCTCGGCGCTGTCCTCACATGGTTTGGCGCGGTGACGTTTGTCGGTGTGCTGGCAGTAGCGGCGTCGACGGATTCCCTGAAAATTTGGCGCACGCCCGAAGGAGCCGGCCAACAACCGACGCCCTCGCCGGCCGTTGATGACATTGCAGTGCCGGTCATTCGCGAACCGCTTGGCTCGGGCGTGAGTTTGACTGCCGTCGCCGTCGTGCTCCTGCTCGCCATTGTTGCACTGCTGCTTCTGACATCGAGTCTCCGGCGGTCTCCCTTCGCTGAGCGCATCGAGCGAACGTTCGGCTGGGGCGAGCTAGCCGCGACAGCGCAGGATCCGCTTCCGGACGTGACGGTGCACGATTTGGGCGAGGAGATCGGTGACGCACGCAATGCGCTGCTCGACGGTGACCCCCGAAATGGAATCGTCGCCTGCTGGATGCGTTTGGAGCGAGGAGCACTCGACGCTGGGCTCCCACGTTGGGCAGCTGAGACCGCAGACGAGTACTCGCGCCGCGTCGTGACATCGACGTCGGTCGACCCGACGCCGCTCAACGAACTGGCTGAGTTGTATCGCGAGGCGCGCTTCTCCGGTCACCGGCTCAGCGAACAAGATCGGGACCGTGCTTCGGCTGCGCTTGGCCGTATCAGCGACGGCCTCGTGGTCGAGGGGCGGCCTCAGCCGTGACCAGCTATCGCCTTGGCGTCACCGTGATCGCGTGGGTGATCTTGGTGATCGCGCTGCTTGGATCGGATGCTCAACCGCAGATTCTGGTGTTGGGCGGAATCGTGTCCATCGTCATGGCCTGCGGCTTCATCGCGTCCGACTTGGTCCGCGCCGCAACCCCGCTCGTATGGGCACACCCACCGCCCATACACATCACCAGAGTCGATGACGAGGCGGTGACGATGATTGCTCGTCAACTGAGAGGCTCGCGCCGATTGTCGTCGTCTCTACGCGACACGCTTCTGTCCCTGGCGGACGAGCGATTGCTCGATCGCCACGGAATCGATCGAACCGGCCACCCCGAAGCGGCGCGCGCAGTGCTTGGTCCGGGTCTGATCGCCCTCGTCGAGCAGCGTCGCGCTCGACTCTCCAACCTCACAGACCTCCACAGGCTCCTCAACGAGATCGAATCGATATGAACCACTCGAATCCTGCCGCTGATCTCGACGTTGCTGATGTCGCCCGCTTGGCCGCAGAGGTGCTTGACGAAGTCGGTCGAGCGATCGTGGGTAAACGGCACGCACTCACGCTGATCCTGAGCGGGGTGCTCGCGAGTGGCCATGTACTGCTCGAGGACCTGCCTGGCTTGGGCAAGACGCTCGCCGCTCGATCGTTCGCCCAGACGCTCGGATTGGACTTCGCCAGAGCGCAGTTCACCCCTGACCTGCTTCCGGCGGACCTGACCGGCGCTTTCGTGTTTGACCAACGGACCCAAGAGTTCGTGTTCCGTCCAGGCCCGATTTTCACCGGACTCTTGCTCGCCGACGAGATCAACAGAACGCCACCGAAGACGCAATCGGCGCTGCTCGAAGCCATGCAAGAGGGCCAAGTGACCGTGGAGGGCGAAACCTTCGTGCTGGATCCTCCGTTCATCGTGCTCGCGACAGCGAACCCGGTCGAGTACGAGGGCACCTATCCACTCCCCGAGGCACAACTCGACCGGTTCTTGCTCCGAATCAGTTTCGGGTATCCCACCGTCGAGGAGGAGCGTCTGGTTCTCGCTCGGCGCATGGAACGACGCCGAGAGGCGCAAGATCTGCGTGAGATCGTCGATGCCTCGACGCTGATCGGCATGCAAGCAGTTCTCGAAAACGTCACTGTCGACGAGGACATACGTGGGTACTGCGTCGATCTGACGGTCGCGACTCGACAACACGAGCACGTGATGATCGGAGCGTCCCCACGAGGTGCCCTGGCGCTCCTTCTGTGTTCGAGGGCATACGCCGTGATCGCAGGTCGCGACTACGTGACACCAGAGGACGTCAAGGCCGTTGCGGCTTCAGTGCTCGGGCATCGCATCACCACCAAACCCGAACTGTGGCTCACCACAGCTTCCGGTGCGTCGGTGGTCGACGATGTGCTCGGGTCCGTCCCAACACCGCAAGCGGGGACACGAAGCCCCCCGTGAGTACTGGCACGGGTTGGCGGCCGACCGCTGCTCACGCGAGAGCAGTGCTTGGGAGTGTCGTACTGGCAGCGCTAGCCGTCGGTCTCCGTCGGCCAGATCTGCTGGTGCTGGCTGCGCCGCTGCTCATTGCGACGGTGGCCGGCAGGAGGTCCAAGCCAGTCGGCACACCGGCGGTGCATCAGCGGCTGGGCCACAGCACATTGACCGAGGGCGAGGCAACGACCTACCACATTCGCGTCGACGACCCCAACGAGCAGACCGAGACGATCGCCGCAGTGCTGAAGCCTCAACGTTGGATCGACCTCCGACCAGAGGACGGCCAAGTCGCAACGCGAGTCCAAGGCGATGTCAACACGCACACGCTCGATGTCGTCGTGCGGCCGACGAGATGGGGGAACTACACCGTCGGCCTGGCGCTCGTCGTGGCGACGTCGAGTTGGGGGGCGTATCGCTGGCGCGCCGCGACCGACGGTGCGACACACCGTTTACAAGTGCTTCCTCTGTCCTCAGGACACGATGCGAGCAACGGATCACTGGTCGCCGCGCCTGGGCTCGTCGGATCGCACCGCTCGCCTCGTTACGGCAGTGGTGCCGAGTTCGCGACCATTCGCCCCTTCGTGGCTGGCGACCGACTGCATCGAATTCGGTGGGCCCAATCGCTGCGCACTGGAACACTTCAGGTCGCGTCGACATGGGCCGACCAGGACCGCCACGTCGTTCTTGTTGTCGATGCAGTCGTCGACATCGGGATCAGTACCGGGATCGACGGGGCTGCCTCGAGTCTCGACATCACCGTTCGCGCTGCCGCTGCGATCGCAGAACACCACATCAGCCAGGGCGATCGCGTCTCGCTCGTGACGGTCGGTTCGCTGCGACGCGACCGCCTGCCGCCGGCGACCGGTGTCCGTCATCTCCGTCGAGTGCTGGCGACGCTCGCCGCAATCCAGCCTGCAGGTGTGCTGATCGGCCCTGATCGGATCCCGAAGCACCTCGGCCGTGGTTCGCTCGTCATCATCTTGTCCTCGCTTCGATCGCCGTGGGCGTTGACCCGTGCGGTCGCCATGAGCGGTCAAGGTCTTTTCGCGGTTGTCGTCGATTGCCTGCCGCCCGACCTCGAACACCGCCACGGACTCGACGGGTACGAAGCAGCGGCGTGGAGGATCGACAGACTCCGACGCGAACATCACCTTCGGCGCGCGGGTGAGATGGGCATCGCTGTCGTCCCGTGGCGAGATCCGACCAGCCTCGACGCCGTGGTTCGGGACCTGCAGCGACGCCGCCACATGCGATCCGGTTGGTCAGCATGAGCGGATCTCGCTTGGATGATTCCCTTTGGCTGCTCTCGCGCGCCAGCGGAGCGGCGCGCATCGCTCGTCTCGTCATCCTGGTCAGCCCGATTCTTGCGACCGTCTGCACAACTCTTGCGGCGGGTCGACCCTTTGTCATTGGTAGTGCGGTCATCGTCATCCTCGCGGCTGCCTGCGTTGTGTTTCCCGACACACACCTGGGTCTGATCGTGATCGTGGTCCTCGCTGCGGAGTGGGTCATCCGGGTCCAGGACCCCGTATCGCCGTGGTCGATCGGGGTAGCGGCGCTGATCGGCGTGTTTCACACAGCGCTGGCATTCACCGGAATCGCTCCCGCGGGGGCCGACCTCGCGGATTCGATGTATCTCCCCTGGATTCGGCGAGCGCTCATCTCGACCGGCCCAGCTGGAGCCGTGTGGGCCGCGGTCGTTGCTCTCGATCGCGTGGACTTCGGCCGACAAGCGGTCCTCGTGGCCGCAGCGCTCGTCGTACTGGCGATCGCCGGCTACTGGTCAGCGGCGGCACGATCTCGAACTGACGAGCAGCGTCAAGCGTCGAGTCGATGATTGATCTCGACGGGATCGACCAGCTTCCGCAAGCCCTCGACGTGCGAGTTCAACGCGAGTTGCCCGGGCTTGGTGATCGACAACCACGTGCGGCGTGTTGCTGCTTTGCCTGTTCGATGCGAGGTGATGTAGCCGGCATCGGTGAGCACCTTCAGATGCTTCGACAGGTCCGAATCACTCAGATCGAGCAAGTGTCGCAGCACCGAGAATTCGACCTTCCTGCCTGCGGCGACGGCGCCGAGACATGCAAGTCGTTTGGGAGGAACAAGAATCGGATCGAGTTCGTCGAGACTCATTGCGGCGATTCGGCCCAGTGATCGCGTGCTCGATTCGTCATCGTGATGCCGAGCCCGAAAGCTACTGTGGTGGCGAGCCATGCCCCTGCGAGGGTGAGGGCAGATTGGCCCGAGCGATCGGGCAGGTCGATGACGCTCCATGCCACGGTGATGCCGTAGCTCACGACCAAGATGAACCCGTAGAACGCGAGTGCTCTGAGGGGCTTCCGAAGTCGTCGAGGAGAGGCACGCCGTCGCCGCCGTTGGTCCACAACGGCGAACGCCAAGGCGATTCCGCCGATGACTGCGCCTGCAGTCGCCCAGCCGGCCGGGCCGTTGTTGATCAGCGCAAAGCCTGCGATCGCCGTAGCAAGAATCGGGGCATGCCAAACCGGCGTCGGCGGCATCCACGCTTCAGCCTCGGTGGCGTCTCGGATGGTCTCGAGCATTGCCAATTGCGCTCGTGGGTCCATGTCACCCCTGTTTCGACCACCACTGGTTGTAGTTTCCATACCAGCAACTGTATGTTGCACTTGCCAGATCGTCAAGTGGAAACGAGGCTGGTTTTACGACCGAGCGAGGTTCTCGTCGGTGTCGGCTGATGTTTCGGAGGGCTCGTCGAACGACGCGGCATCCTCGGGAACCACGGGAGCCAACTCATCGCCGTCGCGCCATGGCCGAATTCCATCGCTCTGGTAGAGCTCTGCCTCGGTGAACAGGATCGATTCGGCGTCGGGTGTGGGTCCCTGAAGTCGGGTCTGGGCCGCAGCCTGACGCAGTCCGTCGATCATCGCCGATCCGGCGCTGGCCGGAACGGCGTCGCAGGCGTCCGGCGATTCGGCGATCGTCGCCGCTTGGAACGGCGCTGCGGTCTCTGACACGACGGTCTCTGACACGGCGGCTTCTGACAGGGCGGAATCGGACACGGCGGCTTCGGACACGATGGTCTTGGTCTCGGTCTCGCTCGCTGTCGCTGTCGGCGTCGTCGGGGGTGTTGGTGATGCAGGTGCCTCCGACTCGGCGTCGAGTGGGTCGCTGACGATGACTGGTCGGCTGGTCACGGTTGCTGGTTTGTCCGGCCATGCAGTCGGGTTGTCGGGCACGTCATCTCGCCGAGCAGCGGCTCGAGCAGCCAGAACGAGGCCACCGAGGGCCGCATGCACGTCTTCGGCGTGATCGAGTCGGTCAGGAAACGGCACGCGAGACGGTCGGAGACCAGCCGGTTCGGCCACGTCGAGCACCAAGCCGTATCGGTCGACGGCAGCGACCTCAGCCGACGTCGCCAGCCAGCGCCCGCCGAGCGTCTTGGCGATGAGAAGCAACTGGTCGGCGAGCTTCTTCCGGACTTCGATGAAGTCCTCGCCAAGCAGGATCAGCGGATCGGGTTCGGCCCCAGCGACATCGGCGGGCCGCAACCAGCGCTCGTCGCAGTTGCCGTCGGTCAGGCGGACGCGCGTCGGCTCCAAGCGCAACCACGACCAGTCGAGCGACTCGATCGCGGTCCGGAGCTCGGGACGGGCAAGACAGATGGCATCGGTCAGTTCGATCTGTTGAATGCCGGGAACAGGACGGAGATCGCCCTGCATCAGCAGCCGCCCACCGATGTCCATTCCGGCTCGGGTATCTCGGCGCCCTCGGCTCGAGTGGGTGCTGAGATTCGACACGACGATCACGGGAACCCCGGCGCCGTCAGCGACCATCGGCACGGGGGACACGACAGGCCGACCGTCGATGTCGACGGTGGCAAGGGTGCCTTCGGTATTGGCAGCGAGGATGGTTCTGGCCTGCTCGGCGTGGGTCGGACTCACCCATCAAACATCGGCAGATGTTGCGGCCCTCTTGATTGGTTTACGATCGCCCGATGATCGAATCGACGATGCAGGACTTTCCACTCACGATCAACCATCTCTTTCGACACGGGCGTCAGGTCCACGGCGATGCGACGATTTCGACATTTCACGGGCCAGGGCAGCCGATACAGGTCACGACCTTCGCCGATGTCGGAGACCGCGTCGACCTGCTGGCAGCAGCGCTGCAGCGGCTCGGCGTCGAGGCTGGCGATCGAGTCGGCACCTTCATGTGGAACAACCAACGCCACATGGAGGCCTATCTCGCGGTCCCTTGTATGGGCGCTGTACTCCACACGCTCAACATTCGGTTGTTCCCGGAACAACTGGTCTATGTGGTGAACCACGCCGAGGACAAGGTCATCATCATCGATGAATCGTTGGTGCCGTTGTTGGCGAACGTGTTCGACCAGCTCACCACGGTCGAGCACATCATTGTTTGTCGCATTGGCGACGATCCGAACACCGAGATTGTCGGTCTTGGCGATGTGGCCGACTACGAGGAGTTTCTCGCTGCTGAAGAGCCGGGGTTCGAATACCCAGAGGTCGACGAACGAGCCGCCGCCGCCATGTGCTACACCTCCGGCACCACGGGCAACCCCAAGGGTGTTGCCTATTCGCATCGCTCGACCCACCTGCACTCGCTGGCCGCGATGTCGGCCAACACGCTCCAGGTCGGGCACACCGAACGCATCCTCGCGATCGTGCCGATGTTCCATGCCAACTGCTGGGGCTTGATCTACGCCGCCCTCGCCGCCGGCGCCGATCTGATCATGCCGCAGCAATTCCTGCAGTCAGAGCCGCTCGCTGGCCTCATCGCCGAAACCAGACCAACGATCTCCGGCGCTGTGCCAACGGTCCTGAACGACATCCTCCTGAACCAGCCAGATGCCGATCTCAGCTCGCTTCGCTACGTGGTGTGCGGAGGGTCCGCTGTTCCCCGATCATTGATCGAAGGATTCCGTGCGACCTTCGGAGTCGACGTCTTGCAGGCATGGGGCATGACCGAGACCTCTCCCCTCGCTGCGGTGGGTTGGCCGCCTCGTGGCGTCGACCACGCCGATGACATCGACTTCCGCGTCAAGACTGGTCGGGTCGTTGCCGGCGTCGAGGTGAGGATCTGCGATGACGAAGGCAACGTGTTGCCGTGGGACGGCGAGAGCCAGGGCGAGATCGAGATCAGGGGCCCGTGGATCACCGGCAGCTACTACCT
>RCMY010001558.1_pt1 | contig 21738 bp, 11 predicted proteins | sample 2041341 | NCBI WGS metagenome assembly RCMY01 (sample SAMN09708234, study PRJNA481090) | Marine sediment metagenome, whole genome shotgun sequencing project.
CAAGCTTATGTCTGACAATGTCTTTTTGAGTAAGATTAATCTTATCGGTATTTTTTCCTTCAATTTTCCAAGTTACTTTCGTTCCTTCAGGTATTACAGCGTTCCCAGTGCTTTTCATTGTCTCATTTTGTTTATTTAAATAGCTAGGATAACTTAAGTTTATAGTAAAATCTACTATTGACGGAGTTTCTAAAGCGACTAATGTGTAATCACGGGAATTGACTTCGTTCGCGCTAAAACTAAATTGTGTTGTTTTAATTGGAGGCGTAAAAGTGTGCATGTAAAAACCATTTTCTTTTTGAAGTAATATGGTTTGGCCACCTATTTCAATGTACACATTTTCAGGTTTTATAACTCCTTTCGTGGCTACCTGAACGGTGAAAGATTCATCTTGAAGAATATTGAGATTCGAGGATAATAATTCGAAATGGAAAGGAGCCGGTTTTTCATAAGCCATTTCATAATTAACAACACGCTCATAGGTGCCGAAAAAGGAACTCCAATTTCCAGTAATGTAAAGCGCGGAAATTATTAATAATGGTATGAGTGCGTATTTAATGTATTTGGCTGCGTCTTTGTATTTAACTGCATTCGAAAATGGTATTGGGTCCATTTGTTTTGAACGCTGCGTAATACTGGCCAGTAAAAGCTCTGATTGTTCTTGATCTTCAGCTAAATCGAGCAGATTAGTGAGTTTATCCGCTACTTCAGGAAAATGTTTTCCAATCATTGATGCCGCATCCTTAGGGCTTATTCCCTTTTTGAGTTTTAAGAGATAGAAAACTGGTACCAGAATATAGCGGAAGATTAAATAAAGCTCAGTTGCTATAAATACACCAAAAAGTATCATTCTGCCTAGGGTGTTGAGCCATAAAAAATACTCTATACCTAGTACTATTAAGAAAAATAAAAATCCGAAAGCAAAAAACAATAAAACACCCTTAAGTAAAACTTGAGAGTAATGCTTTTGAATGAACTTATTCAAACGGTCTAAAATGTGGTTGAAGTCTTGCAATTATTGATTTTTATACCAAGATAATGGTTATCATGAATGAATAATGGGAATAATTTGTTAAAACGAGATAGTCTTCATTTGATATAACTGCTACAATCATTTAATTATTATAGTAAAAGATGCAAATTCGTGTTTCAGTTATTCTGTATAAAAACAGCTGGTTGTGTATCTTTGTAACTTCATAATAAGAATATGTCGAAAAAAGTACGCGTTCGTTTTGCGCCTAGTCCTACTGGGCCTTTACACATCGGTGGTGTTCGTACCGCTCTGTTCAATTATTTATTTGCTAAAAAACATGGTGGTGATTTTATACTTAGAATAGAAGACACCGACCAAAATAGATATGTTGAAGGCGCAGAACAATATATAATTGATTCTTTAAATTGGTGCGGAATTCCTTTTGATGAAGGTATTGGTAAAGATGGCGGTTACGGTCCTTATAGACAGAGCGAACGTAAAACTTTATATATAAAGTATGCTGATGAGCTTATTAAAAACGGAAAGGCATATTATGCCTTCGACACTTCTGAAAGTCTTGATGGACATCGGAAAAATCACGAGGAAAAAGGCAAAACCTTTATTTATAATTGGCATAATCGCCTTAAACTGGACAATTCGTTGTCTTTAATGCCAGAAGATGTTCAACAAAGGTTGGATAATGGCAATGAATATGTCATACGGTTTTTAACCCCACCGGACGAAAAATTGGAATTGACTGATATTATACGTGGTTCAATGCAAATTGATACTAACGTTCTTGATGATAAAGTTTTATGTAAAAGTGATGGTATGCCTACGTATCACTTAGCAAATATTGTTGATGATCATTTAATGGAAATTACCCATGTAATTCGTGGAGAAGAATGGTTGCCTTCTTTAGCATTACACAAGCAGCTTTATGATGCTTTTGGATGGGAAGCCCCAGAGTTCGCTCATCTTCCGCTAATCATGAAGCCTGTTGGAAAAGGAAAATTAAGTAAGCGGGATGGAGAAAAATTAGGCTTTCCTGTTTTTCCACTTTCTTGGAATGAGTCAGTTGGGTATAAAGAAGAAGGATATTTCCCAGAAGCAGTTATTAATTTCTTAGCCCTTTTAGGGTGGAATCCAGGAACGGAACAAGAATTATTTTCTTTAGATGAATTGGTTGCCGCCTTTAGTTTAGAACGCGTAAACAAATCAGGCGCGCGTTTTGATCCAGAAAAAACCAAATGGTACAATCAATATTATTTACAACAAACCCCAGATGTTGAGTTAGCAAAAAGTTTCTTGCCTATTATAAAAGAACATACCAATAACGAAGCATATGTTAATTTAGAGTATGTAACCAAGGTTGTTGCTCTTATAAAAGAGCGAGCGGTATTCGTTTCTGATTTTTGGGAACTAAGTAATTATTTTTTTATTTCCCCTAAAGAGTACAATGAAAAGGCAGCAAGAAAACAGTGGAAAGACGATACTGCTGATATTATGAATGATTTAATCGCTACCTTAAAATCCATTAAAGATTTTTCTTCAGAAAACACCGAAATACTAGTAAAAGCATGGATTACCGAAAAGGAATTATCTTTTGGCAAAGTTATGCCTCCACTCCGTTTGTTTTTAGTTGGTGATATGAAAGGCCCTCATATTTTCGATATTATGGCAATGATTGGGAAAGAGGAAAGTATATCGCGGATAAAAACAGCAGTAAACAAATTGGGTTAATTATAAATGTTCAAGAGAATACGTTTTAGTTTAATTTCCTGCAAATTCACCCAGAACTTCCATAGCCTTTTCGGTATCTTTTGTAGAAACAAAAATATGGTCATGATAATACGCCGCAACTACATTGCAACTAATACTATGTTTTGTTAATGCTGTGGAAACAGCGGCTGTAAGACCGACGGCATCTAATGCTGAATGAACAGTTAAGGTTATCCAAGAGGCAACGAATTCGTAATCGAAATTATAGTTATCGGCTTTATCTTTTGATAAGATAATTGTAAAGCCTTCTGCTTCTTTAAATTCAAACAGAATATCTTCTCTTGAAATTTCGGTGATGTCTTTGAGAGATATAAAAACATAAGCACCTACGTTTAAATTGGGTTCTAAACTCTCTAATAATATATTAAGATCAGTTTCTCCTGACATACGAGCGTTTTTATGGGTTTTAAAAACAAAATCAGACCTTCAGCCCCATAAGTTAAGTTGTTGGGCTTAAAACACCCTTATTTTACTTTTGTTTGCTAAGCATTTTATTCGCTTTTCCATCTTTCATCTGCCCAATCGGTCATTTCAGGCTCTGTTAAAAAAGTCCAGGCAATTATTCTGCTCATTTTATTGCCTTGCCCCATAGGTGTGGTTTTGTGTTTTATTACACCAACTTTTTCCAATCTGTCATAGAATGCGCGTAAATTAGATTGTTTGGATACCAACGTTGAATACCAAGCGGAATTTTTTGGGAATTGGGCGCTTTCATTGACCATATTTAAGACAAAACGCTTTTCACCACCATCTGTCCAAAGTTCTCCACCTTGTCCGCTGAAATTAAGTTCAGCTTTCTTGACTCTCTTTTTCTTAAGATTACTCAACTTCCTTAAAGTCCCAGCTTCTGCTTCTGCTTGGGTAGCATGAAAAGGTGGATTACAAATAGTTAAATCTACTTTTTCATCGGTGTTTAATATTCCAGAGAAAATATGATCAGGTTTTAGCTGTAGTCTAAATTCTACTTTACCATGAAGTGAAGGGTTTGAGGTCACAATTTTTTGTGCAGCTTCAATTCCTTTTGGGTCGATATCGGTCCCTATAAATGACCATCCATAGGTACTATTTCCAATTATAGGGTAAACACAATTGGCACCAACACCAATATCTAAACATTTTATCTGTTCTCCCTTTGGTACTGTTCCTCCATTGCTAGCAGCTAGTATATCTGCAATGTGATGAATATAATCTGCTCGACCAGGTATTGGCGGACACAAAAAACCATCTGGTATATCCCAATAATCTAATCCGTAATGCGAGATTAATAAGGCTTTATTAAGGGCCTTTACTGCTTTAGGATTAAAAAAATCAATAGAAAGATTACCATACTTGTTTTTGGCAACAAATTCTTTAAGGTCAGGATTTACAAGGCGTAGCGCTCTTAAATCATAGCGTCCAGCATGTTTGTTGCGTGGGTGTAAACTTGGTTTTTCTAAATGTTCCTTTTTCTTAGGGTCTGGCATAATGTGGAAATGAATACTATAGGGCCCAAAGCTAAAGCTATTTTTTAAGTAGCACTATTATTTCTTCGCATGCGTTTAGGGCCATACCAAAGCCAAAAGCCGGTAATCGTAAAAACCAAAAGAGCAACACCCATAACCGTGGTATAAAAAACCTTTATTTGATTGTCACTTGTACCCAGGTAATTATCTAAAATTGAACCATCATGTATATTTTCAATAAGATCAGAATAACGACGGTCCACGTGTAATAATTTTCCTGTTGCACCATCTAGTTGAAGTCCCCATAGGTGATCGGCATATATAAATTTTACCATGCCCTTGTCTTTTCGAATATCGATGCGATCAATATCAGTTGAAAGCTCAGGTGAAATTGATTCTAGCAGATAAGAGTTTGCTAAAGTGTTCAGGCTATCTATAGGAAGCCAATCTTTCAGTTCAGTTGAAGTGCCTTGATACGATTTAGACAAAATAACACCTCCGCTATGTTTTTTCCACCCAAGTAGTAGTCCGGTAATAGCGATAAAAAAGAAAAATATAAATAATGCCGCCCCTGTAGCTCTGTGAATTTTTCTAAATATACGTAGCAATTTCGCTTGTCGCTGTCTTTTGGTGTCCTTACGCATTCTTTTGATTAAGTTAACTTGCAATATAGTCAGTTTTGAAAAAGACATATTAGAAGAAATTGTTAAAAGAAAAAGGTTTAAACATGTTTTTTAATAGCGTCATATTTAGCTTGATAACTCTAAGAGACAGCCAACTTCTTGTTTGCTAGCTACATAGTCATATTTGCTTTGCGTGTGCACAGAGTTCTATTGTACAGAATGCGTATATTTAAGTGTATTTTTTATGATATTACGATACGGTAAAAGCTTAAAATTGAGCCATAGTTTTTATCTATTAAAATTCTGTTTTTAATAAACAAAATATTTATAGTTTTACTAGAACAGAAAATAACAACATAAAATCTAATATAAACATGAGTACTAACGGAAAAGGTGAAGCTTGGGATGTGAACGAATCCTCAGCAGCAGATTGCCCATTTTTGAACGGAGAATTAAATCAAGCGGCAGGTGGCGGTACAACCAATAAAGATTGGTGGCCAAACATGTTGAATTTAAATATTCTTAGACTGCATTCGAAAAAGGCGGATCCAATGGATGACGATTTTAACTATGCAGAAGAATTTAAGTCTTTAGATTTAGCTGCTGTTAAAAAGGATTTGACTCAATTAATGACTACCAGTCAAGATTGGTGGCCAGCAGATTATGGAAATTATGGACCTTTCTTTATACGTATGGCATGGCATAGTGCAGGCACCTATCGTATTGCTGACGGCAGAGGTGGTGCTGGTGCAGGAAACCAAAGATTCGCACCATTAAATAGTTGGCCTGATAATGCCAATTTAGATAAGGCTCGTTTATTGCTTTGGCCTATTAAACAAAAATATGGGAAAAAGATTTCTTGGGCAGATTTATTAATATTGACAGGTAATGTTGCTCATGAAAGTATGGGATTGCCAATGTTCGGTTTCGCAGGTGGTCGCGAAGATATTTGGCAACCACAAGAAGATATTTATTGGGGCTCTGAAACGGAATGGTTGGGAAATAAGCAACGGTATGATGAGGATGGAAATGAATTGGAAAATCCGTTAGGTGCTGCCCATATGGGATTAATTTATGTAAATCCTGAAGGGCACAATGCAAATCCTGATCCTTTAGAAGCTGCACATTACATAAGGCAGACATTCAAAAGAATGGCGATGGACGATTATGAAACAGTTGCCCTAATTGCAGGCGGACATACATTTGGTAAAACACATGGTGCTGCAGACCCAGAGAAATATGTTACTGCAGAACCTGCTGCAGCCGAAATTACAGAACAGGGCTTAGGTTGGAAGAGTACATATGGTTCAGGTTCTGGTGCTGACACTATTACTAGCGGTTTAGAAGGAGCATGGACACAAACACCTACTAAATGGAGTCATTTATATTTTGAAAACCTATTTGGTTTTGAATGGGAATTAACTAAAAGCCCTGCAGGTGCTTGGCAATTTAAGCCAGTAGGTGATGCAGGTTCAGGTACTGTACCAGATGCTCATATTGAAGGAAAAACACACCAGCCATTTATGTTGGTGACAGACCTTTCTTTACGTATGGATCCAGCTTATGAAAAAATTTCTAGAAGGTTTTTAGAAAATCCTGATGAGTTTAAAGATGCATATGCACGTGCTTGGTTTAAGTTGACACACCGTGATATGGGTCCTGTAGATCGTTACTTAGGACCAGAAGTACCACAAGAAGTATTATTATGGCAAGATCCTGTACCTAGTGTAAACTTTGAATTGGTCAACGATAACGATATGCAAGATTTAAAGAAAAGTATTTTATCTTCAGGATTGTCAACCTCAGAGTTAGTATCTGCCGCATGGGCATCTGCTTCTACATTTAGAGGTTCCGATAAACGAGGTGGTGCAAATGGAGGTCGCGTTCGTTTATCGCCTCAGAAAGATTGGCAGGTAAATAATCCAGTTCAATTAGCTAAAGTTACTGCGACATTAGTAAAAATCCAGAAAGATTTCAACGATAAACAATCAGGCAATAAGAAAGTTTCTTTTGCGGATTTGATTGTTTTGGCTGGGTCTGCCGCTGTTGAAAATGCAGCGAAAGTTGCAGGTTATAATGTACAAGTTGGTTTTAATGCCGGACGTACCGATGCAACACAAGAAATGACAGACATCGAAGCTTTTGACGCACTGGAGCCAATTGCGGATGGATTTAGAAACTATACAAAACAGAAGTTTTCAGTTAAAGCGGAAGAACTTTTAGTTGATAGAGCTAATCTATTAACATTAACTGCTCCTGAAATGACTGTTTTAGTTGGTGGCCTTCGTGTGTTAGGTGCTAATTATGATGGTTCTAATTACGGAGTATTTACTGATAAACCTGGTATGTTAACTAATGATTTCTTCGTTAACCTATTAGATATGTCAACTACTTGGAAGGCTAATTCTGCTGACGATACTGTATTTGAAGGTAGTAATCGTAAAACAGGAAATATTAAATGGAGAGGTACACGAGCAGATTTAATATTTGGTTCTAACTCTGAATTACGTGCATTGGCCGAGGCATACGGAACTGAAGACGCAAAACAAAAATTTGTACGTGACTTTGCTAGAACTTGGACCAAAGTAATGAACTTAGACCGTTTTGATATTTAATTTATAAAGTAAACTTAACCCCGCATAAAAAAGGCAGCTCTTTAGAGCTGCCTTTTTGTTTGCTATAGTTTAGAAAGAAGAATAACTTAATTAATTGCTTGACCAAATGTCAATAAGTTATGGTCGGGATCCAATAATGAAAATTCCTTTTGTCCCCAGGGCCGCGCCCCTAATTTACCGTTGGGATGAATAGGCACATTATTGTTTAATAACACTTGGTATAATGTATTAATGTCATTTGTTCTAATATACACCTGTCCATAATTCTCTTTTGGATTAAGTGACTCGAAAAGAAAGAAGTGTAATTGTACTTCATCTTTCTCTATCATTAAATATTCTGGATATTCATTGGTTCCATATTCTCTGAATCCTAAAAAATCGATATAATATTCTCTTGTTTTCGCCTTGTTTCTCATGGGCAATTTTGGCTGTATTGAAACTAACATTGTTTATGTATGTTTTAAAATAATATGATTTAAAGATAGCCCTTATACTACAATCATAAAGTTGAATATATAAGTTAGAACTTTTTTATAATATTTGAGAATTTAGTTTTGTCAGCGGTAACATTATTGTTATCGCTTATTGGTGTAACAAATGAAGATGAAATACTACTAATAACAAGAAGGTATTTAGTATCTTATCAGTATTAACTATAAACTTAAAAATTATGGGCTCATTTATTTGGATTCCGATTGCGATTTTGGTGATTTTCACTATTCTTTCGGGTGTATTTATTGTAAAACAGCAGACAGCTGTTTTAATTGAAACCTTTGGAAAATTTACCAGCGTAAGACAATCTGGTATACAATTTAAAATCCCTTTCGTACAACGTATTTCAGCTCGAATCGGTTTAAGAATTCAGCAGCTGGATGTAATTATTGAAACAAAAACTCTTGACGATGTTTTTGTTAAACTAAAAGTTTCTGTGCAATATGTGGTAATTAAAGAAAAAGTTTACGATGCATTTTACAAATTAGAATATCCACACGAGCAGATAACTTCTTATGTATTTGATGTGGTTAGGGCTGAAGTACCAAAAATGAAATTGGACGATGTTTTTGTAAAGAAAGATGATATTGCTATTGCGGTAAAATCAGAATTGCAAGAGGCAATGTTAGACTATGGATTTGATATCATAAAGACATTGGTTACCGATATTGACCCGGACGCTCAAGTTAAAGAAGCCATGAACCGTATTAATGCATCTGAACGACAAAAAACGGCTGCACAATTCGAGGGTGACGCTGCTCGTATTTTAATAGTAGAGAAGGCAAAAGCAGAAGCAGAAAGTAAAAGACTACAAGGACAAGGAATTGCAGATCAGAGAAGGGAGATTGCTCGTGGTTTAGAAGAATCTGTTGAGGTCTTGAATAAAGTTGGTATAAATTCTCAGGAGGCTTCAGCTTTAATTGTAGTAACGCAACATTATGATACCTTGCAGAGTATTGGTGAGGCAACAAATACAAATTTAATACTATTGCCAAACTCACCCCAAGCAGGTAGTGATATGTTGAATAATATGGTGGCTAGCTTTACGGCTAGTAATATGATTGGTGAAAGCATGAAAAAAACGAATAAGCCAAAACTTAAAGAATAGTATTTTCAAAATTTTAAAAGTTGAAAAAAGCCAAAAGCATACTTGTTTTTGGCTTTTTTGATGAATCTGTTTAATTACTGAGAATAATAATCCTAATAAAGCAATCTAAGTTTTTAAAAACTGAAAAAACCCATTCTAGACGCATATAACAACGATATACAAAAAAACCATACCAATAGGTTTATTGAAATAATAAAACCCTTAGGTAAGAAGTCTAAGGGCTTTTTGCATTATTTATTTCAATGTCATTGCGCTTATTCGATAAGCATTTTCTATATGGTTATTTTTCTTGAATTTTGGTCCAAGAATCTCGTAAACCTACCGTTCTATTAAAAACAAGATTTTCAGGTGTAGTATCTGGATCAACACAGAAATATCCAATACGTTGAAATTGAAAACGCTCACCTGGTTGTGCATTTTTTAGCGCAGGCTCTACATAACCTGTAATTACACTCAAAGAATCTGAATTAATAAAATCTAGAAAATCTTTGTCTTTATGGGTATCAGGACTTTCATCTGTAAAAAGGCGGTCGTATAATCGAATCTCTGTTGGCACAGCATGCGCTATAGACACCCAATGCAATGTTCCTTTTACCTTACGCAAACTTTCCTCAGTTCCGCTGCCACTCTTGCTTTTAGTATCGTAAGTACATTGTACCTCGGTAATATTCCCTTCGGTATCTTTTGTGCAGCTCTCAGCCTTAATAATATAACCATTCTTCAATCGAACTTCGCCACCCAATTTTAAACGGAAGAACTTTTTGTTCGCTTCTTCTTTAAAATCTTCTTGTTCTATATATATTTCTCTTGAAAAAGGTACTTGACGCGTTCCGGCAGTATCGTCTTCAGGTGAATTTTCAGCTTCTAACCATTCGGTTTCACCTTCAGGATAATTGGTGATTACAAGTTTTAATGGATTTAAAACACCCATTACTCTATGAGTAGTCTTATTCAAATGCTCTCTAATATTGAATTCAAGTAAAGATACATCGATGAGGTTATCCCGTTTTGCAATTCCAATTGTATCTACAAAATTTCGTATAGACTCTGGAGTATATCCTCTTCTGCGTAAACCAGAAATGGTGGGCATTCTAGGGTCATCCCAACCGGTAACAAATCCTTGCTCAACTAATTGCAACAGTTTACGCTTACTGACTACGGTATGACTTAGGTTACGACGAGCAAACTCCCTTTGTTTAGGACGTATTTTTTTAGGGTCGTAAACTTGGTCTAAAAACCAATTATACAATTCGCGATGCATTGCAAATTCTAAGGTACAGAACGAATGTGATACCTGCTCTATATAATCGCTCTCACCATGTGTCCAGTCATACATTGGATAAATACACCAATCGGTATTTGTGCGATGATGAGCCTTATGTAATATTCGATACATGATTGGATCTCGCATTAACATATTAGAAGAGGCCATATCTATTTTAGCTCTTAACACATGAGTTCCTTCTTGAAACTCACCCTTTTTCATCTTTTCAAAAAGCTCAAGATTTTCTTCAATAGACCTATTTCTGTTTGGACTATTCACACCTGGTTCGGTTGGCGATCCTTTTTGAGAAGCCATTTCCTCAGAAGATTGATTATCTATATAAGCCTTACCATCTTTAATCAAAAGTACTGCCCAATCGTATAATTGTTGGAAATAATCTGACGCATACCGTTCGGTATCCCACTTAAAGCCTAGCCATTCTACATCTTTTTTAATGGCGTCAACGAATTCTTGCTCTTCTTTTGCAGGGTTGGTATCATCGAATCTAAGGTTAACTGGCGCATTATATCGTAGGCCTAACCCGAAGTTTAGGCAAATAGAACTGGCATGGCCAATATGTAAATAACCATTTGGTTCAGGTGGAAAACGAAAACGAAGTTCTTCTTTGGTATACTCATTTACCAAGTCTTCTTCCACAATTTGCTCAATAAAATTTAAAGACTTTGGTGTCTCGCTCATGTAATTATATTTCAGTCTACAAAAATAGCAAAATTGCCTTAATTGGCGGGTTTAAATTGAACACACCTTATATAAAATGAGTTTCACAACAGAAATCTTCCTTCCGACAACATTAAATTCCAGTTCGTCGTATTAAATAACATATTTGTCTATGGATTGATGGAATAGTGAACTTTTTTATTAACCATCTTTTCAACCGTAGTGGCCCCATAACTACAAATACTTATGAAAACCTTGACCAAAAAATCAATTCTTAGCGCATTAATCGTGCTTTTCAGTGTCTTTCAATTATCGGCACAAGCAATAGTAATCAATGCACCCGAACCAGCAGACAACCCAAATTTGTCAGGAAGCACTCCGTGGTCCGCCATTTGTGCTGGTAACGGTGGATTCAATGAATACTTTGTTAACATCAGTTGGATAGGAACCGCAAATGTCGGTAACGAGTTTATTCTTGAACTGTCTGATGCTAATGGAAGTTTCGCTAACGCACAAACCCTCAAGACAATTACGGATAAGAATACAGTAAAGGATTTTGACACAAGCTTTCCTGTCCCGACCGATACTCGTGGTCAAGGATATAAAATGCGCGTACGAAGCACTGACCCTGTGAAGATTGGTTCAGCATCATCTGCATATAATATGTATTATATGGATGTAACTTCTAATTTAAATATAAGTGAAATTGGTGACGGTGTTCCTCCCGGTAGTGTTTGTAGCACTAGTGCTATAACTCTTCAAGTTGACAATATCACAAATCCTGAAACCTATCAGTATATTTGGTTTAGAAGTGGTACTGAGCTTACTGGAGAGAAAGGACATACGTTAAATGTTACCCAAACAGGTATGTATAATGTGTATGTTGATTATGGCCCTGTTTGTACTGGCTCTGGAAATACCGATTCAAATATTGTTGATGTTAACATTGGAGGTACAGGAGCAGGAATCGCTATTAACACTCCAACGAAAACATCTCTTTGTAGTACCGATACAGAAGTATTGAGTATAGATCAAACAAATGCTTCTTGGAACTATCAATGGTATAAAGATGGTAATGCAATTCTAGGCGCTACAGGAACTAGCTATACGGTTAATGCTGCAATTGCAGGGTTTGAAGCTGGTTATGCGGTTGAAATTGCTGGTACAGGAATATGTAATGAACTATCTGAAGTAGTCACTATAACGAATGCCGAGTTGTATACCGTAACTGTTGACAATGAATTGAACATGGTTCTTTTGCCTACACAAAATCAAATTTTAACGATTAGTACAACTGCAAATACGCCAAGTTATAAGTGGTTTAAAGATACTATCGAAGTAATAGGAGAAACAAATAGTTCATTAACAATTTCTGAAGATGGGGAATATTATGCAGAGGTCACCCAAACAGGTGGCGCTTGTTCCGTTTCGTCTAAAAACTCAGAGATTACTACCGTGGTATCTCCCGCATCATTCGAGATAACTACGAACTATTCTGACTTGTATACTGCATGTGAAACTACGAGTATTACAATAGGTGTTGAATTAATTAATGCTGTTGCTGATAATGGTACTAAAACAGATGTTACTAGTTCTTTAATTGATGCTTTTACTTATCAATGGCAAAAAGATGGTGCAGATGTTACTGGGGCTACTAGTAAAAATATTAGTCTGGCATCAAATTTAGAAAATGGGAGTTACCTTTTAAATGCAACTATTGAAACTTTTGATATAAACTCAAATACCTTATCTGCTCAATTATTAACTAGTGAAACTGTAAATATTACAAGTTCTGGTACTGTTTTTTGTAGTGGAGGTGAAACAATAACAATAAGTACTTCAACCGATTTAAGCTCATCAACTTTTGATTGGCAATTAGATGGTTCGTCGATAAATACCACGGATGCTACATTGACCGTATCAACGCCAGGCACGTATAAATTAGTGTTAGATAGAGATGGTTGTTCTTTAAATTCAAATGAGATTACAATTACTCCTTTAGATGAAAATCTTATAACGCTAGACCCAGGTACTGTAATCGTAATTCCTGAAGGGACTACCAAAATAGTAACCGCTAACGGAGGTACTGCATACCGATGGGTAGATGCTAATTCAACTGAAATCAGTAATTCTGATAGTGTAACTTTTTCTGAAGCAGGTACCTATACATTAATTGCCTCGATAGATAATTGTGAGATTATTAAGCAATTAGAGGTAACTTTTTTAGACACGTTCAAAGTTCCTAATGTAATTACCGTAAACGGAGATGGCATTAATGACCAATGGGTAATTCCAAATTCATATTCAAATAAAGAAGATGTAAATGTGATTATTTATAATGAACAAGGTCAAGAAATTATTAATGAATTCGATTATAAAAATAATTGGCCGCAGTCGACGACTGCTTTCACGAAACAAAATATGGTTTTCTATTATAAAATAAGGAACGCCAGTGAGGTATTCAAACAGGGTACTATCACCGTAATACGATAAGCTAAAGCTCACCATGCTAAAGAAAAGTGTTTTATATCTATTGTTATTTGTGTTTGCTACCATGAAGGTTAGCGGGCAAGAGGAGAATCCGTTTGTAGCGTATGATGTTCCTGCCCAGAACCTTTTAAAGTATAACCGATTTTTAATCAACCCAACCTTTTCAACGGTTAGGGAAGACAAATCTTATATCAATTTGCTTCACCGAAACCAATCGGTACAATTTGATGATAACAATCAAAACTATTTCTTAAGCTATAGTGGTCGTATTAGTGATCGAACAGGTCTTGGTTTAAGTTTATATTCTCAACAATCAGGTACGCTTAGTAATTTTGGTGTATTGGCGAATTATGCCTATGGCGTAAAGCTTAACGATAAAAGCAACTTAACCTTTGGTGCAAATGTATCTTATTATAATAGTGGGTTCGACCAAGGCAGAGCTTCAACGGTAGAAGAGGACCCATTTTTAGCGGGACTTCAAGATCAGAACTTATTATCGTTTCAACCTGGATTAAACCTTTCTTATGGAAAATTTGATGTTGGTGTTTTTGCAGAAAACTTATTCGACTATAATATCAAAACTAGTGAGTCTCTAACTGAATTCAAGGATAAAACCTTTTCAGGACATTTACAATATACCCATCAGTTTGAAAATCAAACAGGCATATTTGAGGAAGGGCGACTTATACCATTGGCAAGAGTTAGAAAAGTCGGAGAAGAGGATGTAACCTTAGGAGGAAGTTTAATATTAGACCTTCCAAAATTAGGATGGATTCAAGGTGGTTATGATAGTTTTTATGGAGCTGCTGCTGGTGTAGGTTTCAACCTTAACCGCAGAATCTCTTTAGGGTATACCATGGAAAAAGGGTTGTCTAATAATTTTGACAATTTCGGACTTACCCATGAAATCTCTTTTGCTTATTCTTTCTCACCTAATCTTACTGAAGATAGGGTAATGTTAGAAGATGATTACGAAGATGATTTAGTACAGAATGATGAAGAGCCCGAAAATATTGCAACTAATGAAGAAATTGAAGAACTAAAACAAAAATTGGCAGAAAATGATGCCATCATAGAAGAGTTGATGTTTCGTCAAGATTCATTGGAAGCAACTCGCCAAACTGATTTAGAACGTCGTTTTGAAATGGTTATGCGAATGGTGCGAAATGAAACAAACGGGGAAAGACCAGATTTAGAAAAAAGAGCGAAAGAACTTTTTATGGATGATGACACTAGAACCGGAGTTGCATCGGCCCAAAACCCAAGCAATACAAAGGACCCTTCAACTTTAGACATTTTAAATAATGAGAAGCAACAAGATAGGGTAGCCATTTCAGAAAACAGAAGTAATACTGCAGTTGAAAGGCAAGAAGTAGCTGAGTCGAACACTACTCGTAATGATATAATCGACACAAAGGCAAATGAACTAGTTCAACCAAAAGATGCGGTTGTAGCGAATAAACCAAGAAAAGAAGTTAATCCTGTTACTAAACCCGAAGTTGTTCAAGACGGGGTTAAAAGCAGAAAATTCAAAAACTTATCAAATGTTACAGATGGTTATTATGTAGTTGCCAATGTGTATAAAGGCGGCAAGTATATGGATAATTTCTTGACCACATTAAAGAATAAAGGCATAAATGCAGATTACATTAATAATCCAAATAATGGACTTAAATATGTATATCTTCAACGATACGAAACATTTGAAGATGCCGTAGCTGCCTACGACTCTAAGTTAAACGGTATGTACGATGGTGCCATGTGGATTATGAACGTAGACAATAAATATACCAATGAAGCCTACGCAAGTAACGTAAATAAAATCAAGGAGAAATCTTCTAAATATGATTCTGATGTGCTTACCTCAAATGTGGTAGTTAAGGATAATGTCGCTTCTAATGATGTTGACCAAAAATCATATGTTATTGATGGTGCTGGATCTGGTTATTATTTAATTGCCAATGTATTTGCAAACCCTAATAACGCAAAGAAATTTGTTAAGCTTCTAAATTCTTTCGGCTTAAATGCCAGTTACTTTATCAACCCAAAGAATAACTATAGGTATGTATACCTTAAAAAGCATGACTCTTGGACGAACGCTCTTATATCGTATTATTCTAAGTTAAATGACGCTTATAATGACAAGATGTGGATAATGCGCGTGAATCAAGAACAGATGGCTTAGATGGGCTTAAAACCTAATATATGAACACTAAACTATGTAGGTTTAAAATCCGTTATTAAGGCAGATGTATTATAAAGTGATTGGGAATTAGTCTACACTTGGCTTTATATAAAACTTGTTTGTCAACTATCTTGGTTTCTTTAAAGAAACCTAATACCATGTTATTAAAGATGACCTCGAAAATGCTCTTTCCCATATCTACAATTACTTCATAGTTACCTTTTAGAGCTGCTGTTTGTTCGGCCGAATGATATGACATCCTTCGGGCTGATTTATTTTGGTATACCATCATTATCCTGATACTTATTTGAAATTTTAATTGAAATGTTCCTTCAGTCAAATGGTGATTGCTATAGTATGTGACTAGGTATTTGTTTGTAGGGCTTAAGTTTTATGTAATCGAAAATTACTGTAGACTAGTTTAGAATATGATTTATAGGAAAGGGAATAACTGGTTTTAAAAATTAAAGGAAAAACTTAGTAATCTGAAAAGTAATAAAATGAAGAATATTGTTTTTTACTAAGGCGAACAATCCTTTCTATTTTAGTGTTTTAATTAAAATGAAAAATCACAAAAGCAGCCATTTTTTGTAAGTAAAAACTTTGTCAGGTAGATCAAATAATTACGTAATCACTCTTTTTTTGAAAATAAACAACTACTTAAATTAGACTTTAAGTGTAAGAATTTAGCAATTATTTTAATTATTAGTTTGAAAGCAGCTAGCTAGAATTTTATCTTTTAAGGCCACCTATTTTTCAAAAATTTAGTGAAAATTCAACGCTTATTTTCGAAGGTTTTAACCTCATTTTTTATTCAAATTTCCCTCTTCAAAATTGTAGTCCCACCTTTTGTTTTTAGCACTATTTTTTCTTTTAAATAGTAAAATTTTAGCCAAAAAGAAGAAATTCTAATTCTCTTTTTAAGGACAATTTTTCTTTTAAATAGTGCGATTTTAACCCAAAAGAGGAAATATCAGTTCGTCTAATAAGCGGTTGAGAGTATTAAAAATGGACTTTTCTAAGAAATCAAACCCATTCGAATTGATGTTTCACAACAGAAACTGATCATACCACAACAATAAATTCTTCACTTCGCCACTATAGTGAATATTTGTTATAGGAGAGATACGTCTAGAACGATTTGAATTTTTAATCGATTGAATGATTTTCTTCAATAAGTATAGAACATGACCAAACTGACTAGTTTTTTAGATTTTACCAAATACATTTCTCTAATGGGAAAACTTCACTCCAAATCTTTATTATTCATTTTATTCTTGGTGCTTGGATTGCAAACCGCCGTTTCTCAAGTTAAAGAGCCTTTTCAAGTACGTTATGAGGCCGATATTCGTGGAGAATTAACTTTTATTGCGAATAATATCGTTAACCGAAATATACCAGAAACAACACAACGTCAATGGGTCTATAGAAACGGGAGATGGAGAAGGGAAGACGTGACTATACCAGCGGTATCACCTAACGAACCACTAAATGACACGGGTAATTCTTCTGATTACAACGATAATTACGATATGCAATATATCGATGTAGATAATGATAATTCTACCTTTAGTTCAAGTAGCGCAACGTTAACTATTTCCGATATTGATTGTGCATTGGTGAGATATGCTGGGTTGTATTGGTCTGCTGTTTATGTAAATAACGATAGAAGTAATATAGACGATATTAAATTCAGAACACCTGGCGGGGCATATCAAGATATGACTGCTGATGAAATTATATTCGATGGAAATGGGGATGCGGATTTTGGGTATTACAGTCCTTATGCAGCGTACAAAGATGTAACTTCTATAGTTGCAGGAATGACGAACCCGAATGGAGATTATTTTGTCGCCAACGTTAGAGCTAGTACAGGTAGTAGTATTTCAGGTGGTATTTCAGGTGGTTGGAAAATGGTCGTTGTTTACGAAGACCCAAACTTACCAGGAGATAAGTTTATTACCACTTTCGATGGTTATGCAGGTATTAAATCTGGGGAGAGTGTTGATATTCCAATTAATGGCTTTACTACCTTACCAGCACCTTTTTCTGTTTTTGCCAATATGGGCGTTGCAGCTTTAGAAGGTGATAATCGAATTCCGGGTGATGCATTAGAAATTAATGCAAACGGAACATTTTTCACCTTATCAAATGGAGAAAACCCGGCAAATAATTTTTTCAATTCTAGTATTACACTTAATGATGCTCAATTTACAGCTAGAAATCCTAATAGTATTAACACACTAGGTTGGGATGTTGATTATTTTGAAATACCAAATAATGGGCCAAGTAATACAATTATTCCAAATGGCGCAACAAGTGCTATTTTAAGAGCAAGCTCATCTCAAGATAAATATGATATCTTTTTCACTTCTTTTGATGTTGATATAATTGCCCCGAATATTGTACTAGAGAAAAGAGTACAAACTCCGGGGGGTGTAGATATTACGGGTCAAGGGGTTAACTTAGGTCAAACATTAGATTATGTTTTGACTTTTGAAAATATTGGTAATGATGATGGTATTAATTATACGATTAGAGATGTGCTACCAGTTAACGTGTCACCACCAGATGGACGTAGTTTTTTCAACGCATCCGATTTTTCATATCCTGCTGGTATAACGTATGTTTATGATCCGCTATCTCGTGAGATTATTTTCTCAATTCCAGACAATTATGTAGAAGATGAAGATTCAGAATATTCAATTCGTTTTAGAGTACAAGTAGCAGAAAACTGCTTTGATTTTATAAATGCATGTTCAGATTTAATTGAAAATGTCGCCTACGGTACGTATCGTGGTGAGGATAATTCAGCCCAGGTTACCGACGACCCAAGTGTTACTGACTTTAACTCATGTGGTTATACAGTGCCAGGTGCTACAAATTTTCTTTTAGATGATCTCTCTGATTGTACTTTTAACAGAACCATTGAGCTTTGTGGCACAAGTGCTGTTTTAAATGCAGGAGATGGTTTTGATTCGTATGTTTGGTATCGTGATACCAATGCTAACGGCTTAATAGATGTTACCGATATTGAGGTTAACGATGGTGACCCAGATAATGACCCTAGTACACTAGTAGTTACAGCTGTAGGTACATATATCGTAGATAAAATTGTTGCAGATCCTTGTAAGGGATTTACAGAAGTGATTACGGTTGAGCCATTTGGTTCTGGTAATTTACCTAACCCAGTAACAGAATACTTCAATGAAGTAAATAGTGATACTGATCCTTCTAATGATATACCAGGAGAAATAGTTTTCTGTAGTATTGATAATTCTTTTATACCGAAAATATTCTTATGCGGTATTAATGACTCTCAACCTTTAGCAGTAAACATTGTAGATGCACAAAGTGTTACATGGGAATTATTAGATGAAGGTAGTTGTACACCTGTTGGTGAAGACTGTGCGAACAAAGCACTTACATGTACTTGGAACCAAGTAGGTAACGGCAGTAATTTTCTTTTAAATGCCCCAGGTGAGTATAGACTTTCTGTTGTTTATCAGAATGGCTGTACGAGCCGGTTTTATTTCAAAGGCTTTCAAAACAATTTAGATATAGATTTTAGTAATAGAGATATTGTTTGTGATACAGATGGTAACATTACTATTACAAATCTTGGAAATGGTTACGGATATCAACTAGTAGATAATGATACGGATAATATTGTTGTTCCTTTTAGTTCAAATAACGGTTCTAGCTTCGATTTTTCTACTGGTGAAAATGGTTCATATAGAGTAGAAGTTACTCAACTGGACATTAACGGAGACCCAATACAAGACGCTTGTATTTTTACAACTCCAGTTATTGGTGTTTTAGAACGCAATGTAGCCTATAACGTAAATGTAACCCCAGAAACGTGCTTTGCTTTAGGTACAATAAACTTACAAGTAAATAATGCTGATGCTGTTTACGAGTATGAGATAAGAATAGATGATGGTACAAATGGCGGTTCTGGTACTTTACTAGATAGTGAAAATGGTCAAATAGACAATAATTTCACATTTACTGATTTAAGTGCAGGAGATTATATTGCTATAATTAGAACTGCAGATGGTTGTTCTTATAGTGAAAATGTCACTATAATTGATGAAAATGATTTAACGTTAAGTGCTAGAGTTTCTCAACATATTACTTGTAGAGAAGGTAATATTCTAATGGACTCAAATGGTGGAAGCACACCACACAAATATGCTATTTGGTCTTATGTTGACGATAGCGGTACAACGGTAACTTCTTACCCAACATTTGCTAATATACCTCCCACCAATTTTCAGACCAGTCAAATATTCGACATATTGGATGCGGGTGATTACACTTTTGTGGTTTTGGACAGAAATGGATGTTATTCTATATCAAACATCGTAAGTATTGAGTTTGAACCTGCGGCAGATTTTAACGCTACAACAATTGTAGATGTTAGTTGTTTCGGTGAATCTAGCGGAAGCATTCAGTATAACTTGATTGATAACAATGGTTATCAATTAACGTTCTCATTGTTCGACTCAGATGACCAACCATTAGGTGTAAATGGATCAGGGTTTTTCTCCAATCTTCCTGAAGGTGATTACAGGGTGGTTATTAACCAAAGAAAAGGTAGTGCCTCTTGTGATTACGAAGAAAATTATTCAATTAGCGCTCCATCTACAGCAATACAAGGCAATACAGTTTTAATTCAAGACTATACTTGCTTGCAAGATGGTATTATTGAAGCACAAAATGTTACTGGCGGTACTGCACCATATGAATATAGTGTTGATGGAATCAACTTTATACCTGATACTACTGCAAATGCACATCGTTTTGAAAACTTAACGGATGGTACATATACCGTTACCATTAGAGACGCTAACGACTGTACTTTTGTAACAAATCAAATTGTAATTGACAGACCAAATCCACCAACGGATTTAACAATTGTGGAGTCTCAGATTACATGTCCGGCTCAAACAGTCAATTTAACCGTAAACGCAATTAATGGTACAGCACCTTATACGTATTCAATTATTGCGCCATCTACCATTGCTCCAACTAGTATTACAGGAAACGAAGCTGCTTTTAATGGTCTTGCTCCTGACACCTATACGGTAAGAGTTACAGATGTTGATGGTTGTTTTTATGATGAAAATTATACGATAAATGCTATTAACCCAATATCAGCAAGTGGTACAACTACACAGCCAATTAGCTGTTTTGGTGCTGCTGATGGTATAATTCGTTTTAATGTAAATTTCCAAATAGGTCAAAATTTCACTTACACGGTTACAGGCCCAACAGGCGTTGTTAGAACAGGTGGTACAGAAGCTGTTATTGACAATATTAATGGTTTAGTAGCGGGTGACTATACGTTGGATATTGTAGATACCGATACAAATTGTACATACACAGTTACACATCAATTAGAAGGGCCAACTTCGGCTTTGTCCATTTCAAATTTAACAGAAACACAACCAAGTTGTTTAACAGATGGTAGTGTTAGTATTAGTGCAAATGGTGGATGGGGAAGCTATACATATGTATTGAACAACCCAGATGCATCTCCTTTTGGCAATAACGCTACAGGTTCGTTCAGTGGATTAACACAATCTGGAACGTATAATGGTACAATTACTGACGCTAACAATTGTAGTATACCATTTTCGTTTAGTTTAAATCCGGCAACGGCTCCTGTTTTAGAAATAACTCCAAATCAAAACTGTTTTGATGACGCTGTTTTATTAACGTTGACAGCCAATGTCACATCAGGTGGTGACGGTAATTTTGAATATAGTCTAAATGGAGGTCCTTTCAGTACAACTAATGTTTTTTCTGGACTTTCTGCAGGTACGTATACCATAGATGTAAGAGATGGTAAAGATTGTACAGATTCTGAAAGTATTACCATTAACCCTGCAGTAACAGTTAGTGCAAGTGCCAGTAATATTACGGCTTGTGGTACAGATACCGATATTGATATAACGGCAGCTGGTGGAGATGGTAATTATGTGTATGCAGTTGTGGCCGATGGTGCTACACCTACGGCAGGTGATTATGCCACGACCAATCCGGTAAGCGTTACAGGTGCAGGAGACTATGACGTATAT
>RCMY010001559.1_pt1 | contig 21730 bp, 14 predicted proteins | sample 2041341 | NCBI WGS metagenome assembly RCMY01 (sample SAMN09708234, study PRJNA481090) | Marine sediment metagenome, whole genome shotgun sequencing project.
CGGCTGGGAGGGCGTCCGGGCGTTCGATCTGGCCGGCCATGCGGGTCGGGGGGCCGAGGAGGCTGTGGCCCTGCTCTCGGCGCCGCAGTGTCCAGCGATGACGACCGACCTCGTCCTCGGCGGCAGCCAGGTGGCGCTCCAGATCCACGAGTCCGTCGGCCACGCGATCGAGCTCGACCGGATCCTGGGCTGGGAGGCCGCCTTCGCGGGGACGTCGTTCCTCGACCTCAAGGAGCTCGGCTCCCTGAAGTATGGCTCCGAGCTCATGAACATCACGGCCGATGCGACGATCCCCGGCGCGATGGGCACGTTCGGCCATGACGACGAGGGCACGCCAGCGCAGTGCGTCCCGATCGTCGACGAGGGTCGCTGGGTGGGCGTGCTGTCCGGTCGCGACACCGCCCACATCGCGGGCCTCGAGCCCGGGGGGATGGTCCGCGGACAGGGCTTCAACCGGCTTCCGATGGTCCGCATGACCAACGTCGGTCTGCTCGCGGGGCCGCACTCCCTCGAGGAGATCATCGCCGACACCGACGACGGCATCCTGATGGACACCAACCGCTCGTGGTCGATCGATGACCGGCGCCTCAACTTCCAGTTCGGCTGCGAGATCGCCTGGGAGATCACGGGCGGGAAGCTCGGCAGGATGTTCCGCAACCCGACCTACACCGGCATCACGCCGAGCTTCTGGGGCTCGATGGATCGCCTGGCGGGCGGCGATGACTGGCACGTGTGGGGTCTCCCGAACTGCGGGAAGGGACAGCCGATCCAGACCATGCACACGGGCCACCACGCGGCCCCCGCACGGTTCCGCGACGTCCGCGTGGGGGTGCGAGGATGACCGAGCACCTCCAGAAGCTCGCCGACGACGTCCTCGAGACCGTCGGTGACCGCGCCACCGCGCACGTCAGCGTGACCGAACAGCGCCATGGTCTGACCCGCTTCGCCAACTCCTTCATCCACCAGCACGTCGACGAGGACACGACCCGCGTCGGGCTGCGCGTCGTGGTCGACGGACAGCCCGCTTCCGGCTCGACGACCGACACGCGTCCCGACCGGCTCCGCGCCTCGATCGATCGTCTGATCGAGATTGCCCGGCTGGCTCCCGTCGAGCAGGACTGGCAGGGCTTCGCGCCCCCCGTCGACAGCTTCCCGGACGACCGGCACGATCCGGAGACCGCGGCCAACGACCCGGATGCGCGAGCCGCGCTCGTCGAGCGCTTCATCACGCTCGGACACGGCTCCTCGGTGGCCGGCTACTGCGACACCGAGACGACCACGCAGGCGATCTCGGCCTCGACCGGCCTGCGGGGCGCGAGCACCACGACGCGAGCCACCCTCGACGGCATCCACCGGACCGACTCGTCGTCAGGATCCGGACACGCGACCTCCTACGCGATCGGCGACCTCGACGCTGACGAGATCGGCGAGCTCGCCCGAGATCGTGCAGAACGCGGGCGTGACCCGCACGACCTCTCACCGGGAGACCTCACCGTCGTGCTCGGCCCCGAAGCCGTCGCGACGATCCTCATCTTCTTGAGCATCTACGGCTTCAACGCGAAGAGCGTCCACGAAGGGCAGTCCTTCGCAGAGATCGGCGCCGCGCAGTTCGACCCGTCCATCACGATCCGTGACGGATTCGACGACGCGCGGGCGATCGGCCTCGCGTTCGACGAGGAAGGCACGCCCCGCGCTCCGCTCACCCTCGTCGACGGCGGGACGACGGCCGGGCTGACCCATGACCGTCGCACCGCCGCGAAGATGGGCGTGGAGAGCACCGGCCACGCCATCCCCAACGGGGAGCACTTCGGCGCCGTCACGATGACCACGCGGCTCCGCCCGGGCACGTCGACGCCCGAGGAGCTCATCGCCGAGGTCGACCACGGCCTCTACATCGCCTCGTTCAACTACTGCCGGATCCTCGACCCGAAGAGCCAGGTCGTCACCGGGCTCACCCGCAACGGGACCTACAGGATCCGGGGTGGCGACCTGGTCGCCGGGGTCTCGAACCTGCGCTTCACGACCTCGTTCAAGGACGCCTTCGGTCCGGGCAACGTGCTCGGGGTCGCCGACGACGACCGGATGGCTGACTGCGAGTTCGGGACCGGGCTCACCATCGCGCCGCATGTCGCCCTGCGGAGCTTCCACATCTCCGGCGGCGCGTCCGGCTGAGGCCGTCCGGCATCTGGCGCGCGCGGACACCCGGCTCCGTGCTCACCTCCGCACACGACCTCGCACACCGAACATGCGTTCGGTAACGTCGTGGGCATGAGCACCGATCGCCCCCCCACCTCCCAGCCCGCAGTGACACACGACGTCCTGCATCTCGTTCGGTCGCTCCGGGCCACGACCGAACGCCTCGAACGGGCCGGTGTGCATCGCGACGTCGGCCAGCGACGTGCGCTCCGCGCCGTGGCGCAGCTGTGCGACGAGGTGACCCAGCGACAGCAGGATGTGCCGGAAGGCGCACCGCTACGGTGATGAGCGATCCCCTCGAAGGTTGCTCATGGTCACGTTCGCCCGCGCCCTCGTCACCGGAGCGTCCTCCGGGATCGGCGTTGACTTCGCTCGCCAGCTCGCTGGCTCCGGAACCGACCTCGTGCTCGTCGCGAGGACGACCTCACGTCTCGAGGACCTCGCCGCCGAGCTCCGCGCGTCCCACGGCATCGACGTGGAGGTGCTCACCGCCGACCTCGCCAGCGTCGACGGCCGCCACACGGTGGAGGAGCGTCTGCGCGCCACCGACTCCCCCGTCGACCTCCTGGTCAACAACGCCGGGTTCGGCACGACGGGCCGGTTCGGCGCGACGCCGGCGGAGGAGGAGCTTGGCCAGATCGACGTCAACGTCCTCGCGCTCACGCGCCTCACCCATGCAGCGCTCCCCGGCATGCTCGATCGGGCCACGTCGTCGCGTCAAGCGGTCCTGAACGTCTCGTCCACCGCCGGCTTCCAGGCCATGCCGCACATGGCGACCTACGCCGCCACCAAGGCGTTCGTCACCAGCTTCTCCGAGTCGCTCCACGAGGAGTACCGCGCGAAGGGCGTGACGATCACCGCAGTCTGCCCGGGACCGACCAGGACCGAGTTCGCGGACCGCTCGGGCATGCACTTCGGCGTCCTGCCCGAGGCGGCGTGGATGGACTCGGCATCCGTCGCCCGTGCGGGGCTCGCCGCGGTCGAGGCCGGGCGTTCCGTCGAGGTGCCGGGCCTGATGAACAAGCTCACGCGAGCCGGTGGGGCGCTGACCCCATCAGTGATCCTGCGTCGAGGGACCGCGATGATGACCAGCCGCATGAACGCCGGGAGATGACCATGGCACGCACCTTCCACCGCGCGCTCATCACCGGAGCCTCCTCCGGGATCGGCGCCCACATCGCGCGTGAGCTCGCTGCCCGTGGCGTCGGGCTGGTCCTCGTCGCCCGCCGCACGGATCTGCTCGAGGAGCTCGCCACGGAGCTGCGCACGATCGTGGACTCCGTCGAGGTCCTCGCCGCCGATCTGCTCGAGGAGGCGGGGGTCCAGGTCGTGCAGGATCGCCTCCTCGACCTCGACCGCCCGATCGACGTGCTCGTCAACAACGCCGGCATGTCCGCGATGGACCGTTTCCACCGCATCCCGATGGAGCGCGTCGACGGCCAGGTCCGGCTGAACTCGATCGTCCCGGTGCGCCTCACGCTCGCGGTCATCGAGCGCATGCGGGTGGCCCGGCACGGAGCAGTGCTGAACACCTCGTCGGTGGCGAGCTTCATGCCCGGCCCCAAGCTCGCGACGTACAACGCGAGCAAGGCGATGCTGACCTCGTGGAGCGCGGCGCTGCACGAGGAGATGCGCGGCACCGGCGTCAGCGTCACCGCGCTCTGTCCCGGATTCACGCGCACCGACTTCATCGGCGATGACGGCGACCGCATCCCGGACCGCGTGATGAGCGAGCCTCAGGACGTGGCCCGTGCCGGGGTCGAGGCGATGTACGCCGGCACGGCGATCGAGATGCCCGCCGTTCAGGACAGCGCGATGCGCGCGATCGCCAAGCTCGTGCCCAACCGGTTGCTGACCCGCGTCATCGCGAAGGCGTTCTGATGGCCCGCTGGGATCGCGCGCTCGTCACGGGAGCGTCCAGCGGCATCGGCGACGCGTTCGCCCGGCTGCTGGCCGCCGAGGGCTCCGACCTGGTCGTGGTCGCACGCTCCGAGGCACGGCTCGACGCACTCGCGTCAGAGCTGACGACGGCCCACGGGATCAACGTCGAGGTGCTCGTCGCCGACCTGACCGACGCCACCGACCTCGCACGCGTCGAGGACCGGCTCCGTTCCGCAGATGCCCCGGTCGACCTGCTGGTGAACAACGCGGGCTTCGGGACCAGCGGGAGCTTCGTCGACCTCGACCGCGACGGTGAGGTCTCCGAGATCCGGCTGAACGTGGTGGCCGTGGTCCGCCTGACGTCGGCCGCGCTGCAGCGGATGCTCCCGCGCGAGTCCGGAGCGATCCTGAACATCTCGTCCGGCGCGGGCTTCCAGCCCAGCCCCTACAACGCGACGTACGGGGCCACGAAGGCGTTCGTGAACTCGTTCACCGAGGCCGTGCACCAAGAGGTGCGCGGACGCGGGGTCATGGTCAGCGCGCTGTGCCCGGGGCTCACCCGGACCGAGTTCCAGGAGCGCGCCGACTACGAGACCTCCCATCTCCCGGAAGTGCTCTGGATGGAAGCTGAGGCGGTGGCGCGGATCGGCCTGGACGGTGTGGCGGGCAACACCCCGATCGTCGTCCCCGGAGCCGGCAACAAGATCGCGACCACCATGTCGCGGATGCTCCCGTCGTTGATCACGAACCGGCTGATCGCCGCGGCGACGAAGGATGCACGCTCATGACCCGACGCGTCCAGCGAGCCCTCATCACCGGCGCGTCCCGCGGGATCGGCGCCGCGTTCGCGCGTCGCCTGGCTGCGGAGGGCGCTGCTCTCGTGCTGGTGGCCCGGTCGACCTCCGACCTCGACGCGCTGGCCGTCGAGCTGCGCGATGCGCATGACGCGGACGTCGAGGTGATCGTCGCCGACCTCGGCAACCCGAAGCACCTGGCTGCCGTGGAGACCCGGGTCGCCAGCATGCACCGCCCGGTCGACCTGCTCGTCAACAACGCGGGCTTCGGCTCCGCCGGGGAGTTCGCCGACCTCGACGTCGACCGCGAGACACAGATCATCGAGCTCAACGTGATCGCGCTCACCCGGCTCTCCCATGCAGGCGCCGGGGCGATGGCAGCCCGCGGCCACGGAGCAGTCATCAACGTCTCCTCGATCACGGCGTTCCAGCCGGGCCCGCACGGCGCCGTCTACGCGGCTGGCAAAGCGTTCGTGCTGTCGCTGTCGCAGGCCATGCACGAGGAGCTGCGTGGACGGGGCGTGAAGGTCCAGGCGCTGTGCCCGGGGTTCACCCGCACGGACATCTTCGAGGTCGCCGAAGCCGACACCTCAGCCGTCCCGGACCTGCTCTGGCAGAACACCGATCAGGTCGTCGACGCGGCGCTCAAGGACCTCGGCCGCGGCGTCATGGTCAGCGTCCCCGGCATCCACAACCGCCTGCTGACGACCGTCTCTCCCCGTGTCCCCGCCGTGCTCCGTCGCGGCATGTCCAGCTGGCTCGGCAAGCGGTTCCTGTAGCGCTCCGGGTCCGTGGCACGACGCGGCCGCCCCGAATAGTGTCGTGGTCGGTCACGGGACCGCCCGACGAGGAGCCATGGACGTGAGCAACGACGCCATCGAGGACCTGCTGCAGGAGGACCGGCGCTTCCCGCCGTCCGACGCCTTCCGGGCGAACGCGCGGATCACCGACGACGCCGTCCGCGCCGAGGGCACCGCGAACCTCGAGGAGCACTGGGCGACCCAGGCGCGCGAGCTCAGCTGGTTCACGGACTTCGACACGATCCTGGACTGGCAGCCGCCGTACGCGAAGTGGTTCGTCGGCGGCCAGCTGAACGTCTCCTACAACTGTCTGGACCGGCACGTCGACGCCGGTCACGGATCGCAGGTCGCCTACCACTGGGAGGGTGAGCCCGGCGACGCCCGGACCATCACCTACGACGATCTGCTCGACGACGTACAGCGTGCCGCGAACGCGCTGAAGGCCCTGGGTGTCGAGCGCGGGGATCGGGTCGCGATCTACCTCCCGATGATCCCGGAGCTGCCCACGATCATGCTGGCCTGTGCGCGCATCGGAGCGGCCCACTCCGTGGTGTTCGCCGGGTTCTCGGCGAAGGCGCTCAGCGACCGGATCAACGACGCGACCTGCAAGGTGCTGGTCACCGCGGACGGCTCGTGGCGCCGCGGCGGCGTCTTCCCGCTGAAGGACAACGCCGACACCGCGGTCGAGTCGACGCCGTCGATCGAGCACGTCCTCGTCGTGAACCGCACGGACAGCGACGTGTCGATGAAGGCTGGCCGTGACGTCTGGTGGCACGACATCGTCCCAGCCCAGGAGCCCAGCTGCGCGCCGGAGCACATGGCTTCCGAAGACCTGCTCTACCTGCTCTACACCTCCGGCACGACCGGTTCGCCGAAGGGGATCATGCACACGACCGGCGGCTACCTGACGCAGGCGGCGTACACCCACCGCGAGGTCTTCGACCTCAGGCCCGACACCGACGTGTACTGGTGCGCGGCGGACATCGGCTGGGTCACGGGCCACAGCTACATCGTCTACGGCCCCCTCGCGAACCGCACCACCAGCGTCATGTACGAAGGCGCCCCGAACTTCCCCGGCAACGACCGGATCTGGGACATCGTCGAGCGCTACGGCGTCACGCAGCTCTACACCGCGCCGACCGCGATCCGCGCCTTCATGAAGTGGGGCGACGAGCACCCGGCCGGCCATGACCTGACGTCGCTGCGGATGCTCGGCACCGTCGGTGAGCCGATCAACCCCGAGGCGTGGATCTGGTATCACGAGCAGATCGGTGGCGGTCGCTGCCCGATCGTGGACACGTGGTGGCAGACGGAGACGGGCGCGATCATGCTCTCGCCGATCCCCGGCGCGACCACGACGAAGCCCGGCTCCGCGACCTTTCCGATGCCCGGGATCTCGATGGACATCGTCGACGACGCCGGCGAGCCGGTCGACATCCCCGGTGGCGGCTACCTCGTGATCGACCAGCCGTGGCCGTCGATGCTCCGCGGCATCTGGGGTGACGACGCCCGCTACCGCGAGACCTACTGGGCACGGTTCCCCGGGCGCTACTTCGCCGGCGACGGCGCCAAGCGCGACGCGGAGGGCTACTACTGGCTGCTCGGTCGCGTCGACGACGTGATGAACGTTGCCGGCCACCGGCTCTCCACCGCCGAGATCGAATCCGCGCTCGTCGCGCACCCGGCCGTCGCCGAGGCCGCCGTCATCGGGCGCGCCGACTCCACGACCGGCCAGGCCGTTGCCGCCTTCGTGTCGGTCCGACAGGGCGTCGAGACCGGCGAGGCACTGGCGCAGGAGCTGCGCGAGCACGTCGCCACGATGATCTCCCCCATCGCGAAGCCCGCCACGGTGCTGTTCAGCGACGATCTCCCGAAGACGCGCTCCGGCAAGATCATGCGGCGCCTGCTGAAGGACATCGCCGAGGACAAGGTGCTCGGCGACACGACCACGCTGGCCGACGAGTCGGTGGTCGCCTCGATCAAGGAGCGCTACCTCGCCGCCGGGTCGGGTGACGAGTGACACGCCGTCACGTCCAGAGCGGCGCCCCGTGGGAAGCCACGGTCGGCTACTCGCGCGCCGTCCGCGTCGGCAACACCATCCGCGTCTCCGGCACCGCACCAGTGTGGCCGGACGGTTCGTGCCCGGACGACGCCCGCGTCCAGGCGGACCGCTGCTTCATCATCGCGCTGCAGGCCGTCCAGAAGCTCGGTGGCCGCGTCGACGACGTGGTGCGCACGCGGATGTACCTGATCGACCGTGCGGACGAAGCGGCCGTCGGCGCAGCACATGCAGCCAACGTCGGGCGTGCCAGGCCGGCGTCCACGATGCTGGTCGTCGCGGGTCTGCTCGACCCGCGGTGGCGCGTCGAGATCGAGATGGAAGCCGAGCTCGAAGCCTGACCTGTCAGCCGGCGTCGAGCACGACGAGCACGTCGTCAGCCTCGACCTGCGACCCGGGTTGCACCCGCACCTCGCTGACGACGCCGTCTGCCGGCGCGACGATGCGGTGCTCCATCTTCATCGCCTCGAGCACCACGAGCAGCGCGCCCTTGGCCACCTCCTGGCCGGCATCCACGGCGACCTCGAGGACGGCTCCCGGCATGGGCGCCAGCGTCGCGCCCGCGATCTCCTCGGGCTCGACCGCCGGGTGACGCGCGCGCAAGCGCACCGTCAGCGCGATGTCGGCGAGGACCACGGCGACCGGCTGCGGGTGCCCGTCGGCGGCGTCACCGGCGTGAACCATCACCTGCTCGGACCTGCCGCTGCAGGACAGCCGTCCGAGCGCCGCGTCGACCGAGACCACGTGACGTACCTGTTCGTCCAGCACCCACGCGATCGGCGCGTCGTCGACGCCGAGGCCAGTCGAGTCATCAACCGGCGATCCGACCACGACGTCGAACGTCCCGTCGCGCAGCCGTCGCCAGCGGACCGCGAGCACGTCGCCGGCGATCGTCACCGCGACCGTGTCCGGGGGCAGGCTCGTGTTCGAGAACGCGAGCATGGAGCCGACGCCGGCGGCCGGCATCGCGGTGACGAGCGGCACGAGCACCGCGGCGATCGCCGCGCGTTGCTGCTGATGCGGCGTCGGTCGGGCGCCGCCCCGCTCGGCGACCGGGACGTGGGTGCCGAGGAAGCCGGTCGTCACGTCACCGCCGAGGAACGCGGGGTGTCGCAGGACATGGCGCAGCAGATCGCGGTTGGTGACCGGCCCGAGCACGACCGTCCGGTCGAGGACCCGAGCCAACCGTCGGGCTGCATCGCCGCGGTCGGATCCGTGCGCGATGACCTTCGCGATCATCGGGTCGTAGTGGACCGTCACCGTGCTGCCGGACACCACCCCGCTGTCGACGCGGATGCCCGGGTCGTCGGGGACGTCGAACGTCGCCACGCGACCGGTCGACGGGAGGTCGTTGCGCGTCGGGTCCTCCGCGTACAGGCGCACCTCGATGGCGTGGCCGGTCATGGTGAGCTGGTCCTGCGTGAATCCGATCGGTGCTCCCCCGGCGATCAGCAGCTGCTGCTCGACCAGGTCGACGCCGGTGATCGCCTCGGTCACCGGGTGCTCGACCTGCAGCCGGGTGTTGACCTCGAGGAACGCGAAGCCGCCGTCGGCGTCCGCGACGAACTCGACCGTCCCCGCGTTGACGTAGTCGACCGCGCGACCGGCAGCCAGCGCGGCCTCGGTGAGGCGCGCGCGCAGGTCCGGGTCGACGAAGGGCGACGGCGCCTCCTCCACGACCTTCTGGTGTCGGCGCTGGATCGAGCAGTCGCGCTCGAACAGGTGCACGAGGTTGCCGTGGAGATCTCCGAGGATCTGGACCTCGAGGTGGCGCGGGTTCTCGACCAGGCGCTCCATGAACAGCCGGTCATCGCCGAAGGCGTTCACGGCCTCGCGCCTCGCCGCGCCGACGGCATCGACGACGGACGCAGCGTCGCGGACGACGCGCATGCCCGTCCCGCCGCCACCCGCCGCCGCCTTCACCATGACGGGAAGCCCGATCTCCCGCGCCACGGCCAGGAGATCCGTGTCGTCGGTGAGCTCGATCGAGGGCAGCAGCGGCACCCCGGCGGCCTCGACGGCGCGCTTGGCCGCGAGCTTGTCGCCCATGGTCGCGATGGCGTCCGGGGACGGGCCGACCCAGGTGAGCCCTGCGTCGAGGACGGCCTGCGCGAAGCTGGCGTTCTCGGCGAGGAACCCGAACCCGGGGTGCACGGCGTCCGCCCCGGTCCGCGCCGCTGCCCCGAGGATCGCATCCTGACGCAGGTAGGAGGTCGCGGGGCTGTCGCCACCGAGGTCGACGGCGAGGTCGCAGGCGAGGACGTGCGGGGCATCACGGTCAACCGACGAGTGCACGGCGACCGTGGCGATGCCCATGCGGCGGGCGGTACGGGCGATGCGGACCGCGATCTCACCGCGGTTCGCGATGAGGAGGGTCTGGACGGGGCGGGGCGTGTCGTTGTGCATCAGCGCCTCACATGCGGAAGACGCCGTAGCGGTCATCGGACCCCACGACGTTGGAGTGGACTGCAGAGAGCGCCATGCCGAGGACGTCGCGGGTGTCGCGCGGATCGATGACCCCGTCGTCCCAGCCCTGACCAGAGGCGAACAGCGCATGCGACTCGGCCTCGATCTGCTGCTCGACCATCGCGCGGACGCCAGCGTCCTCTTCGTCGGACCACTCCTGCCCGCGGTTCTCCGCGGCCGCCTTCGCGACGATCGAGAGCACCCCTGCGAGCTGCTGCGGGCCCATGACGGCGATCTTGTGCGCAGGCCAGGTGAAGACGAACCGCGGGTCGTAGGCGCGGCCCGACATCCCGTAGTTCCCCGCGCCGTAGGAAGCACCCATCATGATCGTGAGGTGCGGGACACCGGAGTTGCTGACCGCGTTGATGAGCTTCGCGCCGTCCTTGATGATGCCGCCCTGCTCGTACTTCGTGCCGACCATGAATCCGGTGATGTTCTGGCAGAACACGAGCGGGACGCGGTGGCGGTTGGCGAGCTGGATGAACTGCGCGCCCTTCTCGGCCTCCTCGCTGAACAGCACCCCGTTGTTGCCGAGGATGCCGACGGGGAAGCCGTGGATCGACGCCCAGCCACACACGAGGTTCGCGCCGTACAGCGGCTTGAACTCCTCGAAGCGGCTCCCGTCGACAACTCGGGCAACGACCTCCCGGACGTCGAACGGCTCCTTCAGCTCCACTGAGGCAACCCCGAGGAGCTCTTCCGGGTCGTGGACGGGCGCTGTGGTCGAGAGCGTCGGACCGGGCCCGAGCTTCTGCCAGTTCCAGTGAGCGACGATGTCGCGGGCGATGCGGATCGCGTCGAGCTCGTCGCTGGCGAGGTGGTCCGCGAGGCCGGAGGTGCGGGCGTGCATCTCGGCCCCGCCGAGCTCCTCCTCCTCGGCGTCCTCGCCCGTCGCCATCTTCACAAGCGGCGGCCCGCCGAGGAAGACCTTCGAACGCTCACGGATGAGGACCGCGTAGTCGCTCATGCCGGGCACGTAGGCCCCTCCAGCGGTCGAGGAGCCGAACACGATCGACATCGTCGGGACACCGGCCGCGGAGAGCTGCGTCAGCCGCCGGAAGGTCTCTCCACCGGGGACGAAGATCTCCTTCTGCGACGAGAGGTCGGCGCCAGCGGACTCCGTCAGGTTGATCATCGGGAGGCGGTTGCGCTCACAGATCTCGAGCGCACGCAGGCCGGACCGGACGGAGTGCGGGTTCATCGCTCCGCCGCGGACGGTCGGGTCGGCCCCGCCGATCATGCACTCGACGCCGTTGACGAGGCCGATCCCGTGGACCTGCGACGCGCCGACGGTGAAGCTCGAGCCCCACCCGGCAAGGGCGCCGAGCTGCAGGAACGGCGAGCCGGGATCCAGCAGCAGCGAGATGCGCTCGTGGATCGTGAGCTTCCCGCGCTCGCGGTGACGGACGAGCTTCTTCTGTCCGCCACCAGCGGCTGCGGTCGCGAGCGCCTCGTCCCGCGTCGCCAGCAGCGCCAGGTTGCCGGCTCGGTTGCGCGTGAACTGCTCACCGCCGACGTCGACGCGGGTGGTCAGCACGCGGCCGACCGACGGACGGGAATCGGTGACGACGGACACGCTGGGCCTCCAGAGCTCACCGGAACGATACCTCGCGATTCGTTCCGGCCCGCGTGGTCGTGCCGATGCGTCAGCCCGTCGCGATGATGGCCTCGATCTCCGCGTCCAGCGATGCCGGCAGGACGCCCGTGCTGCCAGCGACGTAGACCCTCATCAGGTTCGTCGCACGTGCACGCAGCCAGCTCTCCGCCGGCGAGCCCGCGATGCCGCTCGGTCGGACCAGCAGCGTCGGGACGCGCTCGCGCGCACCCGCCGGAGCCACCACGAGGGCGTCGGGGAACTTCGTCCCGGTCGCGACGGTGACCTCGGTCACGTCGAAGCCGGTGATCGACTCCATCTCGGATGCGAGCAACGCAGAGGTCTCATAGCGGTCCCGGCCGGCGACGCGGCGGACGTTCGGCAGCGACGACGCCGTCGCAGCGCCGACCGCGGACTCACCGCCGGCGACCAGCGTCGTCGCGATCGTGCGACCATCGAACCACGCCGACACGGAGGCCGGCACCTCGTCGCGCTGAACCAGCAGCAACGGCGCCGGATTGCCGTCCTGGCCGAACCGTCCGGCGATCGGGGCGGCGGCCAGGGCGTCCGGCCACGAGTCCGGGTTCCCGGGGACGCGACCAGTTGCGACGACGGCGGCCGTCGCCGCGGTGCCGAGGACGGACTCGAGCTCGTTCGCGACGAGCACCGAGGTCTCGAAGCGGTCTGCGCCCCCGAGGCGAACGATGCCAGAGGCGGGGATCAGCAGACGCTCGAGGTCGTCGACGACCTCAGCGCCCATGACCGCTTCCCCGCCGATGATGTAGGCCTTCACCGGCTGCGGCTTGCGACGCAGCAGGTAGTCGAACGCCTCACCCTCGAGCCCGTCCTTGCGGGCGAGCAGGATCGGGGCGTCGAGCGCTGCGGCGAGCGGGGCCGCGACGAGCGCGTCCGGGAAGCTCTGCCCGGAGGCGATCACGACCGTCTCGATGGTGTTCCAGTTGTGCTCGGCCACCTCGACTGCGGTCTCGTAACGGCTGGCGCCCCCCAGACGCCACGTGGAGCCCGGGCGCGTCCACTGCAGCGCGTTGTCGAGGACCTGGAAGCCCGAGTAGGTCAGGCTGTACGCCTCGAGGCCGAAGTTGTGGGTGAACTCCTTCGTCGGCTCCGGCAGGATCCCGCCGATGATGCGGATCACGCCGTCCCCGTAGGGCAGCTCGCCGAACGAGACGCCACCGGCCGCAGCGTTGGTCCGCCCGACGACCGTGCCACCGGCCGCGAGCCACAGGTCCGGGTCCACGACCCAGCTGGGGTGCGAGTTGATGTCGCCGCCACCGAGGTTGGTGACCGCGTGGCCGGTGGGGATCGGTTCAGCGATCTGATGACGGTTGCCGGCGCCCTCGGCCGAGCCAGGACGGTTGACCTCCTTGGCGAGGTCGTAGCGGGCGTAGGTGACACCGTCGCCACCGTCGATGCCGCCGTCGTTGAACTGGATGTTGCCGGCGTAGACCAGGATCTCGCGGGCAGCGCCGGGCCCGAGCAGCGGCGCGGCGTCAGCGGCGTCGTTGATCCGGTTCAGCAGATCAAAGGCCGCATCGGTGAGCAGCAGGTTGCCGCCACCTCGAGCGAAGTCCGCGAGCCGCGCGATCACGGCGTCGCGCTGCACGTCGGTGTAGACGATCGGCTCCGCCGGCTCCGTGTCGCCACCACCGGTCGTGTCCGCTGTGAAGGTGACCTCCATCGCGATGGGGCTGCCCGCGGGACCGGCGAAGTTGTCGATCGCCACGCGATAGCGACCAGGCAGAGGGCCGGCGTAGGAGAGGGACTCGACGGAGACCGAGAAGCTCGTTCCCGACGAGAGGTCATCGGACCAGCTGCCGTCCTCTGCCTGCATCTGGAGGTGCATGTCGAGGTCTGCCGGCGCCGTGGGGCGAGCGACGACCTCGAGGAGGTCGTTGGAGAACCCGGGGAGCACGTCGAACTCGAAGTAGGTGTCGTTCGCGCGCGTCGCGCCACCGCTCGGCGGACCCGTCAGCGCGGTGCCCTCGATGGGCGGCTGGGGCCCGTTCCCGGGCTCGGGCGCCACGAAGGCCTCACGCCAGCCGGGCAAGAAGTCGTTGGGAACGACGAGGCTGTCGTAGACGGAGAGGTCGACCGTGCCGTCGACGAGCGCCTGCGGGGAGACGGGCTCGAAGCCGTGCTCGGGCAGCGTCCATGCGTTCGTCTCGACGAAGAAGTCGGTGTTCTGGACGTCGTAGGCGACCTGGCCGGGGTCCGGCCACGCCTGCTGCGTCGTGAAGTTGATCTCGACGTTGTGGACACCCGGCTGGGCGCCCTCGAGGCGAACGCGGTACTCGCCCGGACGGGGCCCGTTGACGTTGACCGTCATGCCGGCCTGCCGGTAGAGGAAGGACTGGTTGAAGTCGGAGTTGACCTCTTCCCACTCTCCGCTCAGCGCCTCTTCCTCGGCCCGGCGACGCTCGACGATGACCGCGGTCAGCGATGACGGCGACTCGCCCTGGGCGTTCGTGAACGTCATGTTGGCGGTGAGCCCACCGTTGAACACGCCGTCGTCCGGACCGAGGACGATGAACTCGTAGGTCTCGGATCCCGGCGGGATGATCGAGCCGGCGAGGTCGTCCTGCGGCGGCAGGGGCTCGGTCTCGGTCCCCGGCCCGGAACGTGCCTCCTCAGAGACCCGGTACGGGTTGTCGATGTAGGCGTTGCGTCCGGGCAGACGCAGCGTCTGCTGGAGGTTCTTGAGCTGCAGGTTGATCTGGGCGTAGATGAGGCCCTTGTTGCCGTCGACGTGGAGCTGCTCGAACTCCTGCACGAAGCAGGTTCCGGTCCCGCAGTTCGACAGGTGGGAGAGGCTCATCTCGTTGTCGAGACCGAGGGCGTCCAGGCCGACCGGCGCGTCGATCCAGTCGCCGTAGGCGCCGGTGACGGTGTAGTCGATCGTGTCCCAGATGGTTCCCCACTGGTCGGCGTAGAGGCGCGGGTCATCCGCGGACTCGGTGTTGGACTTGATCAGGCTCGACCAGCTCAGGCGGGTCTCCTGGTCGGCCCAGATGCGCTGCATGACCTGCGCTGCGACCTGGTCCTTGGCGTAGTTGCGCTTCGCGCCACCGATGAGGGTGAAGGAGAAGGCCCCGTCGATGAGCTGGCCGTGCAGGTCGTTGCCGCCGGTGAAGCGACCCTGGCTCGTCTTGTCCTTGATCGACAACAGGACCTTCGCGAACGAACGCGTCTCCGGCTCGCTCAGCGGGGTGAACGGCTCGAACGTCCAGCCACGTGCCGGCCAGTCGCGGTTCATGTCGATCCCGTTGCCGTTGTAGCGCTGGAACGACGGACGCCCCTCGGACAGGTTCCCGCGCGACCAGCCGTCCGGGTTCACGAGCGTGAAGTAGACGACCGAACGCTCGAGGGCCTCTCCGACGGTGACGGAACGACGGGGGTCGGTGACGGACAGCGGACGGTCCGGGTCCGTCGCGCCCCAGGTGACGAAGTCCTCGATCGCCCGGATGCCGCCCTCGGCCCCGGCACGCTCGATCCCGTGGATCGACAGCGAGAAGACGAAGTGCTCGCGGTCTGCCTCGGGGATCGGCGACTTCTCGTCGGTGACCTTGAACATCGTCAGCGGCCGTCGTTCGCGCTGGCCGGCCGTCGTGGGCAGCCCGGACGAGAACCCGTCGCCGTCCTCGAGGTTCAGGACGTCCGGGAAGTCCTCGGCGAGGTGCTGGACCTCGAGGAACTCCGAGAACGGTCGCCCACCGTCGGGGTACATGCCGCTGTAGTCCGCAGGGTCGATCGTCTCGAGGAAGCTCAAGCCCTCGATCGCCTCGGGGTACTGGATGAAGTACGACGCACGGCAGGAACGGTTGCCCTCCGCGAACGGTGACTCACCGGGCTGAGCCACGGGTGATGGTCCGAACGCCTGCGGGTCAGCGAAGACGCGTCCGCAGAGCTGGTAGGTCGGCCCGTCCGAGGCCACCGGCGACGACAGGACAGGGTCGTTGGACCCGACGGCGAACGGGAGGATGGCGGCGGCGACGAGCGCCAGCGCCATGCCGAGCCGTGACTGGACGCGAATGACGGACATGCCTGCTCCACGTTGACGCGCCGCGCGAAACGGCGCCGGGAGGGGACTTACGACGGCCACGGCCGAAGCCCCTGCATCAGGCGCTCGCTCGGACCGGACCTCTGGCTGATGAGCGGTGAGCGTGCGCCCCTGTCCGACCGGACCACATGGCGTGTTCGGTCAGCTCGACCAGCGGGCGTGCTTCGGGAACATCTCGCGCAACGTCGGGTTCACCTGATCGGCATCCGACAGGACCGGGTCGGTCACGGGCCACGACACGGCGAGGTCCGGGTCGTCCCACGCCACCGAAGGCTTGACGATGTCCGCGCGCCAGTAGTCAGACACGTCGTAGAGGTAGTCGACCGTCTCGTCGCCGTGGGTGCAGAACGAGTTCGCAAGCCCCTCGCTGATGAAGAGCCGGCGCCGCTCGGTCCCGTCCCCGAGCTCGAACGTGCGCACCTCGCCGAAGGTCGGCGAGTCCGGACGGATGTCCGCGATCGCCGCCATGGCGCGCCCACGCACGACGTAGACCAGCTTGTCCCACGGCTCCGCGTGGAACCCACGCAGGACGCCCGGAGCGGATCGGGAGTGGTTGCCCTGGCGAAGCACGGGCTCGCGCCCGAGCGCCTCCGTCAGCTCCTGGAGCTGGTAGGTCTGCCGGAAGAACCCGCGTTCGTCCCCGACGGTCGGCCAGGTCACCACGAGCAGGCCCGGGATGTCAGTTCTCTCGATCGGCACTCGCGATCCTCTCGGGCGTCGCTTCGGGAACGGTGAAGACGAACCGTGCACCCCCACCGGGGTTGTGACGGTGGTACGCCTCGCCGCCAAGGGCACGCGCGACCGAGCGGACGATCGACAGACCGAGGCCTGAGCCGGGCTTCTCCCGGACGCTGCCCTGCGTGTCCCGGGCGAAGCGCGTGAACAGGTGCGGCTGGAAGGACGGCGAGACCCCCTCGCCGTGATCCACCACGGCGACCTCGACGAACCCGTCGTTCGTCGTGACCTCCACCACGATCGGCGGCGCGCCGTACTTGTCCGCGTTGGAGAGGTAGTTGATCAGCAGCTCCTCAAGGCGGTCTGTGTCGGCCCAGAACCTCGTCCCCGGCGGGCAGAGCAGCCGCGTCTCGAACTCCACCGGGCTCACCAGCGCCGCGTGACGCAGCACCAGCTCGACGTCCAGCGGCCTGAGGTCGAGCTCGTAGGCACCAGCATCGAAGCGCGCGGTGCGCAGCAGGTCGTCCGCGAGCCTCCCGAGCCGATCCGCCTGCTGCTCGATGATCTCGAGGTAGCTGAGCTTGCGGTCGTCATCGAGCTCGTGCCAGTGGCTCCGCATCGTCGAGGTGAACCCGACCATCGTCGTCAACGGGGTCTTCAGCTCGTGCGAGGCAGTCGACACGAACGCTCGCAGCGCCTGCTCGGCCTCATGGCGCTCGGAGATGTCCCGGAGCGTCACGACCGTGACGGGCTCCGCCGACCAGACCGACGTGTTGATGCGCATCTCCACGATCATCGACCCGGACCGTGACTGGACGTCCAGCAGCGTCACCCCGCTGCTGTGGCTGATCGGGGCTCCGAAGGGCTCGCCGACCAGGGCCCGTGCGTCGCGGCCGAAGAGCGTGCCGGCTGCCGGGTTCGCCATGAGGATGTCGCCGGTCGACGACAGGATCATGATCCCGTCCGCGTTGTCGGCCATCACGCTCTGGAGCAGGGACGACAGGTCCTCGTACTCGAGGGCCGCCCGACGCAGGCGGCGGCGGAGATCATCGACCTCCCGTCCGTCGCCGATGCCCGTCACGTACGGAGGCTCGATCGTCGACGTCGAGGTGGGCGAAGGTGCCGGCGAGACGCTCGGCGAGAGCGGGACCACGTGCACGCCGGAGTCCGCGACGATCGTGAAGGGGTACTCGCCCTTCAGGTGCGCCGCGCCGCGGAGCTTGAGCACCTCGACGGTCCGTCGCCGCTGCTCGTCATCGAGCACGTTGCGCAAGATGATGACGTTGTCGGCGACGAACTCCTCGACGCCGAACCGTGAGATGCCCCCATACTCGTCGACCCGCTCGGCCGTGAGCAGGGTCGTGACCTGCATCGACCCGAGGGCCGCCGCGACCCGGCGCAGCTCAGCGCGAACCGCCGAGGCCTCGGTGAGGTGCGAGAAGGCCGAGCCCAGCGAGTCGACCGCCACACGTGTCGCGCCGACCTTGTCGACGGTGTGTGCGATGAGGGAGAGCAGCGCCTCGAGGTCGTGGTCGCCGCTGACGGGCACGTCCTGCGAGGGCTCGGGAGACGCGTCGACGAAGGCGAGCTTGCCGTCACGCTCCAGCTGCTCCAGATCCCACCCGAGCGACAGGACGTTGCGCTTGATGTCGCTCGGGGGCTCCTCGAAGGTGACGAAGACCGTCGACTCCCCCCGAGCCATCGCCTCAGCGAGGAACTGCACGGCGAAGATCGTCTTGCCCGATCCCGACGAGCCGACGATCAGCGTCATCCGTCCCTCCGGAAGCCCGCCGCAGGTGATGTCGTCGAGACCGGGGATGTGCGTCTCGATCTTGCTGATCGGGTTGTCGGTTCCATGGTTCATGTACGGAGTGACTCCGGGGTCGGGCACAGGCGTGCTCGGCGTGTCGGCGATCAGGCCGGCTTCAGGTCCAGCCCATCGATGACCTGCTCGCGGTCGGAGAAGTCCCCGATGATCCGGCGCGCGGGCGCCGGAAGGTGCCGGATCAGCGTCGGCGTGGCGATGATCTTCTCGTCCTCGGCCAGCTGTGGCCGTTCCAGCACGTCGATGATCTCGAGCTCGTACTGGTCGACGAGCCCTTCACCCATGATGCGCTCGAGGTTGCGCACGGCGAGGTCGGAGCGCGCGGTCGTGCCGGTCACGTACAGGCGAAGCAGGTGGCGGGTGGACATCGATCGCCCCTCGTGGTGGCCGCCTCCGATGTGGCGGTCGTCGTCTCCGCGGGCGCGAGATGCGTCTGCGCCCGCCCACGGTAGTGCGCCGCGAGGTGACCCATCACCTGCGCCACCCGGATCCGGCGCTCCGAGGAGTGGCTGAGACACCCAACGACCTCCGCGCTTGCAGGCAAAGCGGGCCACAACGGACAATCCATCGTCAGGGAGTCGGCGCTTCGTCCCACGCCAGCGTCCGGATCGGCCACGGGATCGTCATGCCGGCTGCCTCGATCGCGGACTTGCTCGCGCGCAGGGCCCGGTCCTGCACGGCACGGACGGTCGAGATGTCAGGCTGCGTCCAGTAGCGGACCTCGAAGTCCACGGAGGACTCCCCCAGCGCGATGCAGAGCACCTGGGCGGGAGGTGTCGACAGCACGCCGTCGACGCCCTGCACCGCTGCGGTGATGATCTCGCCGGCGGCGTCGTGGTCGTCGCGGTAGTCGATGCCGACGGTGAAGCTCGTCCGTCGACGCCCGTTCGTCGTGAGGTTCACGATCGGGTTGGAGAAGACCTGCGCGTTGGGAACGAGCAGCTGCTCGCCGTCGTAGTCGACGAGCTTGGTCACGCGGAGGTTGATGTCGGCGACCGTGCCCTCCATGTCGTTGGTGATGATCTGGTCACCGACGATGAACGGCTTGCGGATCAGCATCAGGATCCCGGCGATGAAGTTCTCGAGGATGCTCTGCAGGGCGAAGGCGACGGCCAGCCCCATGATCCCGAGCCCGGCGAGCGCGCTGCCGACCGGGATCCCCGCGATGGCCAGCGCGAGCAGGAGGAAGATCAGCATGACGCTGGCCCGCACGATGCGGCTTCCGAGGTTCGCGACCGTGATCTCGGCGCTGGTCCTGCTGACCGCCTTCTGCGTCGCGGCCCCGGCATACCGCGAGGCGAAGACCCCGACGACGATGATGATCGTGCCGACGACCATGAACGGGATGTTCGCGACGAACCCCTGGAACAGGTCGAGCATCGAGTCCTTCAGGATCGTGAACGCGTCGCTGAACGACGCGACAGGTTCCAGGACGATCGGGGCATCGGTGGCGCCCGCGTCGGTGGCGAGCAGGAGTGGGCGGACCATGACAGCTCCGAGCAGAGGATGCAGATGACCGCACGATAACGCGCATGTCCCCGGCGGACGCGCACCGGATGTGCGGTTGCGTCGGAGCGGCTGACTACCGTGGGGCGGACGTGCGAGAACGATGCGAAGCGAGCAGGTGTGGCAGCGAAGCAGGCCAAGAAGGCGTACGACGCCGGGAGCATCAGCGTCCTCAAGGGACTTGAGGGCGTCCGGAGACGCCCCGCGATGTACATCGGCTCGACCGACAGCCGTGGCCTGCACCACCTCGTGTGGGAGGTCGTGGACAACGCCGTCGACGAACACCTCGCCGGGCACTGCACACAGATCACCGTCACGTTGCTCGAGGACGGCGGATGCGAAGTCATCGACGACGGCCGCGGCATCCCGGTCGACAAGCACCCGACCGAGAAGAAGCCGGCCGTCGAGCTCGCGCTGACCACGCTGCACGCCGGGGGCAAGTTCGACACCCAGACCTACGCCGTGTCGGGCGGCCTGCACGGGGTCGGCGTCTCGGTCGTCAACGCCTTGTCGACGCTGACCGAGGTCGAGGTCGTCCGCGACGGCCACCGTCACACGATCAGCTTCGCCCGCGGCGACACGATCAAGAACCTCCGCAAGGCCGGCAAGAAGTCCGGGCACGGCACGACCGTCCGCTTCTGGCCCGACGACGACATCTTCGAGACCACCCTGTTCGTCCGCGCCACCGTCGCCCAGCGACTGCGCGAGACCGCCCTGCTGAACCCCGGCCTCACGATCGACCTGATCGATGACCGCGAGGGCACGAAGGAGCAGTTCCACTTCCCCGCCGGGCTCGCGGACTTCGTCGACATCCTGCTGCGGGGCAAGGAGGCGCTCGCCCCGACGATCCACATCAACCACACGGCAGAGGTCGACGGCAAGCAGCTCGCGGTCGACATGGCGTTCACGTGGACCGAGCACTTCCACGACGACCACACCCGCAGCTACGTCAACGTCGTGCGCACCGCCGACGGAGGCACGCACGAGGAGGGCTTCCGGACGGCGATCACGCGCGTCATGAAGGACTTCGCGAAGAACTCGCGGGCCATGACCAAGAAGGACCCGAACCTCGAGGGCTCTGACCTGCGCGAGGGGCTGGTCGCCGTGATCTCGCTGAAGCTGCCGGACCCGCAGTTCGAGGGCCAGACCAAGGGCCGGCTCGGTTCCACGATCGCGAAGGGCTACGTCGAGCAGGCCGTCACCGAGGAGCTCACCGCCTGGCTCGCGAAGAACAAGACCGCCGGCAACAAGATCGTCGGTCGCGCCGTCGTCGCAGCCCGCTCCCGCAAGGCGGCCAAGGCCGCGCGCGAGCTGACCCGACGCAAGGGACTGCTGGACTCGAACTCCGCGGGGCTTCCCGGCAAGCTCGCCGACTGCACCTCACGCAACCCGGACGAGACCGAGCTCTACATCGTCGAGGGTGACTCGGCCGGCGGTTCGTCCAAGATGGCGCGCGACCGCCACACCCAGGCGATCCTCCCTCTGCGCGGCAAGGTCCTCAACGTCGAGAAGGCCCAGCTCAGCAAGGCGCTGGCGAACCTCGAGATCCAGGCGCTGGTGAAGGCGATCGGGACCGGGGTGAAGCCCGAGTTCGACTACAGCAAGCTGCGCTACAACCGCATCATCCTGATGGCCGACGCCGACGTCGACGGCGGCCACATCACGACGTTGCTGCTGACGTTCTTCTATCGCCTCATGCCGGAGCTCATCCAGCGCGGCCCCCTCTCCCCCGCGCAGCCGCCGCTCTACCAGCTCCGCAAGGGCTCGAAGAAGGCCTACGCGATGACCGAGGCGGAGCGGGTGAAGCTGCACAAGACGGTCTTCAAAGGCGCGGAGAAGATCGACGTCACCCGGTT
>RCMY010001561.1_pt1 | contig 21723 bp, 22 predicted proteins | sample 2041341 | NCBI WGS metagenome assembly RCMY01 (sample SAMN09708234, study PRJNA481090) | Marine sediment metagenome, whole genome shotgun sequencing project.
ACTTGTCGCGGTTCCGGTAGACCTCCTCGACGGTCAGCGGACCCGCTTCGTGGCGGAACGCTGCGGGATTGAGCAGCGCCCATTCCCGGGCAGCGACGGCGAACTCGGCGAGTTGCTCCGAGCTTCCGCCATAGCGATGCAGGTAACTCTGCGCGGCCATCGCGTAGTAGGCGATGGGAAAGGTCGGGCCGTACGGCGTCTCGAACTGGGCTTCGGGCAACTGTGTCTCGACGAGACCACCAAGGCTACGGGACCGGGCCGACCGCTGGTTCGAGGCGAAGCTGATCACTATCGTCTCGGCCTGACCGGTGTCGATCGCCTGGGCGGCACGAGCGACCATCATCTCGTACGCCGATCCGCCGGCGAACGTCGAGTCGCACCACCTCGCGCGGACGCCGAAGTAGTCGGCGAGATGGGTCGCGGAGAATCGTGACACGCCGGTGGTGGCGAAGCCGTCGACGTCGGCCAGTGTGAGGCCCGCGTCGGCCAAGGCGCGGGTGACCGCTTGGCTCTGCAGCGTCAGCACCGACAGCCCCGTCGACCCGAGGTCACATTCGGCAGCGCCGACGATCGACACACCTCGAGTGGACGTCACGTGGCGCTCCCGTCGGTCGCTTCGACACCACTGGCGTCGATGGCACCGATCAGCACGGAGGCCCTGGCCGAGGCCGTCGCGCCTCGTTCCGGGCCGAACGCCGAAGCGAGGATGGTCGCCACCAGGTCGACGCCGACGACGTCGTCGGCGACCGACCGGACGGTGCCCGAGATGCGAACCACCTCGCCGGCGAACATCAGGTTGCGGAACGTGAAATCGAGCGTGTGGACGAACGATTCGGGGCCGAAGCTGTTCTGCAGCAACTCGACGAACAGCGCGCCGAAGACTTGCCCGTCGACAACCGGCGCAGCCAATCCGGCCTCGGTGGTGAAGCTCGTGTCGTAGTGCATCTGATGCCAGTCCCACGTGGCGCCGGCGTAGGCGACCATGTCCGTCAGCGTGACCGTTCGCTCGAAGGACGCGAGTTCGTCACCGGTGGCGTAAGTGGTCATGAGGGGAGCACCTCGACGAAGATGATCGTCTCGGCGTTGACGGCGAGCAGCTCGTCGTTCTGGTTGGTGTACGTGGCCCGAGACGAGAGGATCAGCATCTGCGCTCCGGAACCGGTCGTCTTCTCTTCCATGTTCGCGATCTCCCAGGTGGCCGTGACGATGTCGTCGGCGAAGATGCGCCGGTGGAAGGTGTACGAGTTTCCACCCCGTACCTTTCTCGTGCCGGGCAACTCGATGTCCCAGGTGTGGCCGGCGTAGCCGTCGGACGCCATCGGGAGGTCTGCGTACTGGTTCGTCTCACAGATCATCGTCAGCGGCGCCGAGACACCGGGCAACCCGACCGCCGCTGCCGCGTCAGCGTCGCGATACAGCGGGTTGTGGTCTCCGGTGGCGATCGAGAAGTAGCGGAACGCGGCCGCGCCGATCTGCTCGGGTGCGGTGTAGACGCGCCGCTGTCCGAGCAGGGCTCGAACCTCGTCGGTGAGCAGCGTCATCAGCCGACTGTTCCCTCCGTCGTGTCCCCGCTCGCCGGGAACAGTGCCGTCGGGAAGACCTCGATCAGGAACTCGGGACGGAGCAACCCCTGACAGATCGCGCCGGTCGACGCAGGCCACGGTGGACTCAGGAGGCGCTGACGCACTTCGGCGACAGCGCGATAGTCCGGGATTGCGGATTCGACGCAGTACTCCGTCGTCTCCAACAGGTCCGCCGGGCCCAGCCCGGCGTGCTCGAGCAACGTGAGTATCGCCCCATAGGCCACCTCCGCCTGGGCGCCGACATCACCAGGGTGCAAGGCTTCCTGGGTCTTCATGTCGAGCGCAGCAAAACCGGACATGTAGAGGGTGCGTCCTGCCCGGATGCCGGGTGAGTACGTGAGCGTGTCATATCGGCTCCAGCCGGGGTTGACGATCTCGAGCGGATGCCGCGATGCGGTGACATCGATCGCGACGAGAACTCCGGGCGCGTGCAGACGCGACATGAGGATGCCGCCGGCTCCGGGGTAGACACCTGCCCCACCGAGACGTTCCTTGCGGACTCGGTGCGTCGATCGGTAGGAGTCCCTCGTCTCGGGTGTCGAATAGTCGTATGTCGTGACGGCGTGATCGAGCGACAGACCGACCGAATCGAGAATCGACCCTGCCTGGTCAAGGCAATAGGCGTACTGCGCTGCGAAGTCTCCGGAGTACACGACGTCACCGTTGATGTCGATCGGCACTATCGTCGGCAGATAGACCGCTCCGTCATGACCCTCGGTCACGGGGGAAACGCGCCATTCGCCGGCCTGTCGAGCCTCACTCGCCGAACGAAGCTGCTTGCCGTCGGCGACCGCGTGCATCTCGACCTCGATCTTGGCCGCGGACCTGACCAAACGCTCGACGATCACCGTCCGGACCGTGGGGTCGGCGTCGGCGAAGACCTCAGCTCGAACTGCCGCCGCTGCCTCGTATTCGGCGAGTCCGGACAGCGTGATGTTCTCGGTGACGCGCACCACGTCCTTCGGCCCGAATCCGGCACCATGCAGGATCGTGAGCACCTTCTCGTAGGCGATCCGCGCCTGCTCCTCCATCGTCCCGGACACGGTCATCTTGCCGACGGTCGGGTCGTGCGCGGCCGCGGTGTGGCCTGACGTCCAAGCCGCCCCGCCCTCGGTCAACCCGAGACAGAACGTGAACCCCTCGTAGGGAAACCAGGGGAAGTCGGCGGGCTTGATGGCTGTCAACGTCATCGTGAAACTCCTGAATGATCGGCAGTCTGGGAATGCGGTGGTGTACTGCGCACTGCCGCGCAGGCCGTGAGGATCGGCGCGACCGAGCCGAGGTCGGAGATTCGCTCGATCAGACCGACGACCTCGTCGCCGGCGCCGGCGCTGCTCATGAATTTGGCCACGAGGCGGTCTCGCGTGAGTGGCGCATCCGGTCCGCCCGAGCTGCGATCGACGTCACCCACGACCGAGGCACCATCGCGCAGACGGACATGGACATGGCCAGGGGCATCGGCGGCGACGGTCACACCCCGTCCGATCTCCCAGGTGATGCGTCGGGCGAGGTCGGCGACATCGGTCCGAGCGATCGAGGCGTCGGTGAAGCTCTCGAGCGTCAGGTCTCCATCGATCACCAGCGCGGCGAGGCACCACGGCATCGAGAACTTCGCCCCGTAGGTCGTGGTCGGCGCAGCGAGATCGCGGTCGGGGGCGCACACGACATCAGCTGCGTCTGGGTGCATCGTCGCCCGGATTTCCACCACGTCGTCCGGGCCGAACGGACGTGTCCGACGAGCGGCGCGGAGGGCGTCGATTGCTGCGTGAGAGTGTTGGCACGCGGGGTACGGCTTGATTCCGATCCGCGTGGTCTCCCACCGCTGGCCGAGGCCCGCGACGATCGATGTTGGATCGCCTTCTCCCCCGGCCAGTGCGTCGTACAGCCCGTGGGGTCCTTCGAAGACGTTCGCCGGTCCACTTGCTCCGGCCGCGGCAAGTCGAGCGGCAATTACTCCGGCATGCGAGGCCATGCCGGGATGCAGTTGTTTCGTCGATGCGCCGGTGGACAGGAATGCCAACAGCCCGCCCGCTTGACTTCCGGCGATGCCCAGTGCGCTGGTCGTCTCGTCGGCCGACAGCCCCATCAGCCGAGCACTCACGATCGCCGCCGAGAAGACCCCGCCCACCATGGTTGCATGGAGGCCGCGCGCCTGGAACGCATACGGGGCCGCGGCGCCGATCCGACAGACGGTCTCGAGGCCGACGATCACGGCGTCGAGCACCTCGCGACCGGTCGCACCGGTCTCTTCACCGACCGCGAATGCTGCGGGCAGCACCACCGATGTCGCGTGCACGAGGCCGCCCGCGTGCGTGTCATCGAAGTCGAGGCCGTGCACCAGCGCACCATTGGCCAGTGCAGCCGACGCAGCGCCGACCTTCGCCGAGTCGCCGATGATCGCGGCCTCCAATGGTCCTCCGAGACCGCGAGCGACCTGCAAGGCAGGACCCACAGCGTCGAGGCGGAGCGCTCCGAGTGCGGTGCCGAAGCCATCGAGGAGGTGGCGACGGGCAGCGTCGCGGACGGCGTCGGGGAATGCCTCCGTCGAGACGCCCCAGTCGGCCAACTCCTCGGCGATCATCGTGCTGCCGCCCCTGGGGTTTCGGGCGGATGGGCAACGGTCTCAGCTGCTCCGAAGGCACCCTGTTCGATCAACGAGGCAATCGACGCTTCGTCGAGCCCGAGCACATCCGCCATCACCAGATCGAAATCCTCGTTGCGCTGCGGGGCTCGGCGGTACTCCGGAACCTCAGAGCCGACTCGGACGGGTGAAGCCAACTGCTGGACCGTTCCGTAGCGCGGGTGCTCGGTGTCGACGATCAACCCGCGCGCGAGCGTGTGGTCTTCCTGTAATGCAGCGCCGACATCGTTGACAGGTCCGCACGGGATCGACGCGGCGTAGAGCACGGTCAGCCACTCGTCGACGGTCTTCTCGGCAAAGATCGCCTCCAACTGGGGCAGCAGCTCCGCGCGATTGTCTCGGCGGTCGCCGAACGTTTCGTATGGCGACCCGGCTGCTGACCACTCGGGCCGTCCGATGACCTCGGTCAGACGCTGCCAGAACTTCTCCTTCGCGCAGCCCACGATCATCCAACCATCCTTCGCCTCGAACGCCTGGAAGGGAACGAGTGAGGGATGCGCAGAGTGACTGGTTCGTACCGGCTCGAATCCGGCATTGAGATGCCACGTTGCGGGATACGTGAGCAACGACATCGCCGTGTCGTACAGACTGACGTCGCAGTCCATGCCGACGCCGTCGCGGCGAGCGGCATGCACACCGGCGAGCAGAGAAAGCGCAGCGACGAACCCGCCAGAATAGTCGACCATGGACAAGCCCGACTTCGTCGGTGGCCCGGTCGGCTCGCCGGTGAGTTCCATCCATCCGGCGAGGCCCTGCAGCACATAGTCGTATCCAGGTTCGCGCATTCGCGGTCCTGTCATCCCGAATCCGGTGAGCGAGACGCACACGATCTTCGGGTTGATGGCTTTCAGATCGTCGTAGCGGATCTTCAGCTTCTCGGGGACGTCGCCGCGCAGGTTCGAGTACACGACGTCGGACACCGCAACGAGGTTCTCGAAGACCTTGCGCCCTGCCTCGGTGTTCATGTCGAGCGACAAGCTGCGCTTGTTCCGGTTGAAGGTCTCGAAGAAGAGCGAGTCCTCACCTTCGCAGTAGGGCGGCACGTAGCGACCGACATCGCCGCCGGCGCTGGGGTCCTCGATCTTGATGATCTCGGCACCGAGATCGGCGAGGTGGACCGAGCCGAACGGGCCCGCGCCGTACTGTTCGATGGCGATGACTCGGATGTCTTCGAGCGGCTTCATGCAGGGGCTCCTGTCAGAGTGGCGATGAGATCGATGATCCGGTCTTGCGCGACGCGGGTCTCGGCACCGTCGATGCCGTGTGTCGGAGGACTGAGTTTCACTGACGTCGCAAGGCCCTCGTAGGCAGCGAGCTGGGCGATGACCTGCTCGACGGAGCCGGTCAGGGTCAACGCGTCGACCATGTCGTTGGACACCGAGCTGGACAGGTGGTCTGCACCTTTGCCGGATCGGAACGCATCGATCACGGCCTGCTGCTGCTCGGCAAGTCCATGGAAGTCGAAGAACCCCGCATAGCTGCGAACCGAGGCATAGAAGCCGACGAGTCCTGATGCTCGCCGACGGGCTGCGTCGATGTCGTCATCGATCGAGCAGCACGCCGACACGACGACATCGAAATCGGAGCCGTCGACACTTCGATCGGAGTCGGCCCAACCCTGCCGGAGCCCTGGGAGGCTGTGCTCGGCGAGGTACGAGGGGGAACACAGCTCATGGCTGATCCAGCCGTCGGCAACCCTGCCGGCGAGACGGGTCATGACTGGACCCATCGCTGCGAGATAGATCGGGATGGCGTCGTTCTCGATGGCGAACGGGCGTTCGTACCCGCGCACGTGCATCGGTTCGTGTTCGCCCTCCAGATCGATCGGCCTACCGGACGTACACGTCTGCCAAAAGGCACGAATGTTCCGGATCGTCTCGGCGATGTGCGGAGCCGGCTTGCCGAACGGCACGTTGTGCCAGTCTTCGTTCAACCGCTTGACACCGCTGCCGAGACCGAGGACGAACCGGCCGCCGGACATCTCGTCGAGATCGAGCGCCTCGAGTGCGGTGATCATCGGGCTCCGGGTGAAGGCCAACGCGATCGACGTGCCGACTCGCGCACGTTCGGTCCCGGCCGCCACCGCTGCCGCGGTGATCGTGGCGCTGCGATGCATCTCCGACGTCCACAGCACTTCCGCTCCGGCGAGTTCCGCGCGCCGCCCGGCGTCGACCAACTCGGCGAGCGTTTCGCCCCACGGCTGGAAGGTGACGCGCATCGTCACCGATCGGTTTCGGCGTCGAGGGTGAGCGGGATCTGCCCTTCCGGGAAGATGTCTTCCAACTGTTCCGCACCCGTCTTGTAGACGTAGAACATACGCTTGAACGAGCAGACCTCGACACCGTCTTGGTTGAGGGTGCGCGTGCGGACGGTGACGATGCCGGCATGCGGGCGGCTTTCCGACTCGCGCTTGTTGAGCACGAGCGACTCGCTGTAGAGCGTGTCGCCGGCAAACACCGGGTGGGTCATCTTGATGTCGTCCCACCCCAGGTTGGCGAAAGCGTTCTGGGTGAGGTCCGTGACGCTCTGACCGACGGCGATCGCGACCGTCAACGTCGACACGACGAGCGGTTTCGAGAACTCCGACCGCTTGGCGTATTCGGCGTTGAAGTGCATCTGGTTCGTGTTCATCGTCAGCAACGTGAACCAGGTGTTGTCGGACTCGGAGACCGTGCGACCGAGGGGGTGCTGGTAGACGTCACCCACTTCGAAATCTTCAAAAAAGCGACCGCGCCAACCCTGTTTCGACGACATCTCTGGCTTCCTCTCCCATCCGACTGGTGTTCACGACACTATATGTCTGACAAATGCTCCCCGCAACTTGTGTCGCGTGAGGTTCGGAGCACTGGACACTTCCCCGGAAACCCCAGCGAAATCATCAATTCGGCGAAAGTCCCGCCGCAATCCTCTCCGTCGACCAGGCCAAAAGATCAGACATCAACCCCGAACATTCCACTGGCCCGACTCAGCCGTCGGTGAACTGGCCGTCACGAATCTCCCGCTTGAGCACCTTGCCGCTCGGGTTGCGTGGCAGTTGGCTGACCACGTGCCACTCACGGGGCACCTTGTATCGAGCCACCTGACTTTCGACGTGGGTACGCAGTGCGTCGAGGTCGACTGCACCCGGTTCGCGTTCGACGAAGAACGCAGCCACCCGCTCGCCATACTCGTCATCGGGGAGTCCGATCACGGCCACTTCCTCGATCGGGCTGTAGCGGGCGATGGCTTCCTCGATCTCACGCGGGTAGATGTTGACGCCCCCGGCGATGATCATGTCCTTGACACGGTCGACGATCGAGATGAAACCTGCCTCGTCGCGAGTCGCCATGTCGCCCACGGTGAAGAACCCGTCGTCGTCGAAACCTTCGTCGGTGGCCGCTTGGTCCTTGAGGTAGCCGCTCAACAGGAACGGTGAACGGGCAAAGAGTTCACCCGGCTCACCCGGCGCGACCTCGTTGCCGTCGCTGCCCTTCAGGCGCACCTCGTTCATGAACCAGGGGTGCCCGACGCTTCCCGCTCTCGCAAGCGCGAGCTCGGGGCGCAGGTTGGTGACGACGCCGCACTCTGTCGAGCCGTACAGCTCGTGGATCCCGGCTTGGGGGAACGCGCCGATCACCCATTCCTTCAACACGACCGGCAACGCCGCCGCGTTGAAGTACAGGGTGTGCAAGGTCGACAGATCGAAGGTCGAACTTGGCTCGTCGGTGAGCTTGCGTATCTGCTGCGCGTGCGTCGGAACCAGGAACACCGATTCGGCCCGGTCGCGTTCGATGGTGCGCAACAGCAACTCCGGGTCCCACTTGCGCAGCACGGTCGTCGTCCCGCCGAGAAAGGGCCCGGCGTAGGCGAACGCGAAGCCCGCACCGTGATACATGGGTGCGACGGCGACCGTCATCGTCGACGGCCCGAGGCCGTATTCGAGACCGACGCCGAACGCGGTGAGCACCCGCCCGCGGTGCGTCAACTGCACCCCTTTCGGACGACCGGTCGTCCCGGATGTGTAGGTGAGCCCGAAGGTGTCCATCTCGTTGACTTCGACCGACGGGTCGACCGCTCGCCCATTGGCGAGCAGCGTCTCGTACGACTCCCCGACCGAACCGTCGAAGGAGACCACGAGGTCGAGGTCGTCGAGCAGGCCGTCGACGCCGTCGACCAACGCAGCGTCGAGCACCAGGGCTCGCGCCTCGCAGTGCTCGAGAACGTAGGCGTTGTCAGCGGAACGATTTCGCGCGTTCAGCGGGACCATCACGATGCCGGCCTTGGCCAGCCCCGCAGCGATCTCGAAATATTCGGCGCAGTTGTTGGCCAGCAACGCCACGGTGTCGCCAGTGCGGAATCCACGCGCGAGGAGCGCCGAGCCGAAGCGGCTCGACCGCTCGTCGAGCTCGGCGAAGGTCAGACGGCGATCACCGTCGATCACCGCGATCCGGTTCGGCGTCGCGTGACCGAATTCTCGGATTCCCGATGCCATGTTGAGCTGTTTCTGCCTCACTGGTCTCCCTACGCTTTCCCTGGCTCTGTCTCGTTCATCAACATGATCACATCGACCGTCGCCACCGGCTCATCACCATCGACCGCAGTCCAGGTGAATTCGGCAAGCCGCCGCCCGCCCGGCGTCGAACGTTCGGAACCCCGTTCGATTTCGACACGCAATGTCGTCCCCGCTGTGACCATCCGATGAAATCGGGCCCTTTTCATCTCGAGCAATGCCACGGCATCATCGAGCTGACCGGACTGCTCGACGAGCCCTCCCATGAGAAGGAGCACGCCTTGGCCAGGCAACGGCCGATCACTGTCGGCCGATCGCTCGGCGAAGAGCGGGTGGGTGTATCCCGCCAAACGCACCAGGTCATCGATCAGGCCTGCCGTGACCTCGACGGCGGGCTCATCGGAAGAGGGGTCCGACATCGACATCTCCCCATTCTGATGGGCGCTTCTCGACGAATGCTCTGTATCCCTCGGCCGCCTCGCCGATCTCGGTCTGCAGCCGGGCGAACAACAGCCTCTCGAGGGCGAGGCCGTCATCGAACGACTCCGATCGGGCGGCATTCAGGAGGTGCTTCGTCACTGCGATCGCCGGGCGGGACCGACCTCGCAATCCGGACAGCAGACTCTCGATTTCGGCGTCGAGGTCGGGGCGGGCGACCGAACTGATCGCCAGGCCCCACTCGACCATCTCCGGTCCCTGGAGCCAGCGCGGCGTCAGCATCAACGCCTTCGCTCGTTGATCGCCGAGCTTGCGCGGTGCCCGCTGCGAGGACCCGGCGCCTGGTGACATCCCGAACTCGACATGGATGTCGCCCACCCGAGCATCGTCGGCCGCAACCACCAGGTCGCAGGCCAGGATGATCTCGAATCCGCCGGCCCGAGCGAGCCCGTTGACTCGGGCGATCACGGGGACCGGAAGCCGTTCGAGCCGGAGCAGCACGGCGTGGAATCGGTCGAGAAACGGCAGGAAGATCCCCATTGGATCGGCGAAACACGTCTCGAGGAAGTCGAGATCCATGCCGACGCTGAACGCTGCCTCCCCGGCGCCCGTGAGGACGACTGCTCGGAGCGTATTGTCGGTCTCAGCGAGCGCGATGGCGTCGTCGAGGCCACGCAACACCGACGGTGTGAGGCTGTTCATCGATGCGACTCCGTCGAGGGTGATCCACATCACTTGGTCGAGTACGGCGCGACTGACTTGCGTCTCCAATCCCGTTCTCTCCATGTGTCTGACCTTAACCGCTAACATCAGACAAATGAACCGGACGTCGGCCCTCCTCGATCAACTGCGGTCCGAACTGGGCGCTGAGACGGTGACCACTGACGATCGAGCGCGTGCCATCGCGTCGATGGACATCTATGCCGCCGGAGCAACCGCCCAAGCGGTCGTGCGCCCCGCGTCGCCCGAGGAACTGTCGACAGCAATTCGCTTGATCGGGGCGTCGGGAACTGCCGTCGTGCCGCGCGGGGGCGGCATGTCGTACACCGGAGGCATCCTGCCGCCGCACACCGACACGATCGTGATCGACACAGCCCGAATGGACCGGATCATCGAAATCGACGACCGAAACATGTTCGTGAGGGTCGAGGCCGGATGCACCTGGCAGTCGCTCTGGAACACCCTGCAACCCCGGGGCCTCAGGGTGCCGTTCTGGGGACCCCTCTCCGGCAGCGCCGCCACCGTCGGAGGGTCGGTGTCTCAGCACGCAGTGCTCTGGGGTTCGGGTCGCTACGGCCCATCGGCCGACAGCGTGCTGGGCCTGGAAGTGACCATGGCTGACGGAACAACCCTGCGAACGGGCATGGGCGCCATCGACGGAGCCGTCCCGAACTGGCGACACTTCGGTCCCGACCTCACCGGACTGTTCCTCGGCGACTGTGGCGCGCTCGGCATCAAGGCGACCGTGACCCTGCGCGTGATGCGGGTGCCCGCCGAGCCGGGATTTGCGTCGTACACGTTCGCCACTGCCCACGACCTGATCAATGCCATGTGCGAGCTCGCCCGGACCGACACCGTCGTCGCCGGATTCGGCCTCGATCCGAAGCTGACCGAGCAGCGCGTCCGACGCGGCAACCTTGCGGATGGGGCTGGCGCTGCGACGGCGATGATCCGCCGCTCGGACAACAAGCTGGGAGCGGTCAGGGACGCGTTGAAGATGGCGACGCGCGGCCGGGCGTTCCTCCCTGCCGAGACGTACACGCTGCACTTGCTGGCAGAAGGGCGAAGTCGCGCCGCCGTCGACGCCGACTTGGAGGAGATCGGCCGGGCGTGCTCGGCGGGCACCGCCGTCGACGGCACCGTGCCCAAGCTGATGTACAACCGACCCTTCGCCTCATTGACCTCTGCGCTCGGCCCCGAGGGCCAGCGGTGGGCACCGATGCACGTCCTGACCCCGCTCGGTGACGCGCTCGGCATGTGGGACCGCATCCAGGAACTCGTGACATCGATGACGCCGGCGATGACAGCGCACAACATCGAGATCGGCTTCATGTTCGGCACCGTGTCGAACACGACCATGTTGATCGAACTCGTGATGACCTGGCCCGGCCCGCGATCAATCCTCTACGAGGACCAGATCCCGGCGTCAAAGCTGCGACGCTACCCCGATTATGACGAGTCGCCCGAGGCCGACTCGGTCGTGGCCGACATGCGCGATCAGTTCGTCGACCTCTTCTCGACCAACGGCGGCGCACACCTCCAGATCGGTCGCCGCTACCGGTACTTCGATCGACTCGATCCGGCGACGCAGCAACTCCTCATCGCCCTGAAGGGTGCGGTCGATCCGGACGGGTTGTTCAACCCCGGCGCAATCGGATTGCCGATCAGCTCGATCGAGGAATGACTCCGAGCGCCGCGCCGAGCAGCGCCTTGGTGTAGTCGACCTGAGGGTCGGAGAACACGGACTCCGTCGTGCCGGTCTCGACGATTCGACCATGATGCATCACAGCGATGCGGTCGCTGACGAAACGAACCGTGTGCAGGTCGTGGGAGATGAAGAGATACGCCAAGTCAAGGTCGCTCTGAAGCTGGCGCAGAAGCCGAAGGATCTGCGCCTGAACTGACAAGTCGAGCGACGAGGTCGGCTCGTCGAGGACGATGAACGCTGGGTTCGTGATCGCAGCTCGAGCAATTCCGATGCGTTGCTGTTGGCCGCCCGACAGTTCACCGGGGAACCTCTGGCGATACTCACGCGGCAGGCCCACTCGTTCCAAGATCTCCTCGACTCGCTCGCAGCGCGCTGCAGCGTCGAGTTCGGGCTCGTGGATCACGAGCGGTTCCTCGATGGTGGTGCCGACTCGCATTCGCGGGTTGAGCGATTGGTAGGGCTCCTGGAAGACCATCGTCATGTTGCGGCGCGCTGCTCGGAGTTCGGCCCCCGTCAACCCGGACACGTCGCGGTCATCCACGATCACCGTGCCGTCGTCGGGCTCGAGTAGGTGGAGGCACATCCGTCCGGTGGTCGATTTCCCGGATCCGCTCTCGCCGACGAGGGCCAGCGTCTCACCGCGCCCGATCGTGAACGACACATCGCGGACGGCATGAACCTCACGTCCACTCACGTTGAACGTCTTTGTCAGGCCTGTGGCTTCGACGAGTGCCATGGTCACCACCGCTCCCCTGGTTTCGGCACGCTGTCCAGCAACGACCTCGTGTAGTCCGCAGATGGGTTGACGAACACGTCCTTGACCGTGCCGGTCTCCACGACCTCTCCCTTGTACATGACAACGACCTTCTCGCAGTAGTTGGCGACGACGCCCAGGTCGTGGGTGACGACGAGAAACGAGCGTTGACCGTCGCTGACGAGATCGGCCAGAAGGTCGAGAATCTGCTTCTGCACCGTGACGTCGAGCGCGGTGGTGGGCTCGTCGGCCACGATCAGACGTGGTTCGAGGATGAACGCTATTGCGATCGCTACGCGTTGGGCCATCCCGCCGGAGAGCTGGTGCGCATACCCGGCGAGGACTCGTTCGGCCTGGTCGATCCCCACCGATTCCAAGACGGCAACAGCACGCCGATGTACCGATTCTCGATTCTCCGCCTGGCCGTGCGCCGCGAGCACGTTCCGGAACTGCTTCTCCAGGGTGAGGATCGGATTGAGCGAGCCGAACGGGTTCTGCGGAATCAACGCGATCTCCGTTCCGCGCAATCGACGAAGGTCCTTCGGCTTCATGCCGATCAGTTCTCGACCATCGAACGTGGCGGACCCGGCGACGACGCGCCCGGGGGGGCGAAGCAGTCCCAGGACGGATCGAAGCGTCACGGACTTGCCCGAACCCGTCTCACCGACGATGCCGACCGACTCCCCGACACCGACGTCGAAGCTGACGGACCGGACGGCTTCGACCGTTTCAGCGTGCAGTTCGAAGTGAGCCTTGAGATCATGAACTTCGAGCAGGCTCACCGCGACCGTCCGATCCCGGCCTGGACGCCGTCCGCGATCTTGTTCAGCGACCATACCGCGAGAACGACCGCGAGCCCCGGGAAGATCGAGATCCACCACGACCCGGATGCGATGTTCTGAGTTCCCGACCGAATCATCGACCCCCAACTCGGGGTGGGCGGTGTGACGCCGATACCGACGAAGGACAGCGCAGCGATCACGACGATGGAGTTCGCGGCCGTGAGGGTCGCTTGCACAAGCACGATGCCCGACACGTTCGGCAGGACGTGACGGCGCAGGACCCGCGCCGGTGACGCACCCACGGAGATCGCGGCCTCGACGTACCTCGACTCGCGCACGGCGAGCGCGTCGGCACGAACAAGTCGCATGAAGCGAGGCGTGTTGATCAGGCCGATCGCCACGACGACGTTCTTGAGGTTGTTGCCGGTCAGCGAGACGACAGCGATCGCCAACACCAACAGCGGGAAGGCCTGGAAGGTGTCGAGGCCGCGCATCAGACGCTCGCTCCAGCGGTTCTTCGTCGAGGCGAGCAGGCCGAGCGGTACACCGATCACCATCGACAGCAGGGTGCCGACGACTGCGAGGGAGAGGTCGAGACGGGCGGCACGGATCGTGCGGGAGAACACGTCGAACCCGGCACGATCGGTGCCGAACACGTGGCTCCATGAGGGCGACCGGAGGGTGTTGGTGGCGTCGGCGACGATCGGGTCGTACGGCAGCGGGGCGAACGTGCTGGCACCGAGGATCAGCCCGAGGATCAGCAGGCCGATGCCCATGCCGGGGCGGTTCCGGAGGAACGTCATCGCCGCCGTCATGCGGCGTCCACCCGAGGGTCGAGCTTCATCACGACGAGATCCAGGACGAAGAAGACCAACAAGGTGAGGATGCCGCTGACCACGATGAACCCGAGAATGACGGGAATGTCGAGCCGCAGCATGCCGTCGAGTCCCCATTGGCCGAATCCGTTCCAGGAGAACACCGATTCGACGATCGCAGCACCGCCGATCAGCGCGGCGAAGAGAATCCCTCCAAAGGTGAGCACCGAGGTGCGCGCTTCGAGAAAGGCGTAGTAGAGGATTTTGCGTTCCGACAGCCCGCATGCTCGGGCAAACTCGACCTGCTGGGAGTCGAGCGCAGTCGAGACGACGTTGCGTGTGGTTCGCGCGAAATAGGCCGCATAGACGATGCCCAACGTTGCCCACGGGAGGATGGAGTGGGAGATGAGCGATCCGAGGGTCGCCCAGTCACCGGCGAGGATTGCGTCGATCATCATGAAGTTGGTTCGGGGTTCGGGAGCCTTGTCGAGGAAGCCGAGGCGGCCTTCGGGTCCCGGAGTCAAACCGAGTCGGAAGAAACCGACGTAGATGAGCACGATCCCGAGGAAGAAATCAGGGATCGACTGACCGATCGAGGTGAGCAGCCCCGCGATCCGATCCGGTGCCCGCCCCCGGAAGTAGGCGCCCACCGTGCCGAGCAGAATTCCACCGATCGCGGCAAAGAGCAGCGCCGGCACGACCAGTTCGAGCGTCGCGGGAAGGAACCGCGACACCTCACTACGAATCGGCACCTGCGACTCGAACGAGGTGCCCATGTCGCCCCTCACCAGGTCGAACAGGTAGTTGAAATAGCGAGGTATGAGTGGCTGATCCAGCCCAAGATCGGCGTTGATCTTTGCCAGCGTCTCGTCGGTGGCGAAGCCCCCGGCAATCACCCGAGCCGGATCCCCCGGCAGCAGATTGACGACGACGAATGACACCGTCACGACCAACAACATCGCGACCGGCAAGAACATCAACCGTCTCGCCACGTAGCCCGAGAACCCAGTCAGCATGCAGAACCCTTCCCTCTTGCCAAGAACAGCGAGGGGGCTCGTCGTGTCACGAGCCCCCTCATCGGTTCAGTGTTCAGCTCTTGGTCAGCTCGTAAATGAAGATCGATCCGTCCGGATAGCTCCGGAAACCGTCGATCGCATTCGAGAATGCCTGGAAGTCGGGGCGCTCGACCAGGTAGATGATCGGCTGTTCGTCCAACACAATTTCGTTGCCGGCCGCGAGCAGACTATCGCGCTCGGCACCCGGCGCCGTCACGAGTGCATTCCCGAAGGCTGCGTCGAGATCCGGATTGGCATAGCCACTCGAGTTGAGCGTTGACGTCGACCCGAGATAGAGCGACAGCGAGTACGCCGGATCAGCGATGATCGGTCGCTCGGTGTACAACCACGACTGCATCGACTTCTCGCCAACCGCCGCTTCGAAGTCGGCGAGCGACGGCACCGCGTCCAGTTCGACGTTGATGCCGACCGCTTCCAGGTCGGCGGCGATCAACGTCGCCACCTCCTCGGCGTGCGGGCCCGGGCGACCCAGGTTGTACGTGATCTTGAGCGACCAGTCATCAGGGATGTCGGCCGACTCGATCAGGGCTCGCGCGCCATCCGGGTCGTACGTCATCAACTTGTCGGCCGGGGCCGCCGGGTGCGGCAGGAAGCTCGACATGCCGTCGAGTGCCGGAGCAGCGAGTCCCCCATATGGTCCGACGGACAGCGATTCACGGTTGATCGCCATGCTGATCGCGCGACGCACATCGGTCATCGCGAGCACCGGATCCTGGTGGTTGAGGACGAGGTCATCGCGGTTCGTGTCGATCGCCTCGATCACGTAGGCCGTGTCGCTGTCGTTGATCGGGGCGACCTGGTCGAACTGGATGTCGTAGGTGTAGTCGACGTCACCGGCGAGCAGCAGTTGGACGCGGCTGCCCGGGTCGGGAATCGCGCGCACCACGACCTCGCTCACGCTCGCCGGACCCCGCCAATAGTTGGGGTTGGCTTCGAGGCGAACCTCTTCACCCGGCGTCATGCCGACCACGGTGTACGGGCCGAACGACGGGGTGTTGGTGCTGAGGAAATCCTGAGCCCACGGGTCGTCGTCGGTGATCCCACCTTCCGATTCGATGTAGGCCGTGTCGTAGATCCCCGTTCCGTACCAAGCGAGAATGGACTTCGCGATCTGATTGTTGGCGAGGAGGTTGTAGCTGATCGTGTAATCGTCGATGACGTCGATCGGGTTGTCCTTGTCGACGCCGGCGACGGCGAACAGGAACGCTCCGGTGATCGCGCTGACCTCGTTGGCCCGATCGAACGACCACTCGACGTCCTTGGCCGTCAACTCGTTGCCGTTCGTGCTCATCACGCCTTGACGCAACTTGATCATGTAGGACAGGCCATCTTCAGCAAGTTCAGCACTCTCGGCCAGTTCGGGAATCAGACACTGAGCGCAGACGACCTCGGTCTCGGTGGCCGAGTCTGGGTCGTAGCGGAAAAGGGTCCCCATGTAGTTGACGCCCATGTTGTGCGACACCAGGCCCTGGAACACGGCCGAGTCGAGGTTGCTCGCGACCGACGGCCAAGCCATGGTCATGATCGCTCCCTCGCCGGGGTCGACCTCGGGCGCTTCCGAACCCTCGGTTTCTGCAGTCGGCTCAGTTTCCTCGGTCTGCTCGGTGGCAACCGTGTCCTGGACGTCGGTCACGTCTGAGGACTGCCCCTCATCACTGCTGCTCCCACCGCAGGCAGCAGCGGTCATCGCCAGCGCTAACCCGAGTGAGAGAATGGTATATCGACGTTGCATGTGGCTCCCCCTAAGTAGATGTTGACGCATTTGTCTGACATCAACGGCTAAGATATCCCAAACGTCGGACAATTGCCAGCGAGGCGCCTCAAGCGACGAACAGAGCTGACAGAGGTCGTCGGAGTCGAGCACCCAATCGTGCCGGCCGGACCAGGCGCCACCCAACTACTCCCGGACCACCGACACAAGGAGATTCTACGATGAACATGCGCCACGGCTACGCCGACTCCGGTTGGGGGCAAGTCCACTACGCCCGGACCGGCACCGGCCCGACCTGCGTGTTCTTCCATGAGTCACCCCAATCGATCCGATCGTTCGAGGCGACCTTGCCGTTGATGGCCGACCGAATCGACGCGATCGCCCTCGACACGCCCGGATACGGCAACTCCGAGCGGCCGCCCCACGATCAGTTCGAGATTCCCGACTATGCCGCCCGCCTGCTCGAGGCGATCGACGGGCTCGGTGTCGGGACGTTTGCCGTCAGCGGCGTACACACGGGGGCATCGATCGCGATCGAGGTCGCCCGGCAGGCGGGTATGGATCGCGTCACACACGCAATCTTGTCCGGCGTGCCCCTCCTCAGCGAGGAGGAGCGCCGGAAATACCTGTCCTCGTGGTCGCCGCCCATGACGCCCGATGCCGAGGGGTCGCATCTGCGTTGGGCCTGGGAACGATACGAACGGGTCTGGGGGGCTGATACCGATCCAGAACTGCTCCATCTTGCGTCCACCCAGATCCTCAACGTGCTCGACCGGTACGAATGGGCCTACAACGCAGCGTTCCGCTATGACCCGGCCCCAGCACTACCCGGCTTGACCTGTCCAGTTCTCCTCCTCGACGCCGAACACGACCTCCTCGCCGAGTACGACGAACCAAGCGCCGCATTGTTGCCGGACGCCAGGATCGAGATCGTCGCCGGCCTCGGCGGCCAACTACCGCTCCGCGTACCCGAGGTCTACGCGAGATCGATCGCGGACTTCATCTGCCCATCCTGATCCAGACGATCAGGCCCAGGCAGCGACGACGTCGTCGGTCGATGTGACCCAACAGAACCCGAAAGCGAGCGTGCCGAGCGCGTGCTCCTGACGGGCAGAATCGAGCTCCCCGGTGGCATCGCCGACAACCCATGTCTTGTAGTCGCGCTGGGCGGCGTCGCGCGCGGACGTCTCGACGCACATGTTGGTCGTGACACCGCACATGACGAGCGACGTGATGCCCATCGAGGTCAACATCGGCTCGAGCCGAGTGCCGTAGAAGGCCGAGTAACGATTCTTGTCGACGATGAAGTCACCGTCCTCGACGACGAGTTCGTCGACGATCTCGGCGTCCCACGTTCCGGCGGCAAGCGAGTTGAGTTCGGCAAGGGCCGGGAGGATCTCCTCGACGAGGATGCCGCCATCCTTGTAGTCGGGGCGATACTGGTACCGGGTGAAGATGACGGGAACGCCGGCGGCCCGCGCCGCATCGACCAGGCGGATCGACCCTGGAATCGCGGCGGCGAGGTTCTCGACCGGCAGGTCCATCCGGCCGAACGACCCGTCGGGATGACAGAACCCGTTCTGCAGATCGATCACGAGGAGTGCGGTGTTGTCGGTGGTCAGTTCAGCCACGAGGTTGCTCCGTTTCTGGTTGGGCGAGATCGGGTTGCTGCCAACGCCAGCCACTGAGGCGGTGCAGGGATTCGGCGTACGCCAGCAAGGCGTGGTCAGCCATCGGGGGGCCGACGAGTTGTACCCCCACGGGGAGCCCGTCGATCATCCCGGTCGGGACGGCGACGGCACAATTGCCGGTGAGGTTGAACGGGGCGAGCGGCCGGATCAGGGTCAGGTCGCGCGGAGCGGACGAGCCATCGGTGAACAAAACCTCGGCGGCGTCGAAGCGCGGCGCCACCGTGTGCTGCGAAGGCGCGAACAAGAGATCATGAGAGCCGAAGACGCCGGCAACACGCTCGACTGCCGAACGCCGTGCACGTTGGGCGTCGACATAATCGACACCGGACAGGCGCAGGCCCATTTCGAGGTAGGCGCGCACATCCGGTTGATAGTCATCGATGCGCTCCTCGATCCACGGCCGGTGGTAGGCCGCAGCCTCGACGGCCAGAATCACGAAGACGATTGCCGTCAACTCGGTCGGATCACCGATCGAGACCTCGTTGATCTCCGCTCCCGCATCGGCGAGTTGCCCGAGGGTGAAGTCGAGCGCCTCGCCGATCCCCGCCGCATTCGGTGTCATGAGCTCACGTGCCACAGCAATGCGCACGCCTTCGAGTGATTGGCGTTCGGTGCCAACACCTCCCGGGCGCTCGGCGACCGGGGCGCTCGTCGGATCACGGTGATCTGGCCCATCGATGACGTCGAACAGCAGGCGAGCGTCGCCAACCGACCGGCAGAGTGGGCCGACCGTATCGAGCGACCACGCCAGCGGAACCACGCCGCGCAGCGGCACCCGACCATATGTGGGCTTGTATCCGATCAGTCCGCAGAGTGCTGCTGGTTCGCGAATGGAGGCCGCGGTGTCGGTACCCAGAGCACCACAGGCCATCCCGGTCGCTACGGCTGCGGCCGAGCCGCCGCTCGACCCGCCAGGCATGCGGGAGAGGTCCCACGGGTTGCGCGTCGGCGGCGTCACCGCTCCGTAGGCGAACTCATGCGTGTTCGCCTTGGCCACCAGCACAGCTCCCGCTTTTCGCAATCGCTCGACGACCGGCGCATCGTGCAGGGCGATGTTGCCCTCGAGAATGCGCGACGCGGCCGTCGTCGCGATGCCTTCCATGTCGATGAGGTCCTTGACGATGATCGGAACACCGTGGAGCGGGCCGACCGGTCCGCCGTCGACGAGCTGTTCGGTTCTGAGCCTGGCTGTGTGCTCGGCGCTTTCGAGCGGACCACCAATGAGCGCCTTCACAGACGGTTCCCACTGAGCGATCCGGGCGAGCGACGCGTCGAGCAGTTCGAGCGGCGTGCCCGAGCCGGCCCGGACCGCCGCTGCCGCTTCGACGAGACCGAAGTCGGCGGCGTCAGTGGGATCGGGCATCGAAGATCACCGCTGGAACGAGTGAACGGGGCTCGCGGCCGATCGCGTCACGGACGGCTGCGGAGAGTTCTCGCGCCATTTCAACGTGAGCATTTTCCGGGACATCATCCGCTGGTGCCGCGGCGCTATTCGAGTCGTTCATCCGAGGGCACAACCATGTTGTTCGTCGGCGAGATCGAATGAGAACAGAAATCTCGCCATCCCGACCAACACTGCGATGACCATCCCCATCTCGACGACCTGCCCGTCGTCGTAGTGCTGCTGCAATTCAGCGAGCAGATCCGGCGGAATCGTATGGTCGTCGACCACATTCGACTGCGTCGCAGCAAGCTGCATCGCCACCTTCTGCGCGTCGCTGTACGGGCCGGATTCGGGGTCCCAGACCCCGTCCACCTGCTCTTGTGTGACACCGTTCCGTCTCGCCGAGACGGGATTGTTGTGGTTTCAATACACGCATCCGTGCAGCGTCGACAGGCGCAGACGGATCAGTTCTTTCGTCGCGATCGGGACGGTGCCACCGAAGAAGACCTTGTCGTAGAACTCGCCGAAGTAGAACTCAGCCATGTGCGGGGCGTTGCCGAGTACCTGGAGGAAGCGAGTGTCGCCGGTGGTCTCCTGCGATGCCGCCGCGCGCGCACTGAGCCGTTCTGGGAGGTCTTCAATCGGGACCTGACGCAGCACCGTCATGATCCGGCCACCGGTGGCTCAGCGCCGACGTCGTCTGCTTTGTCGATCTCGATGTAGGTCTTGCGCAGGCGACGAAGGTGAAGCGTCATCTCGGCAGCAGCCGCGTCCGCGTCACCCGCCTCGACGGCGGCGAAAATGTCGCGGTGATCGTGTTCGACGTCGCACCAGAATTCTTTGGGGGCCCGGTCGCGCAGGAAACGCTCGCGCAGGACTTCGAAGACCGGGCGGGTCATCACGAGGAGCAGCGGGTTGGCGGCCAGTTCGAGCAGCAACGTATGAAAGCGAAAGCTGCGCTCCCCTTCTGCAGGACCGTCGACGGTCTCTCGAAGCTCTTCGAGTTGCTCGGGCGTTCGTCGGGCTGCGGCCAATCGAATCGCCGGAACCTCCATCAACTCGCGCGCTTCGAGCAGATCGTTTACCGTCAGCTGGCTTCCGAGCGACAGGAAGTGCAGACCCGCTGAGAAATTGTCGGACACCAACGTGGCGTCGGGTTCAGCCATGAACGTGCCGCCGCTCGCGCCACGACTGGTGACGACCAGGTTCTGCGACGACAGCGCTCTCAGGGCCTCACGCACCGTCGAACGGCTGACATCAAATCGAGCACCCAACTCGGCTTCGTTGGACAGTTGGTCGCCCGGCTTCAGTGCTCCGGAGCGAAGGTCGTGCAGCAGACTGTCCGCCACTCGCTGATATGCCGGTCGTCGATCAACCTTGTCGTCGCTGTCCACTTGCAGGATCCTAATGTCGGACATACAGCTTTGGCGGACCCTGCGATGAACCGGAGTCAACGTCACGACATGTGAGCGAGCGCGGCCTGCAGCGCTGCGGGCCGCGACCAGCGCTCTCACGGACATCGTCGTCATCGTGGTGGCAGCGCGACGGGCTGTCGGCCGTTCGTTCGTCGTGTTAATGTCAGACATTGACATCACATCGTCCGGACTCCCGGACGGTTCAGTCCGACAACGACACACTGCGAGGTACCAACCGTGACGATCGATGTAATCGACAGCAACCAGATGGAATGGCTCAACGGCCTCGATGTCCTCCCCACTATGCCAGCGGCGTTCAGGGACAATCTCGGCCCCGCAGACCAACTCGAGACGATGCTGGCCAACTATGACGTCAAGCCCTTGTTCTTCAACCCCGACACCACCCGCCGAATCGACCTCGTCAACCTCCGTCCCGGCTATGTCGATCTGACGGATGCGTTCCACGAATCGGTCGAGGAGTGTTACGTGCTCGCCGGCTCCGTCGCTGTCGAAGAA
>RCMY010002956.1_pt1 | contig 21717 bp, 18 predicted proteins | sample 2041341 | NCBI WGS metagenome assembly RCMY01 (sample SAMN09708234, study PRJNA481090) | Marine sediment metagenome, whole genome shotgun sequencing project.
TGTTTTTGGCAGGAGCCATACCGGGACTGATGATTGCATTCGCATTGATGGCCACGGTGTATGGATATGCGGTGGTGTATGGCTATCCTACTGCTGGCAAGCCGACACTCGCCGATTTCTGGAGGGCATTCAAGGGTGCTGGCCTGGCACTGCTGACCCCTGTCTTTGTTATCGGGGGCATCGTGGGCGGTATCGTGACTCCCACCGAAAGCGCCATTATTGCCGCCTTCTATTCGCTGTTTCTGGGTGCGGTCGTCTATCGCACTATCACCTTCAAAGACACGGTCGGTATTCTGTACGAGACAGGCCGATTTGCCTCGATCTCGCTGTTTGCCATCGGCACCGCATCCGTATTTGGCTGGATGCTGGCCTTCTACAATGTGCCGCGACTGATGGTCGGTGTCATGACCAGCCTCGAGCTCGGCCAGATCGGCACTTCCCTCACTTCCCTGGTCATCGCAGGCTTCTTCCTGCTGTTTGGTCTGTTCATTGATGCCATTCCTGCCATTATTATTCTGGGCACGGTGCTCTACCCGGTTGCCTCAGCCGCTGAGATCCATCCCGTCGTCTTTGCCATCATCGGCATCGTATCGCTCTCCTTCGGACTGGTAACGCCACCCTACGGTCTGTGCCTGTTGATTTCTGCCTCTATTGCCAGGGTCAACGTGATCGCATGCCTTAGGGACGTTGCCATCATTCTGGCTCCGATGCTGCTGATTCTGCTGATCATCATCATCTTTCCAGGCCTCGCGCTCTGGCTACCCAAGCTGCTGATGCCAGGTTTCAAGTAAACTGCCCCAAGGCATTTAGGCAAGAAAGAGTTCGCATCGTCATGAGCAGAAAGCTTTTCAACTCGAACATCACGAGTCTGGGAGTCCCTCCCATTCCTCATGTTCAAAAGGCCGCACGTGCCTACGATGGATCACGCGGCCCGCTCATCGACCTCTCACAGGCAGTACCCGGATATGCGCCTCCATCTCTCCTGCTGGATGCATTGAGCGACAAGGCAGGCGATCCTGCCTGGCTTGGCTATGGTGACATCGAGGGCGAGCCAGAACTGCGTGCCGCCTACGCAGGCGATCTTGAACAAACACATGGTTCATCGCTATCGGCTGATAACGTGATGATTACGGCTGGCTGCAACCAGGCCTTTGTAACGGCAGTTCTCAGCATTGCCAGCCCGGGTGAGTCTGTCATGCTGATCAATCCCTGGTACTTCAATCATCAATCCACTCTGGCCATGTTCGGCATTCAAACCACAGTTGTCACTGTGGACGCCAGCAGTGGTTTTCTGCCAGACCCCGAGATTCTAGCTGCAGCATTGACGCCTGAGGTTCGTGCCATTGCCATCGTCTCACCCAATAATCCTACCGGCGCGGTGTACCCCGCAGAACTGTTAAACAGACTCCTGCAAATATGTGTTGCTAATGACATCTGGCTGATTCTGGATGAGACCTATCAGGATTTCCTGCCTGTGGGGCATGGTCAGGCTCATGCTCTTTTCAACGAAGCCTTCGAGGACCATTTGATCGTAGTATCGAGTTTTTCGAAATCCTATTGCATACCCGGCCATCGGCTAGGTGTTGTTGTTGCGGGCACATCGACTATTGGCCAGATGATCAAAATCATGGATAACCTGCAGATCTGCGCACCCCGCGCAGCACAGGCGGCACTCGCCAAATGCATGCCTGAACTGGGCAGCTGGCGAGCTGGCAATCGTGAAGAAATCAACCGACGTGCCGCAGCACTGGTTTCTGCCATGGATGTCCTTCCCGAATGGCGCATTGATGCCATGGGAGCCTACTTTGCCTACGTTCAACATCCCTGGACTGATGAATCGTCCATCAAAGTGGCTGAACGACTCGCCCGGGACTACGGTGTAGTTACCCTGCCCGGAGAATTTTTCGGACCCGGCCAGGAGCGATACCTTCGAGTCGCGTTTGCCAATGTCGTGTCAGAGGTCATCGCCTTGCTGCCGGAGCGATTGTCAGCCTGACCGGCTATCTCGCTGCTCCAGTCGCCGAGCGTATTGGGTCAGCGGATAGCAGAGGGCGAAGAATATCAGAGCCACGAAACCGTAGACTGTAAACGGTTCGAACGTAGCATTGTTGATGGCGTTGGATGTCTTGAGCAATTCCTCGAATCCGATAATGGACGTCAAGGCGGTGCTCTTGATCAACTGCACCAGAAAACCCACCGTTGGTGCGCGGGTTATGGTCATGGCCTGCGGCAGTATGACCAGGCGAAGACGCTGGACGTAGCTCAGCCCGAGGCTGCCACCGGCATCCCACTGGCCATCTGGAATGGCATCCACCCCGCTGCGCCAGATTTCACTCAGGTAGGCACTCGCAAACAGCGTCAGACACAGGACCGCGGCTCCCCAGGGTTCAATCCTGAAACCCAGCATGGGCAGGCCGAAAAAGATCAGGAATAGCTGCATCAACAAGGGAGTTCCCTGGAAGAGAGCGATGTAGCTTTTGGCAAACAAGCGCAACCCACGCTTGTCAGAGATGCGCAACAGCATGACCAGCAGGCCAACACTCGCCCCACCTGCAAACGCGGCCAACGACAACAGGATGGTCCAGCGAGAGGCGAACAGCAAATTACGGGCAATATCCCACAGCGTGAATTCGATCATGAGTCGGATATCTTCAGCGTACGACGGCCGATTCGAATCAACCCACGGCGTACCAGAATTGACAGTGCAAGGTAGACACCGGTAATGACAAGATAGGTTTCAAACGCACGGTAGGTGCGTGCCTGCAACATGTCAGCCTCGAAGGTCAGTTCTGGCACGGCTATTTGCGAGACAACTGCCGACTCGAGCATCATGATAATGATCTGGCTGGTCAGTGCGGGAAAGATAACCTTCAAAGCCTGCGGCATCACCACTTTCAAGAATACCTGCAGTGGCTTCAGACCCAGTGCCTGAGCAGCCTCACGCTGGCCGTGTGGCACGGCATCCAGTCCCGCACCGACTATCTCGGTGGTATAGGCCGCCATATTCAGGGTCATAGCCAGTATGGCCGCCTGGATCGGGTCGAGTCTGAGGCCCAGTGATGGCAGAGCGAAATAGATGAAGAACAGCTGCACCAGAAAAGGGGTATTGCGGATGATCTCCACATACCCCCTGATGATTGCAGTAAGCCAGCGATGCCGACCGCGCCGCGCCGCCGCCAGCACAACGCTGATCAGCGTACCGACAACCGTGGTGACCGCGATGAGAAACAGTGTCATCGCGGCACCACGAAGAATAACCCCCAGAGCGCCGTTCAGCCAACCAAAATCCAGACCCGACATGACAGCGCCCGACTATTTCAGTCCTTGAGGTTTTCAGGATTCAGCGGCGTATTCAGCCAGCTCTCTGAACTTTCATTGAGCTTGCCGTCCTCCAGCATGGTTGCAATGGCACTGTCGATAGCCTGCTGCAAGGTTGTCTCGCCCTTACCTACAGCGATATGCGAAGGAGATGTCAGTAACTGAAATTTCTGCTCGGGCTGGATCGCCTCCTGTTTGGCCAGCACTCCAGCGCCTACGTCATTGCCCACGACCATCAAATCTGTCTGACCCGATATGAATGCCTGGATGACCGAATTGTAGTTATCGAAACGCTTGATATCGACATTGTCCGGCGCAGCTTCTGTTAGCGAGGTGTCTTCCAATGTGCCACGATTGACGGAAACCGACTTACCGGCCAGATCAGCAGGGCCGCTGATGTCCATGGCTGCAGGCCCGATCACAGCGATATAGTAAGGCGCATAAGCGGCTGCATAGTCGATGACCTCCGCTCGTTCGTCGCTGTAGCCGACGCTCATCAGTAGATCGACTCGACCGTCCTTAAGATAGGGAATGCGGTTTTGACCCGTGACAGAAACGGGAACCATCTTGACGCCCATGGAGGCCGCCAGAAAATCGGCCACATCGATGTCATACCCCTTCAAGCTCATGTCCGCACTGGCTGAGGAAAATGGCGGAAAGTCGGAAAATACGCCTACCTTGAGCTCCCCGGAGGCTTTGACATCCTCAAGTGTATCGGCCGTGGCATTCGTCAGCGTCAAAGCGCCTGCCATCAGTAAGGTATTGACAAGGCTCAGCAGATAGGTCGTTTTCTTCATGAACATGTTTTTCTCGGTAGTCTGTGGAAAGCTTGGCCCGCACCTATGCCAGTAGCCATGACAAGCAGGAACACAATGCGGTTCCGCTTCAAGAAACTCACTGGACGGGCACGTACAGAGTGACTGATTTACGTCGCAGTATGCCAGTTTTCCGGTCATCTCTGAACCCTTCTGTTTGCCTGCACAAGCTTGTGTCAGCCGGAATCGGGTGCATTCCTTGCAAGCAGGGTCAACCCTATCTGCAGTCCGGAAGTCCTTTGCGTGTGGCTGAGAAACAGCAGAATGTCGGCTAGTTACTCCGCAAACGGCTATAGCGGTTTCAAATTTGCAAGACGGATAACTGCATCAATGCATTGCGTTTCATGGCGTTCGGTTTAAGACAAGTATTCCGGCTACTCCAGAAGAACCGGGAACGACTGGCATAGCAAATTCTAACCGCCTGAAGTTCAGCACAGGCAATGTAATTTTGGATCATACCGGACGAGGTTTCAGGAAAATCAAAGCATGCTCAAAAATTCTTCCATTCTGATTACCGGTGGTACCGGATCCTTCGGCCATGCGTTTGTGCCTCTTGTTCTGGCTAAATACAATCCACGTCGATTGGTTATTTATTCGCGCGATGAAATGAAGCAATGGGAGATGGCCAAGCTTTATGGCAGTGATAGCAGAGTTCGATTTTTCATTGGTGATGTACGCGATAAGGATCGTTTGGCTCGTGCCCTGAACGGTATCGACTACGTAGTACATGCGGCAGCCACCAAGATAGTTCCCATTGCCGAATACAACCCGTTTGAATGCGTAAAAACAAATGTTACTGGTGCCATGAATCTCATTGATGCCTGCATTGACCAGGGTGTCAAGCGTGTGGTTGCACTGTCTACTGACAAGGCCAGCAGCCCAACTAACCTATATGGTGCGACGAAACTCACGTCAGACAAATTGTTCATAGCGGGGAACTCCTATGTCGGCGATGGTGATACCAAATTCTCAGTAGTGCGCTATGGTAATGTCATGGGGTCTCGTGGTTCAGTGATCCCGTTTTTTCTGACGCTCAAGGAACAAGGAACGTTACCTATTACAGATGAACGAATGACCAGGTTTCTGATCACTCTGGACCAGGCAGTAGACCTTGTATGGCACGCGTTTGATGACATGCTGGGAGGGGAAGTTTATGTAAAGAAAATACCTTCCATAAAGTTGATAGATATAGCCAATGCAGTTGCTCCAAACGCAGTTCATGAAAATATTGGTATTCGTCCAGGTGAAAAACTTCATGAGCAAATGACCGGTATTGAAGACGCACCTCATACTTACGAGTACCAGGAACACTACAAAATATTACCGGCGATACATAATTGGAGCCAGGATATAGAGCGAATTAAGAACGGAAAATTAGTGTCACCTGATTTCGTTTATAGTTCTGATACAAACTCGGACTGGATGAGCGTCGAAACCTTGAGCAACTGGATTAGTGAGAACCGAAGTAGAATCGGTAAAATCTGACACAATGATCCCCTACGGTCGTCAGAATATAGACCAATCCGATATTGATGCGGTAGTTGACGTATTGCGGTCTGATTTTTTAACTCAAGGTCCTGTTGTCCCAGCATTCGAAAGTGCGATTTCAGACTACTGTGGAGCCCAGTTCGCTGTTGCGGTTAGTAATGCCACTAGTGCGTTGCATATTGCCTGTTTGGCCTTGGGTGTCGGAAAAGGTGACACGGTTTGGACTTCACCCATCACATTTGTGGCGACCGCTAACTGTGCACTGATGTGCGGCGCATCCATTGACTTTGTGGATATTGATTCTCAGACGTACAATATGAGTGTGGAACGCCTGACCGAAAAATTGGAACGGGCAAAAAAAGAGGGCAATCTACCAAAGGTAGTGATTCCGGTGCATCTGAGTGGTCAAGCCTGTGATATGGCTGGCATTCATGAGCTCAGTGTGAAATATGGGTTTCAGATCATAGAAGATGCATCGCATGCAATTGGGGCTCGATACAAAAGTGAACCTGTAGGAAATTGCCACTACTCCGACATTACTGTCTTCAGCTTTCACCCTGTCAAGATAATTACCACTGGCGAGGGTGGAATCGCAACGACCAATAACGCGTTACTCGCACGTGAAATGAATCTGCTGCGTAGTCATGGCATTACACGCGATGCCGCAGACATGACCCATGAAACTGATGGCCCTTGGTATTATCAGCAAATCACTTTGGGTTACAACTATCGGATGACCGATATTCAGGCTGCTCTGGGCTTGAGTCAACTTCAGAGGCTGGATGAATTTGTAACCGCACGACACACAATCGCTAATCGCTACGACACGCTTTTGTCTGAATTGCCAGTTATTCTGCCTCGGCAACACCCGGACAGTTTTTCTAGTAGACATCTCTATATAGTTCGTCTCCATCCTGTGGAATTAAAACTGACACACCGGCAGGTTTTTGAATATCTGCGTGAAAATGGAATTGGCGTTAATATCCATTACATACCGGTGCACACGCAACCTTTCTATCAGAACATGGGTTTCAGACGTGGGGACTTTCCCGAAGCTACTAATTATTATGCTACTTGTGTAAGTCTGCCTTTGTATCCTGGGTTGAGTGAAACCGACCAACACAAGGTTGTGGAAGCTGTCGCAGCAGCAACAAGCTCATAAGGGATGCAATCCTGCGTCCCCCTGCCTGCAGCTGAAGGCATCTGCACCGGTACGCATCGTGCTTCGTCACTGCATGACCACTAGAATCCAATGCGATGCCGCCCGGCCCGGTGATACCGCTCGTTCCATCATTGCCGAACGTTGGCCGGCCCTGGCGCTGCACCTCGCAACGGTTCAGCCCTTCACTGCCCTGGAACTCGACGCCAGCGGACCGGTGCAGACGCTGGCAGCGAACGGTATTCGACTGGCCAGTGCCTGGGAGCCGGATGCGGAAAGTTCGCTGCAGATTGCTCACCTGCCAGCCAGCAATGACGCGATCACTCTGTATGGTGTCGGCATGGGCGGTTTGCCAGAGCTACTTTTGCAACGCTTGTCACCGGGTGGCGTCCTTACCGTCGTGCTGATGAACGCCAGCCTGTTCGATACGATGCTAGACGTGATAGAGCAGAGCGACTGGCTTCAACATTCCGCGACCAGGCTGGTATTGGCAAGCGAACAAACTGGTGTGGCACCGTGCATGGCAATCACCACTCCTCTACTGAGACTTGCAGAGGCTTCCGCCGAACGACTTCGCGATCACCTTCACCAGGCGCTCACCGACGGTCGCTCTCGCCAGCACCAGACCAGGCAAGAAGCGCTCACACTCGCCAATATGGCCGCTAACGAGCCAACAGTAATAGCCGATCCGGATGTGGCGGCACTGTTTTCAGGCCATTGTAAAACCGCCGTGGTCGTGGCAGCCGGGCCCTCGCTGAACTTGTCGCTGAGCAGGATCAGCGCACTTCAGACAGAGGGTGCTAAGGTGGTTTGCGTAGATGCCGCTCTGCTGCCACTAATGAAAGCTGGCGTGAAGCCCGACTGCATCGTCACGCTCGATCCATTGCCTGGCGTGATGCGCTTCTTCGAGATCGATCTTGCACCGCTCGAACAGACTTCACTGGTCTACTTCCCTATTGTTGATCCGACTGTAATACGGTACTGGCCGCATGATCGTTACGCGGCCTACACCACGCATCAGCGATACGATGCACTACGCGAACGTGTCGCCCATACAAGCCTTTTCACTTCCGGCAGTGTGATTCACCCGGCAACCGACCTGGCTGTGCGAATGGGCGCAACCACTCTCTATCTGGCAGGTGCGGACTTCGGCTTTCCATTTGACACAACGCATGCAAGTTCGTCGGCTTACTGCGAGCCTGCACCCGCGACCAATGCGTCCGGTTTGTCGGTCACCAGCTATGCAGGCCATGCGGTACCGACAGAGATGAATTTCATCAGCTACTACCGTGATCTCGAAGCCTTCATCGGATCCGAATTCTGCCGGGCATGCACATTCATCAACTTGGGCCAGTTCAGCGCACGCATTGCAGGTGTAAGTCACGAGGTGGCGGCATGATTCACGAACGCGTGCAGAGCTGCTGCCAAGCGTTGCGACTGGGTCAGCAGGCCGAAGCCAGCGACTTGCTGATTCCAATATTGGAATGTATTGCGGAGCAGCTGGACAGCCTGCCCGCAACTACCGCCAGACAGGTACAGGAATGCCTTGAACGGGCGCTTCATTGCCAACTGACACAAAACCTCATAGCACTGGCAGATGAGCTGGAATACGTGTTGCTCCCGCTGATCGAAGCTGTGACGGCAAGCGATGAGTGAAGTCGCATAGCAATCTGTATCAAATTGCTATGCCCTGATGACTCCATAGTTCTTCAGCTTTCAACATTCAGTCTCAAGGATCATCTTGGCACGTGATCTCTACCTCAATCTACTTCGACATTCGTCAGCGTCACGCTACCTGCCGCCAGTAAGGTATCGACAAGGCTCAGCAGATAAACCGATTTCTTCATGAACAAGTTTTTCTCGGTAGTCGATAGAAAGCTTGCTCGATACAAGGATGAGCCCGTAGGCAATTGCCACTACTCCGACAGTACTGTCTTCAGCTTTCACCCTGCCGAGATTATTACCATTGGCGAGTGTTGAATCGCAACTACCAATAACGCGCTGTTCGCACGTGAAATCAATCTGTTGCGTATTTATGGTATTACTCGCGATGCTGCGGACATGACCCATGAATCTGATGGCCCTTGGCCCTACCAACAGATCAGACTGGGATACAACTACCGGATGATCGATATTCAGGCTGCTCTGTGGTTAAGTCCAACTTCAACGGCTGGATGAATTTGTAACTGTATGACAGGCAATCGCTACGCGCTATGAAACGTTTTTGTCTGGCTTTTCGGTTGTACTGCCCTGGTAACGGGGCAGTACTGGTCCCCCACCTGGGCAATCAACGCGTGGAAACGCTAGTATGCTGGGGAGATTCAGAAGTCGCCTGGAGTCCGTAAAGAAAGCAGCTCCTATGATCAAGAAACACCTTACGAGGATTCGTCAACGCCATCGTCACAGGAACCAACAATGCATGCACTGAGAGAATCAACAGACGCATCAAAATAGTGAAGGTGCGTTCACGCTGGTTCAAAAAAAGCGCCGATTCAAGACTGCGATTTACTTTCATCTGGGTGGCCTGCATCTATACTAGGAATCGGCTCCAGTTTTAGGTTGCGCACACGAATGCAGGATAACCCACAAAGTCCCCCTGCGCCGATGAGATTCTTCTTTCTTTTCGTGTCCCCTCGACTCGTAGATGAATTTATTGGGCCGTTGAAGGTGTTACGATGGCCGTTAGATTTCGACCGATACCGACTGCGGCTGTTGCTCGGAAATAGTTCGCGGCGGCTTGATGACCTCGTGCGGCTATCATCAATTCCAGCTGAATTCTCGCACGATGAGCGGCAGGACCTTGCTCAGCATTCTCCACATAGTTTGACCCTGGATGCAATAGAAACAAATCGATCGGGAAATCACTGATCATGTCAAGGCACTGCCAGCCGGTGGCCAGCACCACACGCTCCAGGCTTTCAGCATTAAAGTAGCTCAAATGGTCCGGCGGCGCTATCCACGATCGCCGAGAGACCGCACCTTCCTGAAACAACGTTTCCTGAAGCTCATTTCCGTCATTTGGAACCGTTATAAGCATGACTCCTCTATCGGACATCAAAGGGCTCAAGGAACTGAGTAATTCAACAGGCTCCAACACGTGTTCAAGCACATGCTGCAACCAGATGACATCGTAACGCTCTCCACTCTCAATCCGACTTTGCAGCGACTGGAAAACATCACCCGTTTCAACATATTGTGCAACATCAGAATTCATCGCAAGAACGCCAGCATCACTGAAATCCAGCCCCTGCACACGATGGCCCTGCCGATGAAACCACTGCATCACAAACCCCTCGCCACAGCCCACGTCAAGTAACGTCGCCCCTTCGGTGCAATACCCCATCTGTTGAATCAAATAGTGCTTTTGCGCAATTTTCTGGTCAATAAAAGCAAGCTCTTCAATCGGATAAGACTGTCGATAATTACCATTCTCTTTTTGATAATAGCGTTCAGCGTAGTAGTTTTGTAACTCCTGCACGGTAGGCTTATCGCTGATTTCATGGAAACCGAGATTATTCAGAACAAGTCGATCATCATCGATTAAGCGTGTCACTAAGACTTCTCCACATTAGCTGAGGCCGGGAAATCAGCGATCTGTCCTGAGTAAAGCTCATGAGACCTTGGCATATGCGCTAAAATCTCAGGCAAATCACGTATGTTATCAATTGTATAACGAGCGTCATAACCAGGCTTAGCTAGTAGTAGCCCATAGTCTCCGGTCCGCACTCGAATAGTAGTTGCACCGACTTTATTCAAATTAACAAAATCCTTGTGGGGGTTATCCCCCACATACACCATGTTGTTCCAGTTCACCTTCTCGGCTCGACGAATTTTCTCGAAACAGTAGGTCGATGGCTTCGCGTTTATCAACCCGAATCGGTGTGTGATAAACACTCTGCGAAAATAACACTCTATTCCCAAAGCAGATACTTTGTTTTTCTGGACGTCCTTATTACCATCCGTCACCAGATAATGAGGATATTCAGATAAATATTCAAGCACCGGCAATGTCTCCCTGAACAGCGATATCTGCGGTGTGTGCCCTCGATATACCGCAACGCATCGTTGAACAGCCCTTGTGCTAAAGAGACCCACTGACCTCAAATAGGAGTCAAACACGCGACCACGCCCTTCGCGCTGCAATAAACTTACAAGCTCATTGAAGCACTCCGTATAAGCCAAATCATATTGCTCAGATAAATGCGAGGCAACTACTGCTAACCCACTCTTGACGTAGGTAATTTCAGAATACAGCGTATCATCAAGATCAAATACCAGAATCATGAACCAATTCATCCCCCGCCGTCCGAATCTGCCGCAGCTCACCTTGACTACGCATAAACGGAACGCTTTTCAGATGCCGACCTTTGGCCTCCAAGATACTCCAGTAGAAACTATCCAGCCCTGCTGCTATAGAAGCAGTAGAGGCACCGCCAAAACGAGAATTGCATTCAATGACATGAAGCTGATTTTTATCATCAACCAGGGCTTGAATGACAACAGGACCGCGCAAGTCCAGTGCGCTCAGTATCTGCGTAAAACACCTTTCAAAATCGACCTGACGAAAAGTAGTCGTCACTTGTGATTCCCCATTGACTACTTTATCTCGCCATCGCATGACAAGCCCCTTAGGCATGCCGGTTGAATCCAGCCATGCATCAACGCTCATTTCTCGCCCAACAACGAAGGGTTGGAACATAGGATCGATGAGGGTCAGTGCGTGCGCTTGTGCCGCCTCGCGAGAAAGATCAAGCCCGATAGAACGCGAGCCGGCACCATACCGCTCTTTGACAATGTAACGAGGCTTGGCAACATTCGCTAAACCGAGCTCATCAATGGATTCAGCGGCGGGTATGAAAGGCAGACCCTGCTCTTGTCCAAATTTCGAAAAGGCCATCTTATCCAGGCACCGGACGACGCTTAACAAGGGAGAAACCACAACAGCAATGCCTTCGCTTTGCAGGGCGTCTTTATGGCGCGACCAGAATTCGAGCTCGCCATCCCGGGTAGGGATGATCATGCCGATTTTCCGTTCTTGACACCCCGCTACAAAGTCATCCATGACGAGCTCGGTTAATCCAGGCATATGCCAGAATCCATCAGCGACATAGCTTGCCAATGCGGCACTGTCAATGTCACCCGCCCAGACTCGACCTCCGGAACCGTACTTTCCCAATGCAACCTTCACTGCTCGAATCAAAGGTACTTTGGCAGAAGCACTGGTGAGCAGTACATTTTGTGCTGGGTCAGTGATCTTATCGACGCTTAGAAGTTTTGTGCGTTCGTAGTCGATGATTTCCGGTATTGCCTCTTCAAGCGTGATACTTGGTAGCCAGTCAAATGTTGATTTCCACAGAGCCATATCCGCCTGGGAGCATTCAAGCGGCGGTACGCTATCGTGCTCAACCACTGACATCTCAGGAAAGTAACCTCTCAGGACACTCACCACATCTGCCACTCGTCGAGATTTTCCTGTTCCTAGATTGATAATACCCGTAACCGTTTTCTCCTCAGCGATACGAATAAGCCCCTCAGCACTATCACGCGCATACAGATAGTCAAACATGCCTTCTGAGTTATACACCTCGATAGACTCACCCTGCAGCAACGCTCTTACCCAGCGAGAGATAACATCACGAGAATTACGTCCATAGCCTCGGAAAATTCGGGTGCAAACAATGCTGAAAGACGTATGTATTTGATCCGCCAGAAATCTCAACTCGATTTCGTGAGACAACTTTGCCATCCCTGTCAGATTGCGTGGCAAGACAGGGTCCGATTCTTTCAAAGACACCGGGTGATCAGGAGCGGTTTCAAACTGGTACAAATCTGGATGGTATATCAAATAACTCGAGGCAAAAACAACACGTGTCAGGCTCGTCAGCTGTTGTGCAATAGACATAATGTGGTGGCTGAGACTCACGTTATGTAAAAAATTTTCACCCCAGAAACCGGGAGTCTCTACAGAGCGCTCAAACGTTGCAGCAAGATGTATGATGATATCCGGATTGAATGCCTCAACCTCCGCAAGAGTCAGAGAGTTAAGATCCCCCTGCCGGTAAATAACGCGATCATCGCATGTCTCCGGCTTTGGCTTGATATCACCGACCCAGACGGAATAACCTCGAGAAAGCAGTTTCGGCACGATCTCCGTTCCAATGACACCCGCACCGCCTGTCACTATGATTCTTTTCATTGAGTCTTTCTGTCTTCCGCTGCCAATCGAGCATGAATGACCGAGTCAGTTGCTACACCGCACTGAATGGTATGTTGTTTTAGAACACCTTCTCTTCGAAACCCAGCCGAGTCCAGCGCCTGTAAATGTACACGTCTGGTTGACCAGGTTTCAGTAAACAGGCGATTCAGCTTCAAGTCTTCAAACGCGAATTCGCATATCAACGACAGAAATGAGCGACAATTTTGCGCATAATCCAAGCTGGCGTCTGCCTTGGCGGTATCTAGTAAAAAAGACACTTCAGCACGCGAATCCTGCCACGCCATATGCACTAGCCCACCGTAACCAATCAGCATGCCCTCTCGCAGGTAGGCCAACAAGATATTATCAGGCTGTAGATTATTCAGTGTTGCCCATATCTGTGTCTCGAAATACTCCTCTTGTTCCTGAGGTGAAATTTCTGATTTCTGTCTTAGTACCGGCATTTGAGAATTGCGCCATTGACGAATTGACTCAATATGCTCAGGCTGTACACATACAAGGCTCAATTTCCCGTGAGATATGACGTCACGCGGCATGCATCGGTACCTGAGTGCGCCAGTCACGAACCATCTCCATCCAGGACAGTCGATAAAAAGAGATTCAGAATTTGCACTGTCCTAATCATCCTGACCAAACAGTCGCTGATGCTTGATCTCGGCCAACTCCCAATCCTCTTCGGTATCGATATCTTGAACTTGTAACTCTGACAGTTGCACTGCCCCAGTGTTTTCACCCAGCAATGTCCCACAGCCTAAAAATGTCTGTGTACGAAACCAATACCACTGACCGGCATCATGAAACGCTGGAGGTAAGTCTTGTGAGCGACTATTTAGGTTCTCAGGAAAATTGAGTGTGATTCGACCATTCATGTCGCTTTTCAGCGAGCGCCAAATCGGATACGAGAAGGCCGCTATCGGCATAACAACATCATAACTGCCGCTTTTGAGCTTTTCGTAGCCCTCCTTTAGATCTGATGCTCGTATAAAAGGGGCAGTCGGGTATATACAACAACTGTTCTCAAACTCATCCCCTCGCTCTGCATACATCGCCAGTACCTCTCCAAGAACATCGGCCGTGGTTGAAAAGTCATCCGAAGTCTCGTCACTACGCATGAATGGTACGTCCGCGCCCAGCGATTTCGCAATATCCGCAATTTCCACATCGTCCGTACTGACCATCACCGATTCGAACACATCCGACTGCAATGCCGCCTCAATAGACCAAGCCAACATGGGTTTGCCACGGAATAGACGTATATTTTTCCCAGGAATTCGCTTACTTCCTCCTCTGGCAGTAATGATGGCGACATTGGAAGATATACTACTCAAGGAATCAGGCAACCGGCAATCATGGAGCTATCCAGCGGCTCTCCGAATGCAATATCCCGACTAGCCTTGTGACCAACAACCTGATCAAGATATTTTGGCTTGAGTCCGTTACCTGGGCGGATTGATCGCACATTGGTATGATCGAGAGTTTGCCCCTTCAGCACCGGCGCAACGATGTAAAGAGAGCGGCGATTTTTTAATACTATCTGCTCTGATGCAATCGGTTTAAACGCTGGAGTACCTATACTTTTATAGGCAATATCAGCCATCTCAACCAACTCTGCAAGTTCGGCAGGCTCCAGAGAAAAGGCGCTGTCTACACCACCATCCGAGCGGGCAAGTGTGAAATGCTTTTCGATAAACGTTGCTCCCAGAGCAACGGCCAGCGAAGATACAGTTGTACCTTGAGTGTGATCCGACAAACCGACAGTCACGTCAAACTGTTTGGCAATTTCCGCCATCGTTGACAAATTAGCGTCTTCCGGAGGTGTTGGGTAAGCGGACGTGCAATGAAGCACAATCAATTGCTCTGCACCCGACTGCCGCGCCATTTCCACCGCTTCACCAATCTCCTCAAAAGAGGCCATGCCCGTGGAAATTACAATCGGTTTTCCGGTCTGCGCTACCCGGCGGATCAGCGGCAAGTCAATCAACTCGGGCGACGCTATCTTATAGGCCGGAGCATTCAGACTTTCGAGAAAATCAACAGCCGTAAAATCAAAAGGAGATGAGAAAACGGTGATGCCAATTTTTTTGGCGTGTTCGAAAATCGCTTCGTGCCATTCCCAAGGTGTATGGGCCTCTTCATACAACTCGTATAGGCGCCGACCGTCCCAGAGTCCGCCAGATTCGATAAACTCAGATCCGTGATGATCGATAGTGATAGTATCGGCGCGATAGGTTTGAATTTTAACAGCATCCGCTCCGGCAACTTTGGCCGCATCCAGAATTCGAAAGGCACGCGAAATATCACCGTTATGATTACCTGACATTTCAGCCACGATGTAGGGAGGCTCCCCGGATCCGATCGCACGCCCCGCTATTTTTATCACTCCTTGTGCCCCCCTATGCTCTTGCTTAAAAAGCTGTGCTGTCTGGCTATTCAAGCTGCCTCCTAAAATTGGATTAACGAAACTCTTATACGGCCAAGCTGAGTAACGTCAGATCTGCTGGCCACTTCAGCGAGCTTCAAGCAGGATATGCGCCAAACAGTTTAACAATAGAGCTTCAACGCAACTGCATCTTCATTACCCCCGTGAATACAGCCCACTTGGCCGCTGTCACTAGCCTAGACTATCCAGTGGTTAACGGACACTTTCGGATACGTTATATTTCATGCACTCAGTGTTATTGCGGATTGAGCATCGCAGCAAAATTCAATCTTATCCTCGCCTATCAAAAAATTTGGCAGCGATAAGGCTTTTGCACTGGCTGAGCAGGATCCTATCCGTATCGACGGCATCAAAATACAGCTGAGTGATTTTACCAGGCTAATTCAATGAAAGCTTAGTGAGCTCGGGTAGAACAGCGAAGGGGGCACACCGACCGGTTTCCCTGTTATCAGCAAGCCTGCCTCGACCAGCTGTTAAATAACATATCGTTCAAATGACCGGGTTCGGTTGGCAAGATTACTGATGCGAACGATACATCCCGGTCCACGCCCGGAAACGTTCGTTCTTATTTAAACAAGTGCTCAAACCTGTTTAGCAAGACACTTACCAGTTCAGGAGAAAACATTGGATTATTACTATGAAGAAAACACGTGGGGTGAACGCTTTATACCAGATCTGAATCGAACTACTTTCCAGACTGCCAGTGCTGCGAGCTACTTCGAGAATGATCTGAATTTTGATCCACTGGAGGCGAACAAGCTCACTATCATCGTTGGCAGCGATTCCGGCCTGCTATTCAAGTACCTTCACTCTCAGGCCATTCCCACAAGCTCACATATCGCAATCATCGAACCGTTTGACGTCTTCGAGGTCGTAGAGGAGGAATGCCGACAGTGGCTATCCACGCAACCACCACAAACCGATAAACCGGTTGTCAGCCTGCATTCAGCAGAAAAACTGGAATCGGAAGTATTAAACGGCGATGATGTTGCCTATTTTTTTGCTGGAGAAATCAAACAGGCTCAGGCAAATTGCGCTATCCAAGACTACCAGAACATCTACTATCCGCTGTTTAGAGAAATACGTGAAGCGCTATCCGCACGAGCTTATGTCGTAAATAACATATACAGCACAAAATCGTATATCGAACAGCAGATGAACAACTGCGTTGATAATCACACACCCATGCGGGTTCGACCGGATTTCGGAAAGGACAAGGTGGCTGTCATTCTGGGTGGTGGTCCGTCTTTGGACAATCTACTGGACTGGGTTATCCTGAACCGATCGAAACTATTCCTGATCTCCGTTTCCCGTATATGCGACAAGTTACAGAAGCTGGATCTAATTCCGGATTTGGTAGTCTCCGTGGACCCTCAACCAGTGAACTATTCAGCTGGCAAGTTAGGAATACTTTGGGAGCATGTGCCTCTGGTCTCCAGCTACCATGTTTCCCATCAGCTACCCAAACAATGGCGCGGTCCTCACTACTTCACGGGTTACCGATATCCATGGGAAACGATGGAAAAAAGACCCACTGATACCGTCGAATCCGCAGGCCCCACAGTCGGACATAGTGCGATCATAATCGCTTCAAGACTTGGTTTCAGTACCATCTTGTTAGCCGGTATTGATCTTTGCTTCAACGCAACCGGAGACTCCCATGCGCAAGGTACACCTGAAGCCGAACTACTGAAACTGCCTGGTAACTACGATGCACAGGTTACTACCTACGCAGGCAATCGGGCTGGCACCTCAATCGATTTCTATCGAAGCATTGAATCATTGAAGAATATCGGACAAACATTCAATCAGAATATGGACACGGTTTTCAACCTGAACATTCATTCTGCAGAAGTACCCTCTATCAAGTACATCGATGTCGACCAGGTTGCCTTGCCCGAATGCAAACCTGTATTCGATACCGTCGACTATGCGCCCCTGGCAACACATCAGCTGGATGCCTTGAAACAAGAAATCATCGGGTACAAGCGGGAGTTCGAGAAGATCAAGGCTATCTGCTCCAAAGCCAAGGTGTGCATTGATCAGATTTATGGCAAAAATGGCAAACAGCCGAACTCCGGATACCACAAGCGACTCGATGTCCTGGAGGAGCGATTAAACAAGATCGATTCTTACGCCATTGACACCGTCCGCCATTTCATGGGACCAGAATTTGCCCAGTTGCGCAAACCCAGCGGATTTACTGAGATGGACCAGAAGGACATGGAGCGTTGGGCACGGGACTACTACAGAATCACCCATCGCGGTGGCAAGTACTTTCAGCAGGCGCTGGCAAGGGCTCTGGAGATCATTGACCTACGCAAGGCGGAATTGGCCGAGGCACCTGATATTGAGTATCTGCTTGAAAAATGGACCAGTCAGGAAACACCTGGCCGTGTCACGATGTTCCATGAGCATCTGGTTCCCTACGCAACCGAAGATCAGAAAATTCGTCTTGAAACGGCCGCAACAGCGTACCTCCAGTCATTGCTTCAAAAGGACGAACAGCGTGAGAAAAAAATATTATCCCACAGTGGCACTATCAGAAAGACCATGCAGTCATTGCGCTACCTTCGCGACAAGCAGTGCGTGTCTGACTTGCAAATCTACTCTGGTAAGCTCATTGACCTCGAATGGCCATACGGCACCATAGCCAGGTTTATACAGGGCATTATTGCGGAGATAGACTCGGATGCGGACGAATCCATAACCATGTATCAACAGGTCATTGATGAGTGTGGGGAACAATTGAACAATGGCAGTGAAAAACTCGGATCAATCAGCGAATTGATCGAAGAATCGCTGACTAACCTGACGAGAATCTATCTGGACCGACAGGATGGTGATTCCGCAGTCAGCACTCTGGGCATACTCAGCGAAATCACGCCGCAGTACATCCCCTCCTATGCCAACCTGTTAGACATGCTCGGCAACTATGAATCCGCGGTCGAACTACTGAATATCTATCTGGACAACTTCAAGCACGACTATCGCGCGGCTCGACAACTGGCAAAGATCCATGAGAAAGCCGGCAACATGGACGCGTATCAGCAAGCTATTCAGCGATCTGAGGATATCCGCAAGACCAACGCTGTCACCGCCAAGGCGGCGTAGGCAGGTTAACCCACCGTGTAACCCCAAGTGGTGTATGCTGCTGCCTGTCGCAAGGTTCTGACAAAGATGAAAAGGGAACGAGGTGTCATTCCTCGGCTGCCCCCGCAACTGTAAGTAACGCGTTTTGCTGTTAGGGCTCGTCCGATAGGTTTGGACGAACCCTTAGCCCACTGGATGCTCTGTGGTATCTGGGAAGGGAGCGAATAATCCGGCCTCTGGTGCATGTCAGAGTCGGACCGTTACGAGCCAGGAGACCTGCCAGGCGATACGTCATTCACAAACCTGGCGGGGTGCCGGTGGAAAATGAGATACGAACTGCGCACCAGCGATTCAGCCGGAACAAGACGTAACATCTCATTAACCTCCTCAAGCCCCACTCGGTTCAACTTGAGGTAGCGCGGGGTTGCGTTCCTGTTATTCAATCAAACGTCCTACAAGCACTGCTGTGCGCGCTGGATGCCCGTGGCGGATGGTCTTGCTCCTGATCGGCATACCCTTGACAACATCAGGGCAGGCGCAGGCGCAAGTGGATACGACACTTGGCACGGTTGAAGTCATTGGTGAACTTCCCTACCGCACCGGTGACGTGATCAGCGAGGAAAGCACCTCCAGTCGCAGCCGTATCGAGCGCGTTGAGCTGGAACGATCAACCGGTGCTCTGGCCGCGCTAATCGCTCGTGAAAGTGGCGTTCAACATCGTCAGTCGGGAGGCTTTGGCAGCTTCTCCAGCGTCAGCATCCGCGCTGCGAGCGGTGCACAGACCGCCGTGTACCTTGATGGAGTCCTGCTCAACAATGGCGGCAATCCGGTTGTGGACTTCTCCACGCTCGAGATGCTCAACCTGGATTCGATTGATATCTACCGCGGCAGTACTCCCATGCAGTTGGGCCATGCAGGTATCGGTGGAGCCATCAACCTAAACAGCCTGCAGGCTCTGGACAAATCCACCACACGAATCCGCCTGGGTGTTGGCAGTCTGTCACTAGCTGGACTGCAGCTCTCACATCAGTCCCGACACGGTCCCTGGGATGTAGCAGCCGCCGTCGGTCACCGACAAAGTGACAATGACTTCTGGTTTGTCAATGACAATAGCACCCCGCTCAATACCTTGGATGACCGCCGCGAGAAGCGCAACAATGCGCAGGCGCAGCGAACCTCGACCCTGCTCCGAACAGGCTACCAACAAAACAAAAATGCACGCACCGATCTGACACTGCAAGTATCGGCACGCGAACTGGGAGTACCCGAGTGGAGCAACAACCCGGACAATGTCGCCAGTTACGACACGAGCGCCAGTCAGATCCAGCTATCGCAAGTCGTGGACAGTCTGGGCAACTGGAATAGTCGACACAATCTCTATTGGCATCGAGATACCTCACAGTATCGTGACCTCCAGAGCCAGGTCGGTCTGGGTGCTCAGGATTCCGACAACCATACTCGTACTGTGGGTGCCAAGACCTATTGGGAGCATCTTGCCGATGCGGGAATATTGGGCTTGTCGCTGGATATTCGCCAGGAGGAGCTCGATTCGACCGACGCTCTGGATGAATCCGCTTCCTTTGACGCAAAACGTCAAAGCAGCCTCGGTACGATTCACTATGTATGGTTCGATGCTACGGATACCTGGTCGGTGACACCCGCTGTGCGATGGCAGCACAACCAACTTACCGGGTCGCAGGCAAGCGCCTCACAAGAGCGCCATGAGTATTCCAGCGCGTCAAATACCGGGTTGCAGATCGGTCTGTCCTATCGTCCGACAGCACCGATCACTGTGTCTGCAAACGCGGGCACATTCTACCGGGAGCCATCCTTCGGAGAGCTCTATGGCTCTATCGGTCTCGTCGATGGCAATCCGGAATTGCAACCGGAAAATGGCGTTAATGTGGATGTAGGCATAGAGTTCAAAAGCGATACCCTGAAACTGAGCAGTACACTTTTCGGCAGCGAACGCGATGAACTGATAGTCACCGCTTTTGACGCACGTGGTGTCGGTGAACCCACCAACACAGGAGCAGCTCGGATCATCGGCGTAGAACTCTCCGGCGATCTGGCGTTGACACCTCAGCTCCGATTAAGCAGCAACCTGACCTGGCAGTCACCCAGAAGTCGGAATGCCGCGGCAGGTTCCCGCGACAAGTTTCTGCCCGGCGAAGCCCAGCTGGCCTGGTCCGGCCGACTTCAATATCATCCATCAATGGCTACCTTCTGGTACGAACTGGATGTCCTGAAGAAACGTTTCTACGACAGCGCAAATATTCTACCGGCTGCCGACAGCGAACAGCATTCAATCGGCATGGACTGGATCCGAGGCCGTTGGCAAACCACCCTCGCCATTCAGAATATCGGTGACGACAATATCGAGGATTTCAACGGGTACCCGAAACCCGGACGAACCTGGTCACTGGCGATTACCCGCACGTTGTAATCTCGCCCACCGAATCTGTAAAGAGACTCCCCCATCAGCATCTACACAACACAGGTAACATCCAACGACATGACTCCCGGACTCCGCATGAACACCAGAAAAACGGCCAGCCATTGGCCAACACGCATCGCTCAGACAACTGTTCTGGCCGCAGCCATCTTCACGCTGACAGCTTGCAGCTCGGACAACGACAACGAAGCTGCATTGCCAGATGCCCCAGGGACCCCAGGCACCAGTCTGGATGGGCAGTTTGCCTTCGTATCCACGCGTGCTGCTGACTACAGCAGCGGTCGTGTAGATCGAATTTCACTGGCTGATGGGTTCACGGTCAATGGCAGTTACCCCGCGGCCTTGTCTGACATCAGCGTCACCACCGACGGCATCAATCCTTACCAGATCGGCAGATTCCAGATTGACTCAGTTACCCGTTATGACGCTCTGGACACATCCATCGTCAATTATCAGTACTCGGTGAAGGGTGATGAGGCGATTACAGCCAATCCTCAGAACATCGCTTTCAGCAGTGAGAACAAAGCCTATCTGACACGCCGCAGCAGCGATTCACTCTGGATCATCGATCCGGAAGCAGCAACCGAGGCTGACTTTAAACTCGATGAAATTGACCTCGGCGCCTATGATATCGACCTGCCGAACATGACTGATGCCATCATTGTCGATGACAAGCTTTTCGTCTTGCTGGAGCGTCTGCAGGAACTGCCTTCCGGATCCCAGATTCCTGAC
>RCMY010002581.1_pt1 | contig 21703 bp, 20 predicted proteins | sample 2041341 | NCBI WGS metagenome assembly RCMY01 (sample SAMN09708234, study PRJNA481090) | Marine sediment metagenome, whole genome shotgun sequencing project.
ATGGCAAGTGTAAAAAACTTAAAAAAGGACATAAATTATGTTTTATCAGATATCATTGAAGAATGTTATATCTGTCAATTGACAAAGGATGATAAAGTTTCTAAAAAAGCGGAAGCAATAATTGATGAAGCAATTACAACTTTTGACGATTTAATCGCAAGATTAAATAATAAGAAAGTGGAAGATAAAAAGAAACATTTTCAGGCTTTGAGCAAAGATTTAGAAGTGAAAGCAAGCGAATTGCTAGAAAAGATTGAAAAACTTAAAGCTTAATAGAAGATTTCCTGTTAAAGTTTTCAAAATTTTTATTTTTTCTGATATTATATTTGTAATATCGTATTGAAATTTACGTTCTAATAGATATTTAATAATTTAATAAAATATGGCAAGAGCAATATTTGAATATACCAAGACAGTTCTGAAAAAGGTAAGTTTTGATGCCGAATTATTTTGTAAAGAATTAGAAAAAGGAATCAAAAGATTATTGCCTTTTGAAATTGAAGAACTGAGGTTATGGTTATTGCAGTTTACGGCAGACAGACCGGAATTATATGTTTGTCTTACGGTAATTAAATAGAAAAGTGGAGCTAATTTAGCTCCACTTTTTTATTTATCGGACTTATAATTTTCACATCATTAAACGAGATTGCACCTCGTATTACACCATCTATCGTATTTTTTAAAGCCTCAATTAATTGCATTTTTAACTGTGATTTGTGATAAATAAGACTAACTTCTCTTGCCGGTACGGTATTGTTAAATTGCTTTAAATATTTTTTATCTTCTTCGGCAAGGTCTAGCGTGTGCAAATATGGTAATAGCGTCATGCCTAAACCTTCTTTTGATAGTTTTACTAAAGTATCTATGCTACCACTTTCTAATTGGAAATGGTAATTTTTTAAATTTTTGGAAACGTTGCACAAGTTTATGACGCTGTTTTTAAAACAGTGTCCGTCTTCTAACAATAGAATATCATCTAAGTCCAAATCATCTTCTGTAATAAATTCGTTTTTAAATAAACGATGACTAGAAGCTACAAAACCAACAAAAGGCTCATAGTATAACGGACGCTCTTTTATAGCAGCATTTTCTAATGGTGTGGCTGCAATACCAGCATCCAAATGACCTTCAATCAATTTTTTAATAATATCTTCTGTGGTTAACTCTTCGATTATGAGTTGCACTTTTGGATATTTTTTTAAAAAGTTTTTCAAAAAAAATGGTAATAAAGTTGGCATAATGGTAGGAATAATTCCCAAACGGAATTCACCACCTATAAAACCTTTTTGCTGATCGACAATATCACTAATTCGATTACTTTCGTTTACGATAAGTTTTGCTTGTTCAATAATTTTTTCACCTATTGGTGTAAGGGCAATTGGTTTTTTCTTTCGGTTAAAAATAACTACATCCAATTCGTCTTCTAATTTTTGAATTTGCATGGATAAAGTCGGTTGTGTAACAAAGCTGTTTTCTGCAGCTAAGGTAAAATTTTTAAATTCGGCGACTGCCAAAACATACTTGAGTTGCGTAATGGTCATTGGTATAAATTTTTTTGATAAAGATATTAAAACTATCAATCTTTTTTATTGTTATTTCATCTTTAAATTGCCGAAATTTGTGTTATAATTTAAAAATAATAGTATTATGAAAAACAATATTTTAGGCTTAAACAAAGAAAAAGTTGAATTATTAAATGTTAGTTTGAACGAACTTCTAGCCAATTTTCAAGTTTATTATCAAAATTTAAGAGGATTGCACTGGAACATTAAGGGAAAGTCATTTTTTGAGTTGCACGTTAAATTTGAAGAGCTATATACAGATTCCCAAGAAAAAATTGATATGATTGCAGAACGAATTCTCACTTTAGAAGGAAGACCTTTGCACACTTTTACAGATTATATCAAACTAGCAAAAGTGCCTGTTGGAAAAAATATTTCTAAAGATGAGGAAGCAGTTAAATTGGTAGTTACTTCTATTTCTGAATTGATCCAAATTGAGCGATCTATTTTAATCCAATCTGATGATGCTGAAGATGAAGGTACAAACTCTATGATGAGTGATTTCATTGCAGAACAAGAAAAAACTATTTGGATGTTAAAATCTTGGTTAGCATAAATTTTTGATAAGATTGAATGGTATTAATAAAAAAAAGAGGCTGTTTTGTGAAAACAGCCTCTTTTTTTATGAAGTTTAATACATATCCCAGAACTCTCTCTTCTTATTGAGTTCATTTTCGCTTTTTTGATATTCGTCTAGTGGAACCGGTGTTACTTTCAAAAATGAAGGATGTTGCTCGATGGCAATTTCTATTTTATTTACAATATCCATTACGCTATCTTTTTCATAATCAATTTCCAAAGGTTTTTTTATTACCATAGATTGTAAAATACCTCGTTTTTTAATCATAAGACCTTTTTTATCAAAGGATCTTCTAAAACCATCAATCACGATAGGAATTACAACTGGTTGATTTTCTCTAATGATATGCGCAGTTCCTCTTCGAATTGGTTTAAAAGGAGTAGTTGTTCCTTGCGGAAATGTAATCACCCAACCATCATCTAGAGCCCTACTAATATTCGAAACGTCAGAAAGTTTAACTTGCTTGTTAACATCTTTACCTTTTTCTCTCCAGGTTCTTTCTATAGATATTGAACCGGCATAAGCCATGATTTTTGGCAATAAACCTGAACGCATGGTTTCTTTTGCTGCAACAAAATAGATATTTAATTTCGGTTGCCATAAGTAGCCAACATCTTTAATGGTGTCAACTCTTCCGCTAAGTGAGGCATTGAAAACATGCATCATTGCGGCAACATCAGCAAAATAAGTTTGATGATTAGAAACAAACAAAACATTTGTAGGAGGTAAATCTCTAATAATTTCAGAACCTTCAATATATAATTCATTAAAACCTCGATATCTTCTATGCGACAGCAATCCGAGACTTCGAATCAAAGTCTTTTTTAGGAATAAATTCTTTCCAAAAATATCTCGTTTAAACAAACCCATAAGCTATTATTTCCGCCACAAACTTAAAAAAATATACGATTAAATAGAGGTAACCAAGTCTTTTATTTCACTAAGTATCATTGCCGTAGCGCCCCAAACAATATAATTATTTAATTTATAGCATGGTACATCAATATTTGTCATATAACTGGTCGTTAAATTTTTGATTGTTAGAGAGTTTTCATCTAATAAATCAGCCAATTTCACTTCAATTATTTCTTTAACTTCATGATTATAGTCAAATTTAGGCGTATTTTCCATAATTCCAATAAACGGACTCACTAAAAAGTTGCTCGGTGGAATAAAAGTTTCAGTCAATTCTTTTTTAATACTAATTTCTTTTTCTAAAATTCCAACCTCTTCAAAAGTTTCTCGCAGCGCTGTATGCATTAAGGTATTGTCATTTTTCTCAAATTTACCTCCAGGAAAACTTATTTGAGCAGCGTGTACACCTTTATAATTAGCTCTTAAAGTTAACAAAAAACAAGTTTCATAATTTAGATTGGGATAAAACAGAGCTAAAACACCAGCTTTTTTTGGTTTAAGTTGCGCAATCTGAGTAGCATCAAAATTTTTTCTCATTTCTGGCATCATTTTGAATTGCGATGTTAAGCCACCAAGTGCGGCTGAATCTAAATTTGAAATTAATGCTAAAAAGGACTTGAATTCCATTAAAAATTTTAATTTTACAATTATCAAATTTACAAATAATTTCCATATTTGTAATAGCCATGAAGAGAAATCAAATGAGATTTTTAATGCAAAAATCACCATTTAAAGTAAGTAATTGTAAATTTATCGTCAGTTATATAATACGATTGAAAATACACATATGAATATAGGAATTGTTTGTTACCCAACTTACGGTGGAAGTGGAGTAGTCGCTACCGAATTAGGTATGGCTTTAGCGCATAAAGGACATAAAGTACACTTTGTAACTTCACATCAGCCGGTGAAATTGAATTTTTTAAATCCAAATTTACATTTTCACGAGGTTTTTATAGAAGATTATCCGTTGTTTCATTACCAACCTTACGAATTGGCTCTTTCCAGTAAATTGGTGGAGGTAGTTGAAAAGTATCAGTTAGATATTTTGCATGTTCATTATGCTATTCCTCATGCTTATGCCGCCTATATGGCCAAACAAATGTTAAAGGCAAAAGGGATTAATATTCCTATAGTAACTACATTGCATGGTACAGATATTACTTTGGTTGGAAGTCATCCTGTTTATAAAACGGCGGTTGAATTTAGCATCAATAATTCCGATGTAGTTACAACAGTTTCCGAAAGTTTGAAAAGTGATACTTTACGATTATTCAATATTAAGAAAACAATTCATGTAATTTATAACTTCATTGATTTTCACCAACAAAAACATTGGAAAGATGAAGAGTGCATGCGGGATACCATCGCAGCTCCAAATGAAAAAATAGTAGCACATGTTAGTAATTTTCGTGCGGTAAAACGAGTGCAAGATATAATTCGGGTGTTTGCTAAAATTGTAGAAAAAATGCCGGCACGTTTGATTATGGTTGGAGATGGTCCGGATCGCGAAAAAACAGAACTTTTAGCCAAAGAATTGGGGGTTAAGGATAAGATTCTATTTTTAGGAAAAAGTGATGAAGTTCGTAAGATTTTATGCTATGCAGATTTATTTTTATTACCATCGGAAACCGAAAGTTTTGGTTTAGCAGCCTTAGAAGCGATGGCAGCTAAAACGCCAGTTATTTCAAGTAATTCAGGCGGTTTACCGGAAGTAAATATTCAAGGTAAAACAGGTTTTTTAAGCGACGTAGGGGATATTGAAGATATGGCAAAAAATGCGATTTACATATTGGAAGATAAGAAGAGATTAGAAGAATTTAAGGAGAATGCATTTGCTTATGCACAAAAATTCTCTATAGATAAAATCTTGCCAAAATATGAAGAAATGTATAGAAAAGTGATTAAAAATTGTTGTTAAGCTTGCTGTTATTATTTACGATAATATTCTAATCCTTCAACTAATAATGCATCTTCGACTAAAACATCTAATTTGCATTCTTCTAAATTCTCTAAAAGAACAAAATTAACCTTGCCGTTCACATTTTTTTTGTCATATTGCATTAGTTTTATAATAGGTTGAAAATCAACGTTTTCTATTTTTGTTTTTCCATAAAAATTTATTACAAAATCTTTTAACTCAGCTGTTTTTTCTATAGGAAAACCGAATAACTTCGATGAATAATACAATTCAATTACCATTCCGATAGCAATAGCTTCGCCATGTGTTAATGCCTTTTTTGCTGGGTTTTCTAAAAAGTAAGATTCAATAGCATGCCCGATAGTATGACCAAAATTAAGGGCTTTTCGCAGGTTGTTCTCTTTTAAATCTTGTAAAACAACATCATTCTTTATTTCGATAGATCGATATACCAAATCATCAATAATTTTAAAATCAATGCTTTGTAATGGTTGAAGCTTTTCCCATATATGCTGATCAAAAGTGATTCCGTATTTTACTATTTCGGCTAATCCAGATCGCATTTCTCTATCAGAAACAGTTTTTAAAAAAGCGGTATCAACTAAGACCATTTCCGGATTGCTAAACAATCCGATTTGGTTTTTTAAAACGCCTAAATCAATTCCGGTCTTACCACCAACAGATGCGTCAACCATGCTTAACAGTGTTGTTGGAATATTAATGAATTTTATACCTCGTTTAAATGTAGAAGCTGCAAAACCACCCATATCCGTAATAACGCCGCCACCTAAATTGATAAGTAAACTTTTTCGGTCACCACCAAATTCCGTCAAATGATTCCAAATAAAGCTACAGGTATCTAAATTTTTATGTTCCTCTCCAGCTTTTATCTCAATACTATTAAAATTTATCGAAGTATCCATGTTACCTAAAAAAAGTGGCAAACAATATTTTTTGGTATTCTCATCGACTAAAATGAAGATTTTAGAATGAAAATTTTCTCTCAAATAACGTTGTAATTCCTGGTAACAGTTTTCTTGAAAATGGACGAAGTAATTTGTCGATAAAATTGAGGTCATAAAATTGATTTTTCTTTGCAAATAACGGGCAATTTTTTGAAAAAAATAAATGCGCTTGAGTATCTTTGTGTAAAAGATTTATTAACATGGAAAAAATATTTAATAATACTGAAAATGCTTTTGCGATAAAGTCAGATTCAGAATTAGAAAGAGCGTACTTTTTATTCAAATTAATAAAAAGTGAACCATTGGTGAGAATTGGTACAGCAGTTACCAAATTTGCTTTAAAATCACACCTTCCTGTAGAAGGTTTGATACGAGCGACAGTATTCGATCATTTTTGTGGTGGAGTTACTGAAGAAGATTGTATGACAACAATTGATAAAATGTACACCAAAAAAGTGCATTCGGTTTTAGATTACTCTGTTGAAGGTAAAGAAGTCGATAATCAATTTGACCATGCGATGGAAAAAGTATTAAAAATTATCAATTTTGTAAAAGAAAAAGATGCTATTCCATTTGCGGTTTTTAAACCAACCGGTTTTGGAAGATTCGCTATCTATCAAAAAATAACAGAAAAGAAAGCATTAACACCTGAAGAAAAAGAAGAATGGAAAAGAGTTGTTGCTCGCTATGAAAAAGTTTCAAAAGCCTCTTTTGAAAAAGATATTCCGTTATTGATTGATGCAGAAGAAACATGGATGCAAACAGCAGCCGATGATTTGATTGAGCAAATGATGGAAAAATACAACAAAGAAAAAGTGATTGTATTTGGCACCTTGCAATTGTACCGAAATGATCGCTTAGAGTATTTAAAAGATTTACATGCCAGAGCTAAGCAAAAAGGTTTTAAGGTTGGCATGAAACTTGTTCGAGGAGCATACATGGAGAAAGAAAGAGAGAGAGCAGAAGAAATGAGCTATCCTGATCCGATATGTGAAAATAAGGCAGCAACAGATGCAAATTTTGATGAGGTGATGAAATACATGTTCGATAATTTAGACGACATGGCAATTTTTAGCGGAACTCATAACGAAGATAGTTCTTACCTTTTCATGGATTTAATTCAAAAATCCAAACTCAAAATAAACGATGATCGATTGTGGTTCGGACAATTATACGGAATGAGCGATAATATTAGCTTTAACTTAGCTGACGCAGGTTTTAATGTAGCAAAATATTTGCCATTCGGTCCGGTCAAAGATGTCATGCCATACTTGATAAGAAGAGCTGAAGAAAACACTTCTGTTGCAGGGCAAACCAATCGCGAATTGGATTTGATTTCTACAGAAAAAAAACGAAGAAAATTGTAAATGTCGACAAGAAATATTTCACTAAATATGTATATCACCATCCTATTTTTCATTGTGATGGATGTTTATGTTTATATGGCACTGCGAAAGAGCATCCATAAACATAGGTTAAAAAAAGTCTTCAATATTGCCTATTTTACTGCGGTTGTTTTCGGCTATATAGGTTTATATTTTATGTATTCAAATTTTACTGATAAACCTTTGCAGGGCTCTCTTTTACCAAACTTATTTATTGGATTTTTCTTTTCGTTTTTCGTTTTCAAATTGTTTTTAATCGTTTTCTTTTTGTTGGAAGATATTGTTCGAATCGCTAGCGCGATATTACTTACTGTACGTAACGTGATTCTACAAAAAAAGCGCAAAGTTCCGATTGGAGGAAGAAGAAATTTCATTCGTCAATCGGGATTGTTTATAGCAGCAATTCCTTTTTCTTCTATGCTTTACGGAATCACAAAAGGCAAATACGACTTTAAGATTAGTAATTTGAGTCTATCCTTTAAAAATTTACCAAAAGCTTTTGACGGATTTAAAATAGTACAAGTTTCTGATATTCATTCCGGAAGTTTTGATAGCAAAGAAGCTATTTTAGAAGGTATCAATTTAATCAACGAACAAGATGCTGATGTCATATTATTTACCGGTGATTTGGTCAATAATGATTCTAGAGAAATTGAGCAATATGTAGATGATTTCAAAAAATTGAAAGCAAAACAAGGTATTTATTCTGTTTTGGGAAATCATGATTATGGAGATTACAAAAAATGGAATTCAGAGCAAGATAAAGTCGATAACTTGAATCTTCTTTTTGATTTTCAAGAAAAAATGGGCTTTCAATTGCTAAATAATCAAAATGTAATTTTAGCGAACGGAGAAGATAAAATTGGTATTGTTGGCGTTGAAAACTGGGGGAATCCACCGTTTCCGCAAAAAGGAGATTTAGACTTGGCCTTAAGTGGTTTAGAGGAGATTCCTTTTAAAATTTTATTATCACATGATCCAACACATTGGGCCAAAAAAGTTTTAGAGCATCCAACGCATTTTGATCTTACTTTGTCGGGACATACTCATGGCATGCAATTTGGCGTAGAAATACCAGGTTTTAAATGGAGTCCGATAAAATATATTTACCCACAATGGGCAGGTTTGTATGAAGAAGCAAAACAATTTTTATATGTCAATAGAGGTTTCGGCTTTTTAGGCTTTCCCGGTAGAACCGGAATTCGACCAGAAGTAACGGTAATCGAATTAAAGCATGAAACTTCAGTAACTTAAATCAACAGCAATCTTGTTTAATAATCTATTTAAAAATAATTCAATGAGTTCGAACGGAGTCCCAAGAATTTCTTTAACGGAAGAAAAGCAATTAGAAAATTTGCTCACAGATTCCTTTGAAAAAAAGATTTTAATTTTTAAGCATAGTTCGCGTTGTGGTATTAGCAGTATGGTTTTAAAACGTTTTGAAAACGCAATGCCAATTGAAAATGCCAATTTTGATTATTATTTTTTAGATATTATAAAAAATCGCCCAATGTCTAACGCTATTGCGGATAGATTTAAAATCCGACACGAATCACCTCAATTATTGGTGTTTAAAAATGGAAAAGTAATCGCCGATGATTCTCACTATGCAATTTTAGAGATGAAGTATTAAACAGTTCATGTTTTGTATAAAGAAAAAGCAATCTGAAATAGTTATTTCAGATTGCTTTTTTTATTGGTTGGGATATAAATTGGATATCCTAATCTATTTCGATTTACGTATTTTTCCTTTACACTCTCCAAAACCAATCCGAACTTCTTCATTTTTACAATAACCTCGCAAAATTACGGTATCGCCATTTTTAATAAAAGTTCTTTCCGTTTCATCGTCAATTTTAATAGGTTTAGTACCTTTCCAAGTGAGTTCTAAAAGAGAACCATAACTATCTTCGGTTGGACCGGAAATAGTTCCGCTACCATATAAATCGCCCGATTGAATATTGCAACCATTACTAGTTTGATGTGCAAGTTGTTGTGCCATATTCCAATACAAATATTTGAAATTAGTATTGGTGACTACAGTTTCTTTTCTTTTTTTTGGTTTGATTGCCGCTTGTAAGTTGATATCATAACTTTGTTTCCCTTCTTTTTTAAGGTACGGTAAAACTTTCGGATTTTGTATAGGCCCAGCTACTTTAAAAGGTGCCAAAGCATCCATCGTTACAATCCATGGTGAAATAGTTGTCGCAAAACTCTTCGCCAAAAATGGGCCTAAAGGTGCATATTCCCATTTTTGAATATCTCGAGCACTCCAATCGTTCAATAATACCATTCCAAAAATATAATCGTCAGTTTCATCAATAGAAATTGGTTTACCCAAGCTATTTCCATCGGTAGTAATAAAGGCCATTTCCAATTCAAAATCTAATAATTTTGTTGGCTCGAAAACAGGATTCGTTGCTCCGTTCGGCAAAGTTTGTCCGTTTGGTCTTCTTATATTTGTTCCTGAAATTACGATAGAAGATGATCTGCCGTGATAACCTACGGGTAAATGTAACCAGTTAGGCAACAAGGCATTATCTGGATCTCTAAACATTGTTCCAACATTGGTTGCATGTTCTTTACTTGAATAAAAATCGGTGTAGTCACAAATGTGCACTGGTAGTAGCATAGCTACTTCTTTCATCTTAAAGATAACCTCATTTCGTTGTTTTTTATTTTCACGCAATGCCGGATTTTCAGCATCAAAAATATCCGCAATTCTGTTTCGTACCCGTCGCCACGTCATTCTGCCGTCAGAAATGAAATCGTTCAAGGTGTCTTGCATGAATATATCATCTGTTAAAGGAATTCCGTCAAAATATCCTAATTGTTGTAGGGCTGCTAAATCGATGGCGTAATTTCCAATTCGAGTTCCAATTGTGGTAATATCATCTTTGGTTAAAAAAACTCCGAAAGGTATGTTTTGTATCGGAAAATCAGAATCTTCCTTTACGGTTAACCAAGATTTACGGGTCGGGTCATTTGCAGTTATTTTCATTTTTTCTAGTGGGGATTTTCATTAAAACATTTTAATTATTAGAAAACGTAAAATATTTAGTTCAAATATAGAAGTTTCTATTTATATGCAAAATGAATTTGTTATTTTTGGGTCGATTTTAACAAAAACTTAAAGAAACATATTCATGCAAAGAGATCAATTAATATTTGACTTAATTCAGGACGAAAAAGAAAGACAAACAAACGGGTTAGAATTAATCGCTTCCGAAAATTATGTAAGTGAGCAAGTTATGGAAGCTGCCGGTTCAGTTTTAACCAACAAATATGCTGAAGGCTATCCAGGAAAACGCTATTACGGCGGTTGCGAAGTGGTAGATATTGTAGAGCAAATTGCAATTGACAGAGCTAAAGAATTATTTGGTGCCGAATATGTAAACGTACAACCGCATTCAGGTTCTCAGGCAAATGCCGCAGTTTATCAAGCGATTTTAAAACCAGGAGATACAATTTTGGGATTTGATTTGTCGCATGGTGGGCACCTTACGCATGGTTCATCGGTGAACTTTTCGGGTAAATTATACAATCCAACTTTTTATGGGGTTGAAAAAGAAACAGGTGTTTTGAATTATGATAAAATCCAAGAAACTGCAACCAAAGTAAAGCCTCGAATGATTATTGCCGGTGCTTCGGCTTATTCGAGAGATATTGATTTTAAAAGATTTCGTGAAATTGCGGATAGTGTTGGCGCCTTATTGGTGGCCGATATATCTCACCCTTCGGGGATGATAGCAAAAGGAATTTTAAACGATCCGATGCCACATTGCCATATCGTAACCACAACAACGCATAAAACTTTACGCGGACCAAGAGGTGGAATTATCATGATGGGAACAGATTTTGAAAATCCATTTGGAGAAAAAACACCAAAAGGAACGGTAAAAATGATGAGTGCAATTTTAAATTCAGCAGTTTTTCCTGGAATGCAAGGTGGACCTCTCGAACATATCATTGCAGCGAAAGCAGTTGCTTTTGGAGAAGCTTTAACAGATGAATTTTTACACTATCAAATCCAAGTAAAGAAAAATGCTGCCGCTATGGCCGCTGCCTTCGTGGCAAAAGGATATCATTTAATTTCTGGTGGAACAGACAATCATATGATGCTGATTGACTTGCGAAATAAAAATATTTCGGGTAAAGATGCTGAAAATGCCTTAGTAAAAGCTGACATTACAGTAAATAAGAACATGGTGCCTTTTGATGATAAATCTCCTTTCGTAACTTCAGGAATTCGTGTTGGTTCTGCCGCCGTTACCACTCGAGGATTGAAAGAAGCAGATATGCAAGTTGTAGTTGATTTGATTGATGAAGTTATTGCCAATTTTGAAAATGAAGAGATCTTAGAAAGTGTTGCTACCAAAGTAAATATGTTAATGAGAGATAAACCATTATTCGTAAGCTAGATGTAATATATTGAGATAAATGATTATGATCATTGAATGAAAAGGTATTTTACGGTATATTTATACTGTGAAATACCTTTTTTTATGGGCAATCCATCGGTAAAAGCAATTGAAAGTTTAAGTGAACGCAAAACTTTTTTATATCATTTATTACATGATGTAGAGGCTTTGGACAAGATGATTGTGCAAGATCTTTTCGAAAAAAACGTGCAGAGAATAGGAGCAGAGCAAGAACTTTGTATCGTTGATAAAAATTTTTACCCTTCAAAAAATGCCTTACAAATCTTAGATAAAATTCAAGATGATCATTTTACGACAGAATTAGCCTTATTTAATTTAGAGATTAATTTGGATCCTCTAAAATTAGAAAAGAACTGTTTTACCAAGCTAGAAAGTCAATTGAGTTCGTTGATGAAAAAAGCGTATGATGCTGCCGATTCTTTCGATCAGGATAAAATTTTACTTACCGGAATTTTACCAACCCTTAAAAAAAAGGATCTAATATTTGAAAATATTACACCATTAAAACGCTATGAGGTATTAAATAATGTTCTAAAAAAATTTAGAGGGAATCATTTTAAATTGCGAATAGAAGGTGTCGATCAATTGATTCTTAAACATGAAACCATTCTTTTTGAAGCTTGTAATACTAGTTTTCAAGTGCATTTACAAATTCCGTTAAACGAAATTATTGATAAATACAATTGGGCACAGGTAATTGCTGGTCCGGTGCTTGCTGCAATGACCAATTCACCTATGTTATTAGGAAAAGAATTGTGGAGTGAAACTCGGATTGCGCTTTTTCAGCAAAGTGTTGATTTGCGTAACAGTTCGTATTTATTACGAGGGCAACGACCACGAGTTTCTTTTGGTACAGATTGGATACGAAAATCGATAATTGAATTATACAAAGATGATATTGTTCGCTATACACCTCTAATTACGCGAGATTTTGATGAAGATGCAATGGCTCTTTTACGGGAAAATAAAATTCCGAAATTACAAGCTTTAAACCTACATAATGGTACCATTTATAAATGGAATCGATTGTGTTACGGACAAACAAACGGAATTCCGCATTTGCGAATTGAAAACAGATATATTCCGGCTGGACCTACGGTAAAAGACGAAATTGCAAATACACTTTTTTGGGTTGGACTTATGCAAGGAATGCCAGATGAATATAAGCAAATTCATAAAACGCACTCTTTTTATGAGGTTCGAAGTAATTTTGTAAATGCAGCTAGAACGGGAATAAATAGCTATTTTAATTGGTTTGGAAAAGGTATTTCAGCAAATCGATTGATTCGTGAAATTTTACTTCCGATTGCTAGAGAAGGTTTGTTAAAATCAAATATAAACAATAAAGATATTTCTTATTATTTAGATATCATCGAAAATAGGGTGAGTTCTCATCAAACGGGAAGTGTTTGGACGATTAATAGTAATAGAAAATTACGAAAAAACATGACCAAAGACATTGCTAACGCAACATTGACATCATGCATGTATAAAAATCAAAGAAGTAATAGGCCAATTCACCAATGGAAATTAGCTAATAAATCCGATTGTGTAGGTATGAATTTAAAAACCAGTAAGTTAGAGAATTACATGACTACAGAAGTTTTTGTTGTTAATGAAAATGATTTGGTTTATTTGGTGGATAAAATAATGCGATGGAAAAATATTCACCACATTCCTGTAGTAAATAATGATAATAAAATTATTGGTATTATTTCAAATTCAGATTTGAAAGCCTTGAATTTAGGAGAAAGCAAAGCGTTGATAGCAAAAGATATCATGGTAAAAAATATTATTACAGTAACTTCAGAAACTTCCTTAGAAGAAGCGAGTAGAATAATGGTACAGCACAATGTGGGTTGCCTGCCTATTTTAGAATTTGGTGATTTAATCGGAATTTTAACAACAAATGATGTAAAAAAATTGCAAAATACCTCCAATAAGAAATGAAAAATACCGCTATGATTTTAGAAGAAAGTGTAAAAAACAAAAGGGTTTTAGGTTTTGTAAAAGGAGAGAAAAGCAAGCCTACCGTTGTTATTATTGCGGGTATTCATGGTAATGAAACAGCAGGTGTTGAAGCTTCAAAACAAGTATTACATAAAATAAAAGAAAGTAGTATTTCTTTTCGTGGTAATTTATATGTTTTAATTGGTAATAAGAATGCCTTGAAAAAAGGAGTTCGTTATGAGAATGTAGATTTAAACCGAATTTGGAATAAAGAAAATATAGAGGCCATATTGAAAAAAACTGTGCAACCTAGTGCAGAAATTAATGAGCAAATAGAATTGCATGCTATCGTTCAAGAAATTTTGAAAAGTGAAGAAGGACCATTTTATTTTTTAGATTTACATACTACTTCGTCTCATTCGATTCCGTTTATTACTATTAGTGATTCTTTAAATAATCGAAAGTTTTCTGCGAACTTTCCGGTTCCGGTAGTACTCGGTATAGAAGAGTTTTTGGATGGACCTTTTTTAACATTTATCAATGAATTTGGTCATATTTCTTTAGGTTTTGAAGGTGGTCAGCATGAGGATAAACAGTCTATTAAAAATTGCGAAGCATTTATTTGGCTCGCTTTAGCGGAATCTAAATGCGTTTCTAAAAATGCGATTTCTAATATGAAAACATATGAAAATGAATTGCGGAAATGGCACCCTAAAGAAGAGTTTTTTGAGATTAATTATCGCTACGATTTAAAAAAGAATGAGCATTTTAAAATGGATTTAGGCTTTGAAAATTTTGAACCCATTTCTAAAAATCAACATTTGGCAAAAAGCAATGGAGAAGATATTACAGCATCTGATTCTGGAAGAATTTTTATGCCTTTATACCAAGAATTGGGTGAAGATGGATTCTTCATTCTGCAAAAAATTTCGAAGTTTTGGCTTAAATTTTCATTAATAGCCAGAAAATTAAAAATCAATAATTTTTTACGACTAATTCCAGGTGTAGAAAAAGATCCTACAAACAGTTATACATTGATTGCTGATCCGAAAATTGCAAAATTCTACCATAAAGAATTATTTCATCTTTTTGGCTATCGAAAACAAATCTTAAAAGATGATAAATTACATTTTATAAAACGGGATAGAAGAGTCACAGAGTTTAACTAATCTAATAATTCAAAATAGTTTTTTAAAATTCCCAACGCATAATTACTGGCTATATCTTTGGCGAATTTTTGAAATTCAATATGTGCATTATCATCTGCTTTATCAGAAATTGTTCGGATAATACTAAAAGGGATATCGTACTCATAACAAACTTGTGCTACGGCAGCGCCTTCCATTTCAACGCAAGCAACATTCGGCAAATCGATTTTAATAGATTGAATTTGCTCCTTTGTCGAAATAAATAAATCTCCACTCGCGATATCTTCTATAAAAATTTCAGGTTTTTCAATGTAATAAGAAAGTAGCTGATCTTTAGAAATATGATCGTGAATAGATTGCAGAAAATTTTCGGTTGCTTGCACCAACATATGTCGTTTTGATTCGTTGGTTTCAAAATATTTTTTACGCAATAAAGGAATTTCAAATTTTTCTAATAGCGGACTCGCATCCATATCGTGTTGGTAGAGATTTTTTCCGATAACAATGTCACCAATATTTATCTCCTCATGAACCGATCCCGCAACTCCAGTAAAAATAATTTCATCTACATCAAAATCGTTGATCAATTGCGTAGTTGTTGTAGCTGAGGCGACTTTTCCCCAACGGGAAAAAACCATAACAATGGGTTGACCGAATAAAATACCATCATAATATTCACGTTTTCCCTTTTGAGTAATTTTTTCGTTTTTTATAAAAGAATGTAATGCTTGAATTTCTTCTTGCATTGCGCTAATAATTCCAATTTTCATTTGATTTTTAAGCTTTAGGTTTTAAAAACATCAAATTATTTTTCCGTCTCTCATTTCAAGTTTTCGGTCGGCCATATTTGCCAAGTCTTCGTTGTGGGTAACGATTACAAAAGTTTGGTGCATTTGATCTCGTAAAGTGAAAAATAGTTCATGTAAACTTTTCGAAGATTTTGTATCTAAATTTCCACTAGGCTCATCAGCGAAAATTACATCAGGCTTATTGATAAGAGCTCTAGCAACTGCAACTCGCTGTTGTTCACCACCGGAGAGTTCATTAGGCTTGTGTTCAAAACGTTCTGAAAGACCTAAAAAAGTCAAAATTTCTTTTGCTTCTTCTATGGTTTTTTGTTTGGGTTTATTCGCAATAAAAGCAGGAATGCAAACATTCTCTAAAGCTGTAAATTCTGGCAATAATTGATGAAATTGAAATATAAAACCGATATGTGTATTTCTAAATTTCGATAACGCTTTATCATTTAGTTGAACGATATTTTGCTGATTGATAATCAATTCCTCGCAAGAGCTAGGTTTATCTAAAGTTCCTAAAATTTGTAGTAAAGTTGTTTTTCCGGCGCCACTGGGGCCAACAATTGCGACGATTTCACTTTTTTTAATGTGAAGATCAACTCCTTTCAGAACTTCTAAATCACCATAAAATTTGTGAATATTTTTTGCTTTTATCATACGTCAAAAGTAAGATTTTTTTTGGTTTAGAAATAACCTAGGCTAAAACAAGAATTTTTATTTTAAAAAATGAATAAATTATGAAACTGTCCGAATTAAAATTACTTTTCGCTTAACTACTTTTATTAAACCAGTTTTTAGCATTATTATAATCGATATAATAAATCATTTTTATCGAAAAATTATGTCCCATAGATTGGTTAAAAAGATTCTCAAGGTTTTTATTAAAATCCAATTGTGACTGTGTGTCTTCGTTAAATATATTGTTTCTGTATAATGCAATAAGTTGACTTCCAGGAGCAAATTCCCAACTATAGCTTAAATCCAAGTTCCAAATATTATAATTTATATCGTTAATCTCGTTATAAGGATTTGGACTTAAAGTACCATCGTCTTCTAATTGATAATATTGACCATCATATTGAACCGGTGACCAATAGTGGCGGAAAGATAGAGCTAATGAAGATTTTGTGTTAAAATTGAGTCTTGCAGATATTTCATTGGTTAGACTTTTACGATCTCGATTACCAAAAATTATGGTCCCATCACTTAATTCATCCACATAACCTTGGTCATTTTTACCTTTAAAAAGTTCCATTTCATATTCCAAAGAAAATTTATTGCTAAATCGATATCTTGGTTCAAATCCAATTTCAAAACTTTTCTGAATATCGTTTATTCTAATCCCATAATACCCATACATTTCAATAGCAAATTTTTTGCTGAAATCAGAAGAAAGCCAAGAATTAAAATTCAATCTAGGATTTTGAGCAAAATAACGACCTTCTACACGAGGTTCAAAATAATCGAATTGTTCACCAATATTTCCATTAATATTTCCACCAAAAGAAAAGTTTTTCATTGTGGTTGCGTTAAAATTGATACCCATATGATTTCCTGTATAGGCACCATCACTAAATCGATAATCTAAATTTCCAAAATAAAAAAAGCTGTATTGTTGAAAGTTTTTAGTTGGTTCAAAAATTCTAAAAGACCCATTCCAATAGATTTTTTGATAGTTGTTATAGTATTGGAATCCTAAATCATTGATATCAAAATTTTCATCTGCCATGGTATATCCAGCTTCATATTGCCATTTACCGGCATCTTTTCCTATGCTAGTATCAAACCAATAGCCACTTGTGTTTTCGCCATTTTCATGAATTCTACTCATTTTTAAGCCGCCGTCAATATTGTGTGTGTTTTTTTTATTACTCAAATGGTACAATAATGCGGTAACATTGGCATCTCTTACACTTCCACTTCTCAAAACATTGGTATTTACCAAGGATACATAGGAATTTTTATTGAATTGTTGGTCTAAAACCAAAACGCTATAATTTGCCAAAGGTTCGGTTACAACTTTTCGAGATTCACCAGTAATAGTATCTTTTATTTTTCCAAAAGTTTCCTCGGTAATTGCGTTAAAAAAACCGATTCCCAATCCACCTTCTGTTCGCCCTGAAATTTTAACGGCATTGATCATGTTTACTTTATCAGGATTATCGATGATTTCTTCATTAGCGGTTAGATCTTCCTCGTCTAAATAATTAATTGGTATATCACCAATTCGTCTTGTATAAAATAAATTTCCTTTTGTAAATAGTTCGACACCCTCGGTAAAAAAAGGTCGTTGTTCTCGGTATTGTTGCTCGAACGGTCCCAGGTTGAGTATTAAATTATCAAATCCGGTTTGACCGAAATCGGGAATTAAAGTGGCATCAAGAGTAAAGCTTTCGCTGATACCATATTTTACATCTAAACCAATACTTTTATCAAAGGTGTTTTCACCATCGAAGCTATTATAAGCAGTCGAAGCATAAGGTGAAAAACTTAGTCGGGTAGGAGGGTTGATATTTTCAATACCTGAAATTGTACCGGCATATTGTTGTATAAAACCGACAGTACGGTCAATAAAATTCCATGAATATTGGTCTCTACTATTGGCAAATCGCCTGTGAAAATTAATTCCCCAAGTTTGCACTTCTTTATTGGAAAACCGTAAAGCGGAATAGGGTATTTTTATTTCAACAATCCATCCGTCTTCCACAATTTTAACACCACTTTGCCATACAGCACTCCAGCTAAAATCTTCATCTTCTTGATTTGCTTTTGCATCCGCTTGATTTCCTGTAGCTTGAACAAAAAATTCGGTATCATTTTGGGAATCATTATTAGGGTTTAACATAACTCCAAACCAATCTACCGTGCCAAAATTATCTCTGGTAGCAAACTGTTGTGGTATTTTATCCGGATTTTCATCATGTAAATAAGCTCCAAAATAAATAGCCTCATTATCATAAACAATGCGTACTTCGGTTTTCTCGTTTTCTTTTTCCGGTGTACCGGATTCTGGTCGAAACATCACGAAATCTTTAGCAACATCAGCGCTAAACCAAGCGTCGTCATCTAAAACACCATCAATTTTAGGTGGGTTGGAAACTCTTTTTGCAATCACGTTTTTTTTTGTCTCCTGGGCATTACAAATTACAAAGGAAAAAATAAGAAGGAAGGAAAATACTTTATTCATAAAAGTATGCATTCGGTTAGATGAAATATAGTCATGCGAAATTATTTAAAAGAAAGTTAAACTTATCCCAATGAATTGTTAAACTGGTTCAATTTTAAAGACTACTAAAATTATTGATTGTTACATAAATGAAGAATAAAATTAAAAAAAAAGGAGCGCACATTTAACATTCTCATTTAAATACTTACTTTTGTAAGTATCATAATATTAAAAAGTATAAAATGAATTTACACGAATATCAAGGTAAAGAAATATTAAATAGTTTCGGAGTTAAAATTCAGAGAGGTTATGTAGCCGACAATCATAAAAAGGCAGTGGAAGTTGCAAAACAATTAACTGCGGAAACCGGAACTGGTTGGTGGGTTATAAAAGCACAAATTCATGCTGGTGGTCGCGGAAAAGGTGGAGGTGTAAAGCTGGCAAAAAACTTAGGAGAAGTTGAAAGTATCTCTAAAGATATTATTGGAATGATGTTGAAAACACCTCAAACTCCTCCAGAAGGAAAAAAGGTGAATCAAGTTTTAATTGCAGAAGATGTGTATTACCCTGGTGAACATGAACCGGAAGAGTATTACATGTCGGTACTATTAAACCGCGCTTCTGGTAGAAATATGATTATGTATTCTACCGAAGGAGGTATGGATATTGAAGCTGTAGCTGAAAATACTCCACATTTAATTTTTACAGAAGAAATTGATCCTGCAACTGGTTTATTGCCTTTTCAAGCGCGTAAAATTGCTTTCAATTTAGGCTTATCTGGTAAAGCATTTAAAGAAATGACTCGTTTTGTTACTTCTTTATATCAAGCCTATGTTCAATCTGATTCTTCTTTATTTGAAATTAACCCGGTTCTAAAAACATCGGATGATAAAATTTTGGCGGTGGATGCTAAAGTTACTTTAGATGATAATGCATTATTCCGTCATAAAGATTATATCGATTTACGTGATTTACGAGAAGAGAATCCAATCGAAGTTGAAGCAAATGCCGTTGGTTTGAATTATGTCGATTTAGACGGTAATGTTGGTTGTATGGTAAATGGTGCCGGTTTGGCAATGAGTACAATGGATTTAATCAAACAATCAGGTGGTGAGCCAGCTAACTTTTTAGATGTTGGAGGAACTGCCGATGCAGAACGTGTTGAAACAGGTTTTAGAATCATATTAAAAGATCCTGCAGTAAAAGCAATTTTAGTCAATATTTTCGGAGGAATTGTTCGTTGTGACCGTGTGGCACAAGGTATTGTAGATGCTTATAAAAATATGGGTGATGCAATTAAAATTCCTATTATCGTTCGTTTACAAGGAACAAATGCGGTAGAAGCAAAACAATTGATTGACGATAGTGGTTTGGATGTAATTTCGGTTGTTGAATTTCAAGAAGCTGCTGATAAAGTGCAAGAAGTTCTTCGTTAGATATAGCTAATTTGTAAAATAAAATTTAAAAAGATGCATTCATTGGATGTGTCTTTTTTTTATGGAATTAATTCTGAAATTTAAAGGATAAATTTAGGAAAGAGAATCTATATGAAATGGTAAAAATCGTCAAAAATCATAAAATAATTCGAGTTAGGTTAATAATCAAAAAACCAAATGAATAAAAAAAGCCTATTCACATTGAATAGGCTTTTTTAAAAAATATTTTTTAATCTTGTTTAACTACTTTTTTTCTGCGATAACATCAAAAGGTAAGTCTACAATAATATCTCTGTGCAATCTAACTTTAGCATTGTATTTACCAAGTCTTTTTACTAAACCACCAGCGATTGTAATAAATTTTCTATCGATTTCTTGTCCGTTTTCAGCTAATTTTTCAGCTAAATTCGAATTACTAATTGACCCAAAAAGTTTATCACCTTCACCTACTTTAGCTTCGATTTTAATTTCTAAAGCTTTTATTGCATCCGCTAATTTGGTTGCTTCTTTGATAACATTTTGTTCTTTAAAAGCTCTTTGCTTTAAATTTTCTGCCAAAACTTTTTTTGCAGAAGCAGTAGCTAAAATAGCTTGTCCTTGTGGGATTAAGTAATTACGTCCGTAACCATTTTTTACACTTACCACATCGTCTTTAAATCCTAAATTGGCTACGTCTTGTTTTAATATAAGTTCCATACTATTTTCCTTTTATTATTTTAACATATCACCTACATAAGGCATTAAGGCCAAATGACGAGCTCTTTTAATTGCTTGAGAAACTTTTCTTTGATATTTCAATGAAGTTCCGGTTAAACGACGAGGTAAAATTTTACCTTGTTCATTTACCAAATACATTAAAAAGTCTGCATCTTTATAATCAATATATTTGATACCGTTCTTTTTAAAACGACAATATTTTACTTTGATTTTAGTGTCAATTTCTAATGGCGTAAGATATCTGATATCTCCTTTGCTGCCACCTTTCGCTTGTTGCTCTATAGTTGCCATTATTTCTTAGGATTTTTAGCGTTATTTCTTTCTCTTCTTTTTTCTGACCAAGCTACAGCGTGTTTATCTAACCTTACAGTTAAATAACGCATGATGCTGTCATCTCTTCTAAATTCTAATTCAAACGGAGAAACAACTTCACCATCTACTTTAAAATCGAATAAGTGATAAAATCCGGTTTTTTTCTTTTGAATTGGGTATGCTAATTTTTTCAAGCCCCAATCTTCTTTTGATATCATTTCGGCACCTTTAGAAACCAAGTAGTCTTCAAACTTCTTTACTGTTTCCTTTACCTGAGTATCAGATAAAACGGGATTCAAAATGAAAACAGTTTCGTAATGATTCATAATTAAATTTTTAGTGTTATTTTTAAGGCTGCAAATGTACAATATTATTTTTGTTTTCAAAGCATATATTTTGCTTGAAAA
>RCMY010001564.1_pt1 | contig 21702 bp, 19 predicted proteins | sample 2041341 | NCBI WGS metagenome assembly RCMY01 (sample SAMN09708234, study PRJNA481090) | Marine sediment metagenome, whole genome shotgun sequencing project.
CAGCTGTGGTGGGGGCATCGGATTCCGGCCTGGTTTGATGAAAACGGCAAAATCTATGTCGCTATCGACGAAGCCTCGGCACAGGCGCAAGCTGGCGCTGGCGTGTCATTGACCCGAGATCCCGACGTTCTCGACACATGGTTCTCCTCCGCCCTCTGGCCGTTCGGCACGTTGGGCTGGCCAGAAAAAACCAAGGACCTCGAACGCCATTATCCCAACGACTTGCTGATCTCCGGCTTTGATATCCTGTTCTTCTGGGACGCGCGGATGGCGATGCAGGGGATCAAGATGATGGGCGAAGTGCCTTGGAAGCGGCTCTATCTGCACGGACTGGTGCGCGCCGAAGATGGTTCCAAAATGTCCAAGTCGAAGGGCAATGTCGTCGATCCGCTCGGTCTGATTGACCAATATGGTGCCGATGCATTGCGCTTCTTCATGGCGGCGATGGAAAGCCAGGGCCGTGACATCAAGATGGATGACAAGCGGGTTGAAGGCTACCGCAATTTTGCGACCAAACTTTGGAATGCATCGCGCTTCTGCGAAGTGAACGGTATTGGCGCTAGCAAGACCCTCTCTGCGCCTGAAGCAACCCTGCCCGTCAATCGCTGGATCATCAGCGAAGTTGTCGAAACGCAGCGCGCGCTCGACAAGGCTCTGACCGACCTGCGCTTCGACGCGGCGTCCAACGCCATCTATCACTTCACCTGGGACCGGTTCTGCGACTGGTATCTCGAACTGATCAAGCCGGTTTTGCAGGGTGACGATGCCAGCGCGGCAGACGAGACCCGTATCGTCGCCGGTTGGGTACTCGACCAGATCATCGTCATGCTCCACCCGTTCATGCCATTCATTACAGAAGAGCTCTGGCATAGCATGGGCGACAGAGGATATGATCTGATCGTAGCCAAATGGCCGGAACCGAAAGCGGAAATCGACACGGATGCGAAGGCAGAAGTCGACTGGCTCATTCGCCTTATCTCGGCCACCCGCACAGCAAAAGTCGAATTAAATATTCCGCCGGGAACCAAAATGTCAGCCCATGTCCGCGATGGCGATGATGCTCTGGTAGCACGTATCAAACGCCAAGGCTCCGCGCTGGATCGCGTAGGCAGGCTGGAAAGCTTTTCCTTTGATGCCGCACCCGAAGGCGCGACTGCCCAAATCGTCGTGGACGGTGCAACTTATGTGCTGCCGCTGGCAGGTGCTGTCGATTTCGAAGCAGAAAAATCACGACTGACAAAAGCGCTGGAGGCTTCTCAGAAAGAAGCCAAATCACTGTCCGGTCGACTTTCCAACCCCAATTTTGTCGAGAAGGCCAAACCAGAGGCGGTCGACAAGGCCCGGGCTGATCTGGCGGAGAAAGAGGCGGAAGCAGAACGGCTGCAGGCGGCTATCGATCGCTTGGGATAAGTCTATTGGCATTTTGGCATCAATCGGAACCTGAATTCCGATTGATGCCAGCTATCGAATGAACGGCGCAGTAGAGCGAACTTAACGCCCCTGTGCTCTCCAGCGTTTGATGACACGCTGGATAATCTCTTCTTCGCCGCCATGTTCGCACCACAATTCGGAGAATACCGGATCTTCCGAAGCCGGACGACGTTCTTCGGCCAGCGTATCCAACGAAACACGGATCGGAATCGCAACACCTTCACCGCAGCAAATCACTTCGCGATTGCGCAGTGCGGGAATGGAGTCGAGAAATCCGCGCGCACCTTCGGGCATGGCAGCTTTCACGAAGGCCTGATCTCGGTCATTGTTGAGGCGCATCGACAGGATTGTACCGCATTGCGAGAGCACACCTTCGGCCAGATCGGATGGCCGCTGTGTAATCAGACCCAGCGAAACACCATATTTCCGGCCTTCTTTTGCGATCCGGCTGAGAATATCGCGGACACTGCTTTCCTCGGCGACGTCATCATTGGGAATATAACGGTGGGCTTCCTCACAAACCAGAAGCATGGGCCTGGACGGTTCGTTGCGCGACCAGATCGCATAATCGAACACCAGTCGACTGAGCACGGAAACCACTGTGGGCGTGATTTCCGATGGCATTGCCGAGACATCGATAATCGAAATCGGCTTGCCCTCGGACGGCAGTCTGAAAATCTTGGAAAGAAACGCGGCCATTGTGTCACCGACAAGCATACCGGAAAACATGAAACTGTAGCGCGGGTCGGCCTTGATCTCGTCGATCTTGGTTTTTAGCCGCTGATAGGGTGCGCTATTGGTCGACTTGTCGAGCTTGCCCATTTCATTCTGCAGGATTCCGGTGAGGTCAGACAGCAAATATGGCACCGGTGAATCCACCGTCAGCTTCGCGACGTTCGCGGATGCCTGATTTTTTGCTTTTGCGGCCAGCAGACATTTGGCGAGAATATCGCAGTCCATCTGTTTGGCATCGCCTCTGGACTGGACAAACACTTCGCAATGCTCGCGAAAATTCATCAGCCAATAAGGAAGATTGAGGTTGTTCACATCGAACAGCTTACCGTTTTCCTTGAACGCGGCCGAATATTCGCCGTGCGGATCGATCATGATGATATGACCTTCAGGCGCTAGATCACAGATTTTATGGAGAATGAGAGCGGCCGAAGTCGATTTACCAGTACCGGTGGATCCCAGCAGCGCGAAATGCTTGCCGAGCATGGCATCGACGTAAAGCGCGCCACGAATATCATCGGTGGGATAGACCGTTCCGATTTCAACGTTGGCGCGGCCGTCCGAAGCATAGACCTGTTTCAGATCTGCGGTGGTTACAGCGTAAACAACCGAGGCTGGTGTCGGATAGCGGGTCACACCGCGACGGAAATTATATATATGTCCGGTCAGTTTTTCTTCATCACCTTCACCAAGAAAATCGATCTCGGCAATCACTAGGCCCGCTTGTCCTTCATAGAGTCGCTGGGTCCGGATATTGGCGAGCAACCATGTCTGACCGACACGGATCTTGACCTGGCTACCCACTTGACCGGCCATTTTAACGGTCGGATCGGGATGTTCGAGCAATTTCGTCAGAATGGCGCTATCCATGACAACTTTGGAACCCGAGCCCGCAATTTCGATAACTTCGCCAATTTGATGGCCTTCGCTCCGTTTCGGAGCGACGGCGGGCTCTGCATGGCCTTGCGTTTCATTTTCTGAAACCGGGAGAGGCCTTGCGGCGGGGAAATGATGGGAACCCATGTCGGACATAGCCGTTTTTCCTGTTTTTACTGGTCTGAAAAACCGGACTAGTGGATCATGGTTAAAGAAGATTTACCGGACCAGCAGAAATGCAAATCCTCGAAACCAAGCGTCGGCAAGCATCACATCTTGCGGAACAGATATCCAGCAGACCATCCCAGAAAAACCGAAATGAACACAGCAATAAGGCCATAGAGAAAGCCGTATTCCTGCGAGAGATTGGTGATGAAACGTCCCATTCCGATCTTTTCAATGGTGACTTCTTTGACTTCTGCCGCCGCTACCCGGCCATCGAGGATGAGAAATGTTTCGGCGGTATAATCACCCACCGGGACGCTGGCTGGCAGATTGATTCTCGCCTGATACAGCACGCTATTGGTAATTTTGACGCTATTCGGCAGGTTTTTGAAAAGCTTTCCTCGGGAATTAAGGTCGACCAAACCGACAACGAAGCGATCAAGCTCGCGACTATCTATCGCGCCGGCGGGGGAAAGCTGCAAATGATCCAGGCCCAGTTCGTATATATCTGCCGTCTTGTCATCGACAATCTGCTCGATCGGCTTGGAGGAAGCGACCGCATAATAGCCAGGAGCTGACCGGAATTCGCTGCTGGCGGCGTTGATCCAGATACCTGCTATCTGTTGTTTTTCGCGTACCACAATCGATTCAACCGGCCCTTTAAGGACAACCACAATATCAGCCTGATCAGTATTGCGGGTCCCTGCAGGATAGGTGATGGCTCCGAAAAGTAACAATTGCGCACCATTGAAATCGCCCCTGATACTGATGCGATCCTGCGACACCTCGGGTACCAGAACCGGCGTGTTTGCCGTGATCAACATGGAGATTCCGAATAACGAGACCACCCGGACCAAAAGAAATTGAAGCTGCTTCACAGGAGCTGCACCGTGTAGATCTCATCCGGTTGGAATCCTAACCCTAGCGCCATTCGTATTGCTACAAGCAAAACCATGGACGCGAGAGCCAGCCGGAGATATTCGGGTCGCATCCGTTGAGCAAATTTTGCACCTAGTTGCGCGCCGGTTACACTGCCCAATAACAGCAGCGATGCCAATACGATATCAACCGCCCGCGTCGTCATGCTGTGCATCATCGTTGACGCGATGGTGACGAACAAAATTTGGAACAGGGAGGTTCCGACCACCACCTGCGCACCCATACCGAGCAGATAGAGCATGGCCGGCACCATGATAAAGCCGCCGCCGACGCCGAGCAACATCGTCAAGATACCCGTCAGAAGACCGAGCACAAAAGGAGCGATGGGCGAAATATAGAGGCCGGACCGGTAAAAGCGCCATCGGAAAGGCAGGTTGGCGACCAGTGGATGGTGACGCCTCTTCCGCGCGGGCAGCGGCTTGCCGGCGCGCAACGCTCTGACACTTTGCAAGGATTCCTTGAACATCAAGCCGCCGATACTGGACAGCATCAAGACATATAGAACATTGATGACGGTATCAATCTGGCCCCATCGTTGCAGAATCTGGAAGAGACCGGTCCCGATCAGCGTCCCAATCATACCGCCGGCCACCAATATCCCGCCCATCCGGAAATCGACACCTTTCCGGCGCATATGGGCTGCAACGCCTGAAATACTGGCGCCAGTGACCTGAGTAGATGCCGATGCGGCAGCAACCGTCGGCGGTATACCATAGAAAATTAGCAATGGAGTGGTCAGAAAACCGCCGCCGACGCCAAACATGCCTGACAAGATCCCCACCAGTCCGCCAAGCAGGACGATGACAAATGCATTGACCGAAAGATTGGCGATGGGGAGGTATATGTCCATATTCCTATGGGACTAATCTCTTTTTGTTGCGGGATAAAGGGCGTTGCGATGTGGAAGGTGAGAAATCAATCCGTTTATCGAAATGGAAGTAGAAACCGCCCGCTCAAAAGCTTGTTGAAAGCGTTATCGCCATTCCATTTTTGGGCTGGGCATCGCCAGCAACCCGGACCCGCCAGTCGACCGCTATACGCGCAGATTTCTTCCCCAGCGGGATTCTGAAATCGGCTCGCGGACCAAGATCCAATCGAGCGACATTGCGTTGGCCCCCAACCCAGGCTCCTGTTCCAAGGGACAGTTTCTTGCGATCGGATTCCATGATCGCCCGTTGCAAAGTTGCAAAGCCGTCGAAAAAATAGGTTTCGTCGTCACCCAGGACATATCCCGCCTGAGCATAAGTCTCGAGTGCTAGCTTTTCGACGATCGGATCCGGTCCCGTTCCGCCGGCCGCGAAAAATGCGGTGCCGCGATCGCGGCCCGAATCTGCACTTAACCTTTTCTCGGCATGGAGAGAAATCGGCAGATCATCGAAAGGATGAAGCCTGACACCGAAGGCGAGTTCCTTCTGGGTTAATGGCGTCAACGCGGCACTGAGCCGCCCGTAAACCAGTAGTTCGGGATCGAGTTTAGTAAGAATCGGATAAGACAAGATAGCGCCGATCTGGCTGCCACCATATTGCCCATTTGAAATTGTGGCTCCGGCGCCGGTCGCCTCCGAGCCATTAGCATGGGATGTGTGCCTCGTAAAAACCCAAAAATAGCCCTTCAATCGCTGCCCGCTTTGCTTGGCTGGCATAGTTCGCATCGCCAAAGAGCCCGAACCTGCTCCGCGAAGAAGGCCTCCGGTTCGCCTCGGAGAATCAGCGGGTGTAAGTCTGTATGCGATGAATTGCGGTCGCAGCGTCCACAGCGAAAGACTTTGCTTTGAGGCTGGCAAGCGAACAGGATTCTGATCAATCAATCTGGGTGCGGGATAGGAAATAATCACCGATGCATGTTTTTTGTCTACGATGTCGCTGGGCACGAGAGGCACCGATGTTTGGATTCCGGCTAGGCTTATCGTTCCAGAATCCTGCATTTTCCGGATGTCCCGCGTTGCCGCATGCCCACGCAAGGGATCCAGCGGATCCAAGTCAATATTTGCGGGAATATTCCATGAGATGACCCGGGCCAATATCCATATGACGGCCAAAGTTCCGAAAGCCCGAAGCGGCGCGCCGGAAGCTTTCCTACCCAAGGCATCAGCTCCTTTGGCCAACAGAAAGATTTGGCCTAAGCTTCTGAACATCCTCGGCGTCGGGATAGAAATGGGCTGTTTTTTCCCAATTCACGGGATGACCGACGAGTTGGTTGATATAGTGACCAATAGCGCGCCAGGCCGCCAAGATATTTATCAGATTGGCAACGACTGTCCGGGGCATCGACAAGAGCGCCTCGCGGAGGCCATATAGCGCAAAGACAAAGCAGCTTTTCAACATCTGCCGCCACATCAGGGATCCAGCGTTGACGAAAAGCAATATCTTCAAAAATTCGGAAACTGGCTGCAATCTGTAAACATCCAGCATTTCTGCAAGCAGTAATATAGCTGTCAAAATGACAGCAACATAAGCGATGGCCAAGACAATAGCGGCCATGGTGGCCTTACGATCACGCAATCGCATCCAGTTTTCCCGCCAGCCCTTGTTCCAACCCAATCGATCCCATCCGGATAAGGAAATGCCTGCTATCCACCGGCTTTTCTGACGAATGGCATCTCCTAATTTTTCCGGGAAAAACTCCTGCGTCGCGACCAACTGCCCGTGCCGATCGCGCAGTCGCGCGAAAATGCCACGAGAATTTCCCTCTGTCAGCTTAAGACCCAATTCATAATCTTCGGTCATGCTTCGCGCATCAAAGGGCTTGCCTTTGGTTTTGACAGATAGTTTCAATAACGCATCCCGCGCGAATGCGCAGCCGACGCCGGCCGACGGGATGGAAGCACCAAGTGCCTCGCGCATCACCATCTGCTTGCCGTGCAATTCGGCAAATTCATCGCCATAATGACCGGCGACCCATCGCGATCTTGTGGCTCGGCGCGGAATGACCGGTAGTTGAACCAAGGCGGCCCGCCCAATCAAATGTGCGAGAAGCCTCAGTTCTTGGGGATGAACAAGATCCTCTGCATCGTGGAGGACAACCGCGGTATAATTAGATTTTTCTTCGATTTCATCCTGGCACAGCGCATCCCAGAGATGGTTGAGGCAATCCGCCTTGGTGGTCGGCCCGTTCTGTCGACAAATGACAAGCCGGAGTTTTTCCGATCCGGAAGAAGCAGTAGCAGCGACTGCTGCGATGGTCGCCCGATCATTGGGGTAGCAACCGACATATATCCGATAAGCGCTCGTTTTCCATTGCCGTAAACATCTCTCTAGCATGGCACCGATCACCGGAGCCTCGTTCCACGCTGGCACGAATATCGCCATCCGCCCGTCGGGCGCGGGATCGCCGAGGGTTTCCACTGTTGCCCGTTTATGACGAGAATAGACGAAAAATTTGCGTTTCAACCGGTAGAAAATCCACAAACCGTCAAAAACCAGGTCGTCGACCGCACCAATCAGAAAGCACAGGCTCGCGAAAAGTAGTATTTCCTTTTGAAGGAAATCTAGAAATAGCAAAATATCATCGCTCGCCATGGTAATACTCCGGGAATTCGCAGAAGCGGCGCCGCTGCGGAAAATGAAGATGATGGTCAGGAACTAAGCGAACAAATCGGCGCTGCGCGCTAACCGGGGTCGGTCTCTTGATTTTCTAGCGATGGCGCGTGCTCATAGGATCCGATCGCCAGTGCCAGCAGCATCGGATAAGCCCAGAATGCTGCTCCGGTCGCAAAAGCCCAAGGCGTTATCTGCGGCGCTACCAACATTGCCGTATGAATGGACACCGCCAGCAGGTGAAATGCGGTTGCCCATATCGGCCAGAAACGATCCGATTTTAGAGCCAGATGGATCAATGCAGCGAGGGCAACGATGTCTACCGCAAAAATGCCGCCTTCTACGCCTGTCCAGGAATTTTCTACCATTCTGCCAATCACCAAGGTGGATAGCGATCCCACGACCATGATCGCTGCCCCGAGATATTCAGCCCGGTTACCGCGAAAAATCGCATATCCACAGCAGCCGAAGAGAAATAGATAATAGAGATAAGCCCAACCCGTATTAAAAATCACGACCCTATGACCTTCGCTCTATCGACTTCAACAGCGCCCCCACAGAATTATGCACCCGTAGCTAGGCAGCATGGTCGATCAACCTGACTATTTCTCCATCCTGCTCTTTTGCCTGAACAGGTGGTTTCATGTCATCACTTCCCATGGCCATCGCTCGCAACCCAATCTGGTCGCGAGTTTCCGCCAGTCGGTTGTGGGTCGCAACCAAATGGCCTCTTGCACCGACCAATGCCGACAGTGTTTCAGCCGCCTGTGACATCGCATCCTGCCCAACAACGGCCGACAAATTCGCATCCGCCCTCGCGGTGGGCATATATCCGGTCAAATCCGCCATTTTGCGAATTGCCTCGTCAACAGCTTTTTCTGTGGCGAATAACCTACTCGCCAAATGCTCGGCTGCATTTCGTCGTTGCTGTAGCATATTGTCTCCTTTCGCGAGAATTGACATCTCGGCATGTTCCAAATTACCAAATCGAGGAGAGAATGCGCAGGCCTGAATGGATGTCGATCACCCTTTAAGCCGGGAAAGCGCCTCCAATCCCGATATAAGTCCACCGAAAGACAAAGCCGAACCAATCACGATCGCCAATATCCAACCCATCCGCTCCACCGTGCCGAGATAATTTTTCTCACCGCGATACCGCGGGACAGGAAGACGTTGGCTCCTGATTTGAGATTTTTCAAAAGTCGCCCCGGCACCATTGCCTTCACATTTTGAAACATCCTCGATCAAGGCGATCTCGTCGCTTCCGCCCATTCCGATTAACGCTTCCAGTCTCCCGTTTTCCTCTGGTGGCTCAACATCCGATATTTGATATATCAATGGTTGATATCCGTCCTCTACATCAATTGCGGCAAATTCCCGCGCGGCCTCAAAACGAGATTGCACGTTCAAAATGCGCATAGCGGTACGCAATCGTTGATCGACGGTGTGCGGGGACACTCCCAATTGCCGTGCAATTTCTTTGGAATTGTGATGCGCCAGCACCAACCGCAAACAATCCCGCTGCCCGTCATTCAATCTGTCAGCTGCCACAATGCTCATGCGGGGTGCCCCATCCCGAATCGCTGGGACGGAGGTTGAAATAATCGATATCTACCCGCCAATTTGAAGCAAAAAGCTGCGATTATTTGCAAGAAACGCGGTCGTTGCGACATATTTCACCTTTAATGGCAATGGCCTGACTCGTTGATACAAACCGTTACAATAACAGAAATCAGCCATTTCGTGAAATATCTTCATTTTGACGCTGATCACGCCACCGACTCGCACCCCGAGCCTAAGCTGTTCAAAGTCCACTGGACTTGTCCGCGCGTTCAGGCCATCAACCAAAGAAAAAGGAGAGAGCATGAACGCAACTCAAGCAGGGCCCGTGACCAACACCGGACTGGCATATCGATCCGGCGGGTATCGGAACTATGTAATAATTTCGTTGATGCTTCTCTACACATTGAACTTCATCGATCGGATATTGATCGGTGTAGTCGCCCAACCGATCATCGAAGAGTTCAAGCTGCAGGACTGGCAATTCGGCCTGTTGTCCGGTTTTGGCTTTGCCTTGATGTATACGGTCATGGGCATCCCGATTGCCCGGCTTGCCGAACACATGAACCGCGTCAAGATCATCGCCGTCAGTGTCATCCTGTGGTCGCTTATGACTGCATTGTGCGGGATAGCCGGCAGCTTTATTGCGTTACTCGTCTTCCGTATCGGCGTTGGCATAGGGGAAGCCGGCCTCACGCCTGCAGCCAATTCAATCATCTCGGACTATTTTCCGCCGCGCAGCCGCGCCCGAGCGATCGCCATCTATACCATGGGCATCACGCTGGGCGGAGTCCTCGCCAATGCCTTTGGCGGGCCGATCACCCAAGCATTTTCATGGCGCGAGGCATTTCTGGCCCTGGGCATACCCGGAGTGATTTTCGGCCTGATCTTCCTGTTCACCGTCGAGGAGCCGCCGCGCGGCTATGCTGACCCTCCTACCGCAATCAAGCCGAAGAAAATGGGAATAGCAGATACGGTAAGGGAATTGTCGGCCAAACGTAGTTTCTGGATCAACATGATCGCCGCCGCTCTGGTCGCCTTTGTCGGCTATGGTGTAACCAATTTTCAGGTCGCCTTTTTCCAGCGTGTGCACGAACTGTCGATCTCGGAAGTGACGCTACAGATCGCCGTACCGCTCGGGCTCGCCGCATCAGTCGGTGCGTTTCTCACCGGTTATATGACCGAGAAAATGAGCGGTCGCTACCCCAATGTGGTCGCCTGGCTGCCAGGAGTCATGCTGATCATGTGCGTGCCACTCTACTGGACCGGTTTCACCACCGACAGCGTGCCTCTCGCCCTGACAGTGCTGCTTTTCGCTGCAGCCCTGCACTACGGCTATCTCGGCGCTCAATATACTATCTGCCAAGGCGTTGCGAGCCCGCAGTCGCGGGCAACCGCCGTTGCGCTGTTCCTGTTCATCGTCAATCTCATTGGCTATGGCTGCGGCCCTCTCGTCATGGGCATTGCCAGTGACATGCTGATGAGCGCCAATCTTGCCAGCTCCCAGTTTACTGCGGAGTTGACTGGCCAGATCTGCAAAGGCAGCCCGGAAGACCTGATCGCAGCCCTCGGCGCGGCCAAGGCCGAAGCCTGCCTGACAGCAAGTGCCGAAGGACTACGTTGGGCGATCATCTATATCGTCAGCATATTCTTTGTTGCCGGCGGCATGTATATTTATGCCTGCAAGACGCTGCAAGAAGACCTTGTAGCGAAGATGAGCTGAGGCAATATGACCCGTCCTGAAACGTGGCAGTTGGTTGCTGAAAACTATCCCGTGTCTGTCGTCATGCAGACACGGTTTCAGGATATCGATCCCAACCGGCATCTCAATAATGTCGCCTTCGCTTCATTGTTCGAGAATGCCCGGGTCAGACTGAACCGCGAACTGCGACCGTGGAATGACCGGCCGAAGAACGAGCGCAGCATGGTTGCGGCGGTGACCATCAACTATCTCCGCGAAGGCCAATATCCTGATGACGTCGAGGTCAGCTCGGGTGTCAGCAAGATCGGCACATCCAGCTATGTGATCGCACAGGCCATGTTCCAGAATGGCCTGTGCATTGCCACCTGCGATTCAGTGATCGTGTGCCGGACCGATGGCGAGGGCAAGCCGCTGCGCGCTCCAGTGGTGGCCGCGCTCGAGAAGATGCGGACCACCGCTTAACCGCTTCCCGTCAAAGTGACCGTTCGCATCGAGCCTGTCAAAGTACCGATACAATCTCGAAACGTCCTTCGACAAGTCCAAGACGAACGGCACTCGACAACAATCTTCGCTCAGTCGGTAAAATTGGCAGCTCGTTTCTGCATGAACGCCATTACCGCTTCGACCTGATTTGGCGTGCGGCTGACCTTGTCCTGGCCGGCAGATTCCATCATCAATATCTCGTCTTCGTTCATATCCGGCAGCTTGTTGATCAGGTCTTTGGAGATCTGCACCGCCTGGGGATGTTTGCTGGCGATCTCGGTCGCGATTTCCATGGCCTTGGCGCGCGGATCGTCAGACAAATGGGTCACAAAGCCCAGTTCCTTGCCCTCTTCACCGGTGAAGATGCGGTTGGTATAGGTAAGCTCGCGCAAGATATCGTCGCGTACAAAACTGCGCCATGTGGTGAAGCTACCCATATCGGGGATCAGGCCCCAGCGCATTTCCATGATCGACATTTTCGCGTCCGGCGCGACCACGCGGATGTCGGCAGCGCTTGCCAATTGCAAGCCGCCACCGATGCACGGACCGTGAACCGCGGCGATCACCGGCGCTTTGAGATTCCGCCACAGCAATACAATATGCTGATATTTATTGGCATTGCCGAAACTGCGCTCGGACAGCGTGCTGGCGAGCGGTGAGCTCTCGCCACCCTTTTTTTCTTCAACTGCCGCGGCAGCGGATGCGGCAAAGCTGCCCATATCGAGACCAGCACAAAAAGCCTTGCCCTCACCGGACAGAACAATGGCTCTTATGCCCTCCATAGCGGCCAGCTTCTCGCCCGCTTCGACGATCGCATCAATTTGCGCGGCATCCAGCGCGTTCATCTTGTCCGGCCGGTTGAATCGGACATCGGCGATATGATCTTTGACGGAAATGGTGACGCGTTCTGACATGACAAGGCTCCGGTTTACTGGATTCGAAGGAAAGATATTACGTCTGTTTAATCGCCCAATTAACCAGCGGCAACTGGTCATTGCCGAAATACATTCTTTCACCCTCGCCAAAAGGCACGAAGATACTCGGCGAACCATATGCACCGCGCGCAATTGCCTCTTCGGTATTGGCCCGCAGCCGATCCTTGACCTCTTGCTCCTGCGTTCGCGCCGCCAGAGCCTCACCATCCATGCCAAGCTCGTTGGCGATGGCAATCAACACGGCCGGATCATCGAGATTGCGCTGGTCGGCATAATAAGCGTTGAACGCAGCGGTTGCGAACTTGTGCAGTGCCTGCTGATCATCTTCCAGCGCGCAACAGAGCCGCATCGCATGCACCGACTTTACCGGATGATGTACGCTGGGGAAATTCATCGGCACTCCGGCCAGCTTTGCCCAGTCCTTGAGCACCCGGAAACTGTGGACGAATTTGCGATTGTCGGGGTTTTCCCGCGCGGCATAGACATCCTGGTTCACCGCGTTGAATACGCCACCGACCAAAAACGGCTTCCAGATGATCTTGGCGCCAGCCTCCTCGATGATCGGCTGAATATTGTGAAACGCCAGTCGGGTCCATGGTGACGAGAGGTCGAAGTAAAATTCTACGGTTTTCATATATCAATTCCTTTTATCGCGCTGTGTTCCGCACTTGATGCAGAACTCTGGCGGCTGCCGCTTAGTCTCTAAATGTCCGCATCAAGTGCGGAGCACATAGCGCTCGCCTATTCCTTCAACCCGAACAAAGTCTTGCGCACCTGCGCATCATCCTGCGGATTGCGGTTTATCCGGTCGCGGCCAATTGCCATTCCGCGCCGCAAACCTTCGCGCTGTTTCAGTCGCTCGTACCAGCGTTTCACATGGGCAAATTCATCTAGATCAATTTCCTGCCTTTTATATGTCTGCACCCAGGGGAAACAGGACATGTCGGCAATACTATAGTCTTCACCGGCGAGATATTCATGGTCCGTCAGTCGCCGGTCCATCACCCCGAACAGCCGCAGCACTTCCTTGCGATAGCGCTCGGTGGCATATTCGATTCGCTCCGGAGCATATAGTTTGAAATGTCCATGCTGGCCCATCATCGGTCCTAGGCCGCCCATCTGCCACATCAGCCATTCGGTCGCCGCAATCTGTCCGCGCAGATCGTGCGGCAAGAATTCCTCCGCCTTGTCCGCAAGATAAAGGAGGATTGCTCCGGTTTCGAACACACTGACCGGTTCCCCGCCGTCCGCCGGATCATGGTCGACAATCGCCGGTATCCGGTTGTTCGGACTGATCGCCAGAAATTCTGGTGCAAATTGTTCCCCCGTGCCGATATTCACCCAGTTGATTTTATAGTCGAGCTCGCACTCCTCGAGCATGACGGAAATTTTCCAGCCATTGGGCGTCGGAGCAAAATAAAGATCAATCATAAGCGCAAATTATCCCGGTCAAACTTGACAGACTTTACAGTGTTAAGAAAAAGATCCGAACGGACCGAAAATGGCCACTCTAGGCAACGGCAATATCATCGATCGAATTCATCATCATCACGGTACAGCGTGGCATAAAAACAGGTCGGTAGGACAGCAAAATATTGCTCTACCTAATGTTAGGCCTGGAAATAATTGATCGAGCCGGAGCGAATCCCCAAGTCCTATGGGCAATCACTAGCCAGGCATGTTCGGCAGCACCTGATAATCGATCGGCTTGAAACTTCCGCCATTCGATGCATAGGCAGAGCAAGCGGTCAGACCGATAACGAGATCCATTTCCGCCTGCAGCCTGATGACGTCGCCCGCTTGGCTCGTGGGTGGAAGAACTTCGATCTTTCCAGTCAACGGATCGACCGGAACATTCATGAAAACATTGAACGCGCAAGGAATAGCATCCGGCTCTACCCCAAAGGGCGCGAGCGCTTCTGCGAGATTCCCAAAGCATCCTCGATGCACCGGCTTGTCGGGGTAGAAATGAGTGAACGTATCTTCGCTGCAGGGCGTGAGCAGGAAGTCATGCGACCCCACCGTGTCATGGACAATTTTCAGCATCGGGTTCGAGCGATTTGACCACAAGCGGTTGCCTTCGCTCAGCCGGATGGTTTCCTCATAATCAAAGGTCCGGCCGTTCGACAATACTTCCCGGACATCTTCCAAATTATATGCGAGCAAATCCGATACCTGCCCACCGTCGGGATCAATCACTTCGAGGAACTGGCCTTTCAACAGACGGAATGCTGCGCCTGACCGTGGTGGAATACGGGTCGCACTCATTTCGAACGCCGATCGCGGAATGGACATTGCCAGTCATCGTCAACCTTCCTGCCGCTATATTGGCGCGCTTCACTCGACTCACCATATTTTGCCAGCATCGGATTAATCTCACCGGCCAGCTTCTTGTCGCGATCGAGGATGGTGTCACGCATCTTTTCATAGCGTCCTTCTTCGCGCAACCGCTCGAACTGGTCGTGGAGATTAAAGATAAGAGTTGGCTGTACAAAGCGGCGGGCCGGACGGGAAGAATTGGGGTGCAAGCCGATAACGAAAAAGGCTTCACCTCCAAAGCTAAGTGAGAAATGCGGATCTTCGGGATCGGCGCTGACCCGCTCGTCATAGGACTGACCGAGCCACGCGTCCTTGTCTGCTACCGACTGAATTCTTTCCCACATCATTTTTTCGAATTCTACTTCCGACAGATCTTCCGGTCCTTCGAATATGACAGCCAAACTGCGAAACCCCTCGGTACACTCCCGATATTCTCTGGCCCAGGCAAGCAGTTCGCGATGAATCGCCAAGTCGTCCCAACTGCTGTCGAGCCGGTGGGCGACCACGGTCTTTAGATTATCACGCGCCAAGGCTGATTTCGCGCCCACACAGGGGAATTGTGGCTGCGAAATCATCGCGCCGATAGTGTCCTGCAGCTCTTCCAAGCGCCTGATCTTATAGTCTTTATCTAGCAGGTTTAAATGGTTCATGCTGGTCCTTACGCTTAAAAAACGGAAGCGTTCCGTCTGGTTACCATAGCAGCAAAAAACCCATCGTCAGGTACCTTTCAAAATAGCGAGATTCTCCCTCGGCACAATATTGAGTGCTGTCCGGCCGCTTTAACAACATAGCTTCCCCAAGGCTTAAAACCTCGCTAATGGGCGCGGATGACCGCAGAAAAACCAAAACTCGTAATCCGCATGGCGGAACTGGAAGATGCCAGAAAAATTTCTACCCTGTCGCGCAAGGTTTACGGCAAGGGCGAAGGCTATACGGCCGAGGAAGTCCGTGGCCAGATCAATAATTTCGCCGATGGACAGCTGGTAGCTGAATATGAGGGCAAGATTGTCGGACATTGCGCGACCTTCCAGATATCCGAGAAAACCGCGCGCGCTGCCCACAGTTGGTCAGAAATTACCGGCGGTGGCTTTGCTGCCCGGCATGATCCGGCGGGCGAAATATTATATGGCATGGAAGTCAGCGTCGATCCGGATTACAGGCGCCTGCGTATCGGCCTGCGCTTCTACAAGGTCCGCCGCGAACTCTGCCAGCATCTCGGACTGAAAGGTATCATCTTTGGCGGCAGATTGCCCGGTTATGAGCGGCGTAAGCGCAAATTTCCTGATCCAGCGGATTATCTGGCCGCGGTGCTCGACAAACAATTCCGCGACCCGGTGATCAATTTCCAGCTCAATCAGGGCTTCGTGCCGCTCGGTATTTTGAAGGACTATATGCCGACCGACAAGCCGTCCGGCGGCAACGCGGTGCATATGTTCTGGGAAAATCCGCTGGCAGTCGAAGCGAAGCTTGTAACCCAAAGCCCGCATGACCGCCTGCCGCAATCGGTACGTGTCGCTACCGTGCAATTCCAGATGCGCAAAATTGCATCGCAGGCGGAGTTCGAAGAGCAGGTCGAATATTTTGTCGATGTCGCCGCAGATTATGGCGCCGATTTCGTAACCTTCCCGGAATTGTTCACGCTGCAATTACTGTCTCTCGAGGGTGAAAAGCTGGATCCCGCGCAGGCGATTGAGAAGATCGCCGAATATACGGACCGATTCAAGGAATTCATGGAAAAACTCGCGGTTTCCTATCATATCAATATTATTGGTGGCTCCCACCCGACGCGCATGGAAAATGGCGATATTCGCAACATATCCTATGTCTTCCTGCGCAACGGCGCGGTTTACACGCAGGACAAGCTGCATCCCACGCCCAGCGAAGTGCGCTGGTGGAATATCAAGGGCGGCTACGGCGCGGAAGCCATTCCGACCGACTGCGGGCCAATCGGCGTGATGATTTGTTATGACAGCGAATTCCCAGAAATGGCACGGCATCTGGTCGACCAGGGCGCGATGATCCTGTTCGTTCCCTTCTGCACCGACGAGCGGCGCGGCTATTTGCGGGTGCGCTATTGCTGCCAGGCCCGCGCGGTCGAGAACCAATGCTATGTCGTGATGTCGGGTGTGGTCGGCAACCTGCCCAATGTCGAGAATATGGACATTCACTATGCCGAGAGCGCGATCCTGACGCCATCAGACTTCCCGTTCGCGCGGGACGGGGTGGCAGCAGACACAGCTCCCAACACCGAAACCATCGCGATCGCCGATCTTTCGATGACAAGCCTGCTGACCAGCCGCCAATCCGGTGCTGTGCAGAATCTGAAAGACCGGCGCTTCGATCTCTATCGGGTGCTCTGGAAGGGCTAGAGCGTCATCCCCGCCAACCTATCTGGGGTTGCTCAACAAGCAGTGGCCTAGATTGCTTCGTTTTGCCCAGGTGTGTTGACACCCATTTTCTGCAGATATTTTTTCACATTGCGCGCGGCCTGACGGATGCGCTGCTCGTTCTCGACCAACGCGATGCGAACAAAGCCTTCGCCATCTTCACCATAGCCAACGCCAGGTGCAACCGCCACTCCCGCTTCGGTAAGCAGTTGCTTGGAAAATTCCAGACTGCCCATATGAGCGAGCTGCGGGGGCAACGGCGCCCAGGCGAACATCGATGCGGCGGGTGGGGGGATTTCCCAACCTGCCCGGCCAAAGCTTTCCACCAGTACATCGCGGCGCTTGTGATAAAGTTCGCGGTTTTTTTCGACCTGATCCTGCGGCCCGTTGAGCGCTGCGCAGGCCGCTGCCTGGATCGGTGTGAAGCCGCCATAGTCAATATAGCTTTTCACCCGGGTCAGCGCTCCTATCAGGGTCTTGTTGCCGACTGCAAAGCCGACCCGCCAGCCGGCCATGGAATAGGTCTTGCTGAGCGAAGTAAATTCGACCGCTACATCTTTCGCACCCGGCACCTGCAAGATCGAAGGCGTCGGGTTACCGTCATAATAAAGCTCGGAATAAGCTAGATCCGACAGAAGCCAGACCTTGTTTTCCTTCGCCCAGGCGACCAGCCGCGTGTAGAATGCGAGATCGACAACTTCCGCCGTTGGGTTGGATGGATAGTTGACCACCAGCAGCGTCGGGCGCGGCACGGTAAAGGCCATGGCCCGTTCCAGCGACTCCCAATAATGCTCGTCTGGCGTTGTCGGAACGCTGCGGATCGTCGCTCCGGCAATGATGAAACCGAAGGTGTGGATAGGATAGCTCGGATTGGGCGCTAGGATACAATCGCCCGGCGCGGTAATCGCAGTGGCTAGACTTGCAAGACCTTCTTTCGATCCGAGTGTCACAACAACTTCCGTCTCGGGGTCGACGTCGACGCCAAATCGGCGGCCATAATAATTAGCCTGTGCCTTGCGTAGACCCGGAATGCCTTTGGATGCCGAATATCCATGGGCATCGGGTTTCTGTGCCACTTCGCAAAGCTTGTCGATAACATGCTGCGGCGGTGGCAGGTCGGGATTGCCCATGCCAAGATCGATAATGTCCTCACCTGCCGCTCGTGCTGCGGCCCGCATGTTATTGACTTCTGCAATCACATAAGGAGGCAAGCGTTTGATACGGTAAAATTCTTCGGACATTATTCGGTCGTTTCTAGCGTTAAGTTATAGGGAGCGGCTGCTTTGCGTAATTTTGATACGAATGTCGAGAGATTGCAGGTGGTTTGGGCAAATTGTACGCCGCCGATAGTGCGGACTACTGATAGCATATTGCCGTGCGCCGCATCAATCTCGCTTCACTAGGCGCTCTATTGACCCTGAAGCCGGTTGGTGCCCCGCAACACAGTCTGGCTTTTGCTGCCCATCATCGCAATCGACTTGGCCCGGATCGTATCCAGGAAATGCCAAGTCGAAGTCGCTCTCTCGGGCGTCAGCGTGACCGTCATATAGCCGCGGTGGGCGGTGTCGGCCCATTGCAATTGGGGATTGGTTTCGGTCAGCGCCGTCGCGGCGACGTCAGGATTGGCTCCGGTCAAATAGGATTCGATGCCAGGAGAAGTCACACTATGCCCGCCAAATTCGACACCGGCAGCGCCATCGCTCGTGACAAGATCAAACGCCCAGGCGTTGTGGCTGTCGCCGGACAACACGATCAGATCCGCATCCGCTTGCTGGGCAACCGAGAGCGCCCGTTCGCGCGCCTGGGGATAGCCGTCCCAGCTATCAAAGTTGATCGGCAGGCCGATTTTCGCCGCCATTGCCCCCACCGCAAGGCGTTGTTTCGCGAAAGCGGGCGCATCGTCGGCAACCCAGTTTATTGCTTCCTGCGGCAGCTTTAGCTCGCCCATTACGCATTGCTGTGACCAGACCTGCCATTTTGTCCCTGATGCCTTTGATTTTTGCATCCCAGACGCCAGCCAGGCCTCTTGCTCGCGGCCGATCATTTCGCGGTCGGGATCTTGCCAGACGTCATCGCGGAAAGTTTCGAGCGCTTTCTGGATATCTTGCTGTCCCCGTAACGCCGCCACTAGATCGACCGGTTCGTTGCGGGCTCCAATCCGGCTCTCGGTCATGAAAATTGTTGCCAAATCGCCGATCTGATATTCGCTCCAGCGCGAATTGCCATATTCCATGTCGCCGACCGGCATCCATTCCCGGTAGACCCGTTCGGCAACCCGTTTACGCGTTTCCCAGTCACCCTCGCTGCTATCGTGATTTTCCGCGCCATCCTTATAGGCATCATTGGCAAATTCATGATCATCCCACATAGCGATCATCGGCAACACCTGATGAATCCGCTTTAGATCGGGATCGCTTCGATAGGCCGCATAGCGCAGACGATAGTCGGCCAGATGGACCATTTCGGTAACCGGATTCAATTTCCGTCCGGGAAGCGCCTGTTCCTTGGACGGGTAGGTCCCGGCGGGATATTCATAGAGATAGTCGCCGGTATGGACCATCAGGTCGAGTTCCGCATTTTGCGCTGCATGGGCGTAAGCGTTAAAATAGCCGAAGGGCAGATTGGAACAGCCGACCACACCGATGGTAAATTTTGGGGTCGGCCCTTCAGGCAAGGTCCGGGTCCGACCGACCGCAGATTTTGATCCGTCGGGAGCAATGAAGCGGTAAAAATACCAGTGGTTCGGATCGAGTCCCTGAACCGTGATTTTCGCGATATGGTCGCGATCGACCAGCGCGTCGACCTCTCCCCCAATAATGACGCCGGCGAAATCCGGGCTGTTGGAGATTTCCGCCGTGAGTTTGACATTCCCGTTGCCGACATAGCGAGTCCACAGCAGCACCGAGCCTTGAGAAGGCTCCCCGCTTGCTATCCCGTGGGTAAAGCCTTTCGCGCCGATAAGCGACGCCGAAGCCGGCATGCTAAGCGCACCCAGGCCGAATGTTCCCAATGCCATCAACTGGCGACGATCAATATTCATGGTCATGATTTTTATCCCAAAACACCCAGTGCAAGCAAAATAGCGAAAAACAAAGACAGGCTAATGACGGTAAATACCAATAGCGCGATCAACCGGAAAACGGTTTCTATCCTCGTGAGACCATAAGCATGTCGGAGCTGTCGGTACATGTGAAATAGCGGATAGAATATAATCAGCGACAACCATATCGTCTCGGGCACTCCGGCCGCTGCCAAAAGCGCGCAAGTGATAAATAGCAGCGACATGAAGCTGAGCGAATAAGTGGCAAAAACCGCATGATCGTAAAAATGAAAGCCGCGCCGACCGATCAAGGTCAACCACACAAGGGGCAGCGAGATCGGAATGAGCAACCATGCAAATTTATAGCCATTGGCTTTGAGCTTATAGATCAGAAGATCGGGATTGGCCTTGATCTCTTCAAATGCGTTGCGCAGCCATTTGTCGGTCGCTGACGATCCGGTGCTGACGCTGCTCCCTTCGGCTAGCGCTTTGCCTTCCTTGATATCCTCGAGCCCTGTTTCAATTTGGTCGAGATTATCTGCAGTAAGATTGCCTATCTCGGCGTCACCGTCGCTCAAACTCACATCCGGATACGGTGTGGCCTGACCGGTCAGGTTCGATATCATGTTGCGACCCTTTTTAAGGTCAAGAATTTCCTGTTCGAGATTAGCCTTATCTTCCGCCTTAGCTTGCGACAGTTGCGCAGTTTTGGCCTTTATCTCCTCATCCAGCCGCCCGGCCTGTGTAACAACTTCTGCACTGCCGTCGTCATTCGTAACGGCGATATCATCACCGGAAAACGGATCAGCCAGAAACGAAAAGACCGCAAACATCATGAACACCGAGAAAAGGAATAGCGCAATCGGTGAGATAAATTTCGCACGCTCGCCATGGACATAACGCCGAGTCAGCTCTCCGGGTTTCCAAACCAATAGCGGCAGCGTTCGCCAGAACTTGCCTTCAAAATGCAAAACCCCGTGCAGAATATCGTGCCAGAACGCGCCTATCGTCCGGTGGACATGCAGCGTCTGGCCGCAATTGGCGCAAAAGCTGCTGGTCACAACGGCACCGCAATTGAGGCACTTGCCGCCTTTGCCCCCCGGTGTACCGCTGCCCGCTTCTTGCGATGATTTGGCGATCACACCATCTTCCACAGCGGTTCCCGTTGCCTCCAGTTCCTCTGACATAGGCCATATGTTTGGCCTATCCGGTCAGGAAGGCAAGCGGCTTTTTGTAATTCACTCGCGTTTATGATATATGTTATATCATATCAATCCTAGGGAGAGATTAAATGCATAGCAAGAAACTGCATTTCCGCCAGAATACTGCTGTCGCCGGAGCGGATAAACCATTTTCGGAACTCAACATCACGCCGTTGATTGATGTGCTGCTGGTGCTTCTGGTTATGTTGACGCTGTCTGTGCCGGCGGTAACCCACAAGGTCCCTGTAGACCTGCCAACCGGCGGTTCCGGGTCAGGAAATCCCGTAATCAATAAGCTCTTTCTCAATTCGGCCGGAACGGCAGTCTGGAACGACGTACCAATGGACAGCGATCGCCTGGAGGTCAGGCTGAAGATGATGGCCAAAGACCCGTC
>RCMY010001565.1_pt1 | contig 21700 bp, 20 predicted proteins | sample 2041341 | NCBI WGS metagenome assembly RCMY01 (sample SAMN09708234, study PRJNA481090) | Marine sediment metagenome, whole genome shotgun sequencing project.
CACTCAGCCTGTTTCAAAACGCTACGCTGTATGCCGAGCTGCGCCAAAAAGGCTTACATAATGTGCGTGATTACCACTGGCCACAGCATGCAGCTGAATATGTGAAACCTTGCACCGCACCGGTCCGACCCAAAGTACGCCACCGCGCGGGAGCGGTTTTCCCTGCGACCAAACTGCAAGTTTTGGCAACCGACCTCGACCTTATCACCCTCGGAGGTACAGCCAGCGCGCGTGACTTTGCTCGCTGGCTAGCGACTGCATCCGACTGGTTATGGGTGGTGGCGACCGGTAGAAATCCTGAGGTTTCCCTGCGTTTACTGCGGCAAGCGGGTATGCCACTACCAGACTATCTTATCGCTGCGGCAGGAACCGAGATTTACTCGCTGCAGGCGTCTGGCGAACTGTGCATCGACGCCGACTGGGCCAAGACCTTAGCCCCGGGCTGGCAGCGCGATAAGTGTGCCGCGCTATTGCACAAATTTCCAGGCATCACTGCTCAAGACGCCGCCCAACAGCGTCAGTTCAAACTGAGCTACGACATTAAGGGCAACTCGACTTTGGTCGCTAGAGTACAGCGCTTACTGCAGCGCGAGATGGTATACGCCAACGTCGTGGTATCGCATAACAGCCTACTGGATGTTATGCCGTCACAGGCCTCAAAGGGGCTTGCCTTACGCCACATTGTCGACAGGCTAGTCAGCAAGTCCTGCTGTGTAATAAGCGCCGGCCACGCGGGAGACGATCTGTCACTCATTGCCAGCGCCGATGCCGGCGTGGTAGCCGCCAGTCATAACGGTGAGCTGAACATGTTGCGCGCAATCCAGCATGTGTATTGGTCGCCAAAAGCGTTTGCCGCCGGCGTGCTGGATGGCATCAGCCATTTTACCGGTGTCACTGCAGCATCCGCACCAAACAGGAAAACAGCTGCTGATGTTAGCTAACGACGATACGGCTGCTTACTGTCAGGTCTAAACCCGGCCCGGCGGTCTTGCCAACCTCGACATTATCTTTGGGGCACCTCAACTAATTGTTTACTAACGTCTGCCGCATTGGCTAATCGCTGTTCCATTATCCGCAACATGCCTCGTTACACCACACTAAGTCTATCCCCCAATTACCCCCGTGCAGTAAATCTGCGAGACTGGCATGTGGATCGACAGCATGGTCACGCCGCCAAAAGGCGATCCGACCCCTTATACTAAACCCTTTTATACTAACCGCTATAGCCTCATTCGGGCGGCGCTTCGTCGAGCAGACCGTGCTCACGGTGCCACTCTGCGAGTGACTGTGAGGGGTAGTGTTCGAACTGCTGTTCGCCCTCGGTCGCGTCAACGCGTACCCAATTAGCTCTTGACTCTAACATCATGTGCACCTGTTCCGGTGCCTCGGGAAGCGGTGTGTCGATCGCGCTCGCGAACGGGTGAACATAGTCGGGCCATTGGGGACTGAACACCCACAGTGCTGAGCCGCACCGAGTGCAAAAACGCCGCTCGGTCTCGCTTTGTTCGCCATCAATCTGTGCGTGGAACATACCAATATGTTCCTTACCCGAAACCGCCAGCGTTGCGGCGCGGGCGCCGAGATTAATCGCATAACCACCACTACCGGCTGTTTTTCTACAAATCGAGCAGTAGCAGCGCAGGAAGGGTACCGGCGCGTACGCCTCCACCGAAAACTCCACCGCACGACACTGACATGAACCCTCAATTTTCATCGACTTTCCTCCATTGCCTATAAATTCCGCAGTACGCGGCTAAGCCTGTCTTACAGCATGGCCACAGCTTTAATCAATGCGACCGAGAACAGCGTTCGAGCGGCGCTCGTTAATCATAAACAAAAGTTGCGTCGCCGCCTCGGCATCGCAGAGCGTACGATGATGATCCGCCAACGCAATATCGTACGCCTGTGTGAGTGCAGCCAGACTATAAGACGCATGACCAGGGAACAGCTTGCGCATTGATGCGCAGGTACACAGCTTCGTCATTGAGAAAGGAATGCCCAAGTGTTTCAACTCCTGTTTTATAAATCCATAGTCGAAATTTACGTTGTGCGCTACGAAGATACTGTCCTGCATGAAGGCTAGCAAGTCATTAACGACGTCAGCAAACAGCGGGGCATTTTTCACCATCGCATTCGAGATACCGGTCAGACGGGTTATCTTAGGCGGAATCGAACGCTGGGGGTTAATCAATGTTTGGAAGCGGTCAATGATGGTTCCGTCTCGCACCTTCACAATCCCGATTTCAGTAATACGATGACGCTCACTGCGACCACCAGTGGTTTCAATGTCGACGACGGAGTAAAGCTGGGCGCGCGATACCTCCCATGTCACCCGTACCACGTCGGCTCGAAAGCCGGTCGTTTGCAATAGCCGCAGCCGATGGAGTTGATTGCGACGTAATTGATCACCTTCCGCTTTAATCTCAATAAAACGTAAACCGTCTTCGTCTTCAACCAGAAGATCAGGGTAGCCGTCACGTAGAGAAGTGAAATCACGGCACAGTGTTCGTAGAATAGACTTAAGCGGCGACGTGCCAGCATGCGACACCAGCGCAATCAAGGACGTAAGCATGTCATCCCGCCAGCGAAAAACACCGTTCTGCGTACCATAATAGCGGGCGCTGGTATGCAGCAAATCGCGAGCTAATTGCTGCTTGTCAGCAAGGGTAGCCAGCTTTTCCTCGATCGCGTTCGCGTTGTCTTGATAAAATGTGCCGCTAGCGAGCGCCACCGGCACTGAGTCGAACGGCGAATGCACTGCCGCGCTATCTCGATCAAATAATAGTTGCCAAAAGAACAGACCAAACAACGTGCGCCAAAGACGGTTTTCGGTAAACCACGCTTTTAGCCCATGCGCTTTATAATAGCTAACGGCTGCCAGCTCAGGGCTTGCCCGGTGAGCGAAGTCCAGGGTAATGATAGCGGAAGAACGCAGCGTTTTGGTGGTCGCCGACAGCATCGATCGACAAAACCTGCGCTCGTAGAGATCGATAAGATACGAGGATGCCATGTCACACCGGGCGCTATCAATTCTGGACAGCAGGAACTCCTCGGCCTGATCCCGTTGATTATCTTTTATCAGTAGTCGCACGACGCTCTCGGCACACTCCACTGAATTTCCCTGGGCGTAAACATCGCCTGCGCTTTTTGCATGGGCATCCACATCAGCGCTGGATTCAAGCGCTTTTCCCAGGCGCAGCGCGTACTTGTCTCGAACTGCCTGGGCAGCGTGGGTTGTTGCCAGAGGCCAGTCTTCATGCGCTAACGCAAGCGTTTCACGCATTAATGGCTGATCTTTCAGGCGATGCATACGCCACGCGAAAAAAAATTGCGTCTCGGCGTCAGTTGCGTCGTCAAAACGGGGCGCAATCCTGTTAATGGTCGGTGTCGTTTTAACAATACCCAGATCGCGCAATGACAGACGGGACGTGCCCGTATCGATTCGCCCATGGTATAAAAATTGAAGGTAGCTAACCGTTCTGCTGTAACACTGTATAACGTAGCCTGCATCTGCAAAATACCGCGTCAGCTTATCGGGCTCGTCAAGTTGCACCACCAGTGCGTAACACGCTTTTTTGGTCAGTTTTTTAGCAACGGCTTGATCACGATACTGTAAGTACGCAAACAGGCTCGACCGATCCAGCCGCTTGAGAAGCGCATCGGCGTCGTCCAACGCCGGCGCTCTGACAAAACAATTGCGACGCAGTTCGGCCAGCGCCGCCAATGGTTCGCCAATTTCTGGATACAGCATAGGCTGCATAAACACCGTGCCCTTACGGTTGGCCATGCGAACGTAGAGACACCGCGCAGGTACAGACAAGCTGGTAAACGAATCGATTATCTGGAGGTGATCATCAGCGATGATGTGACGGTAGTGTGATAGAACAAAAGCTAACTGTTCTTCAAAGTTATCCAGATAATACAGCGGCGGCAAGTCGTTTCGATTGTGCTGCATAGTAAGAAAGACGAGATGCTGGACGGTTAAGTTGCCTGCCGGCGCGACAAAAGATTACGAACACAAACGACATTATACTGTATATACGTACAATATAAAATAGTTCGTCGTACTGCGGTCGCTTACGCAACTCCACGCAAGTAACAAACATTGCTGAGCCCGCTGCCGTGCGCACATTGTCGGGCTAACCAGCCGCTAGCTTCAGATCAGCGACAAAGCGCTGCAGATCCTCATCGCTGCCGCCACGCCGCAGCAGGTAGGCGGGGTGTACCGTAACCACGTACTGACGGCCATTGCGCGTGATTAGCTTGCCGCGGTCGCGCGTCACTTTCACATCGGCACCTAACTGCGCCTGTGCTGCGGTTGCGCCAAGACACACTATGACGTGTGGCTGCACCTGTTCTATCTCGGCCGCCAGCCAGGGGAAGCAGGCGTCTATCTCATCTTGCAGCGGCCGTTCATGCAGCCGGCGTCTACCGTTAGCGCGAAACTTGAAGTGCTTGACCGTATTGGTGATATAGATTTCCTCACGGCGCAGACCGGCAGCGGCCAGCGCGCGGTTGAGTAACTCTCCGGCTGGGCCAACGAAAGGCTTGCCAGCGAGATCTTCATTGTCGCCTGGCTGCTCGCCGATCAGCATAACAGTAGCCGTTACCGGCCCAACGCCAAACACAGCCTGGGTGGCCGGTTGCCACAGGGCACAGTTGTGGCAGTTTTGCGCGGCCAGCGCCAGCTGCTCTAACGAGTTCGCTTCGCTGCGCTGAATTGCCGCTGAAAGCAGGGCTAACGGCGTCGCCGGCCTGGGTCCACAGCGCAGCGGTTCTTCTGCACGCACGCTGTCTTCCATTACGGCCACGCGTTGATCGGCAGCGCGAATCAGCTCAGGAATAAGCTGCGACTCGGGCAAATTCTTCCAATACTTCTGCGGCATCTCTGCCATCATAGCCTTTATTTTTACCCGCGCCGGGTTGAATATACTGCGGTAATAGCAGCGCCACGTATCCTCGACTACGTCTTGCAGCGGTGCGGCCGCTTTGTCAGCCCCCACGCTAAACCAGACGTCGCCGCGGCCCTCCCAATGTGCGCAACGCTCAGGCGTTAAGATTGACCAGCACATATTGGCGAACCGACGTTGAAAAAACCCCGCAGTAAATTCGACGATGTGATGATCAGGTTCAAACCAGGCGACATAGCGCGGTTCTCCCTGTTCCAACTGTTGCGCACGGAAGCGCACAAACGCCTTCATTTTATGCGCATCGCGCGTCACTGCTTTGGCATATTTGCGCAAGCGTGCAATCTGCGGCTCGCCGCCGAGCTGCATAAGATACGCCTCACCATGCGTTAAGCGCCAGAGTATTTGATAGAGCAACGCCCAGCGGTCTTCGTTAGCGTGGCAGCTGGCGGCATGCGCTTGAGCGATAAAACTTTTCGGCACGCGAACCGCAGAACGACTGGAAGAGTGGCCGGGAGAGTGGCCGGAGGTCACATTGCCCAGGTCGTGCGTACTGTCAGGCTGCCACCATATACTCTCCGGCGTGCGTTCTTCCTGCAACAGCCGTCGCGCCTGCTGTTGCCAATTGTTAAAGTCAGGATAAAAGCGGACTGCGGTCAATTCGCTACTTTCGGCATTATCGAACAGCGATTTTTGCGTCATGTTCTGCCAGCCTTGCCTACAGCAGCGCCAGCTGTTCTGCGGGCTGGGTATAGCGGGCGCGCAGTCTTTCGCTGTCTAACTCATTGAGTGAGGGATGATGGTTAGCACAGATTATGAACGGCATCGCCTTCTTCACTCCGGCGCGCAGCGCTACCAGATCTTGCAGCCGAACTTTTTGTAGTCGTCGAATCTGCAACACACGGTTGACGCTTTTAACGCCAAGCCCGGGAACTCGCAGCAGGCGTTCACGCGCATCACGATTCAAATCCACGGGGAAATAACTGCGGTTGGCAAGCGCCCAGCCCAACTTGGGGTCAACATCCAGCGACAGCATACCCGCCGCCGTCCCCGGTTCGGCTTGCTGGGCAATCTCACCGGCAGCGTAGCCGTAGAAGCGCAGCAGCCAGTCGGCCTGATAAAGCCGATGTTCGCGCAGTAACGGCGGTTTCTGCGCCGGCAGTCGCTTTGACGCATCGGGAATGGGGCTGAAGGCAGAGTAATACACGCGGCGCAGGCCATAGCCGGCATACAGTGTTGACGACGTCTGCAGAATCTGCGCGTCGGTCGACGGCTCCGCGCCAATAATAATTTGCGTTGACTGGCCGGCCGGCGCAAAAGCGGGTGGCTTACCTTTACCCGAGCGGCGCGGCTGGCTCCGGTAGGCTTTCTGCTCGGCTACCGACTCTTCCCGCCGCGAGCGAATGCGCGCCATCGATAGCTTTATGGTGCGTTGATCTTTCTCCGGCGCTAAATCTGCCAGCGCCTGCTGGGTGGGCAGTTCAATATTAATACTCAGCCGGTCGGCATAGCGGCCTGCCGCTGCAAGCAGCTCACCGTCGGCATCGGGAATAGTTTTAAGGTGAATATAGCCGCGAAAATCATGCTCAAGCCGCAGCCTACGCGCGACGGCCACCAGCTGCTCCATAGTGTAGTCTGCACTACGAATAACGCCCGAACTTAAAAACAGGCCCTCAATATAATTGCGCTTGTAGAAATCCAGCGTCAACTGCACAACCTCGTCTACCGTGAAACGGGCGCGCTGCACGCTGGACGAATTACGATTGACGCAATAGCTGCATTCATAGATACAAAAATTAGTGAAAAGTATTTTTAGTAGCGAAATACAGCGGCCATCGGGAGCGTAAGAGTGGCATATGCCCATACCTTCGGTAGAGCCTACGCCACGACCTTTTACTGAGTTCTTTTTCTGACCGCCACTCGATGCACACGAAGCATCGTATTTAGCTGCGTCGGCGAGAATAGCGAGTTTTTCGATAAGTTCCATGCTATGGAGTATACAAGTTACAGGTGCGTAGCTCATTAATCTGGTTTTAATGGCAGTCAAAACTTCACCCGTTCAGCCGCGCGCGTACGCGCAGCGAACTTTACCGAGGTGACTTTGAGCGCTGCGTCGGCAATAGCTTAAACCGACGCTGAATGGTACAAATTATAGTCGGGTGTTGGTCGACGGTTGCGGGCTGAGGTTGGCCTGCATGTTATTTAAGCTTGGACCTGAAAATCGCCCTGGCGGATGCAGCGCAGCACACGCCAGGGCGACCGTACTAAAGACTCTGCAAAACTCGGTTGTGCGTAGTCAGTTGCAGTGGTCGATGCTTGTTCACGCACCGTTTCCTTCACGTTCTGCGCGGTTTGCTTCGCCTTCTCACGGCCTCTCTCGTACTGCTCCGCGGCAAGCTGTTTAGCACGCTCGGTTGCCTGGTCACTGGCTGACGATTTGACGCTGTCGATGCGATCTGCGGCGCTTTCTCTACCCTCTGCAAGCTTGTCTCTACCAGCTGCAAGTTTGTCTTTGCCAGCTTCCAGCTTGCTCTTCACAGTTTCCCCGATCGAACTGCCATCGTCCGAGGCATTACTTCTCGACCACGAATCATCAGAAGCACCGTTAACGCCATTAAAGTTCACAGCTGAATCAGCACTGCTATTCGAGCCAGCCATCATCCAGGCGATGCCTACGGTCGTAAGCAACGCTGGCACCGGGTTTTGCTTAACCTGGCCACCGAAGTTCCGTGTCAATTCGCCGCCGTGCTCACGCGCGGTGCCAATAAACTGGTCTATCAGCTCTCCCGGCGACAGTCGCGTACCCAGTGCGTCGACTGTTTGGCTCATGCGCGCCCTGGCCTGGTTGACGTCACGCTCTAATGCTTCAGGGTCTTTTGGTCATCCGCTTTATGTGTAGTTGAGATACTCATGATGCTGCCCTCTGCGCTGCTGCTTTGTCTTTTTGAACTGCATCGATCGTACGTTCGGGTACAAACGAATCGGCTTCCAACTTCTTCTTACCGCCACCTATCATTACCAGGCCAATAACGAGAACGACACCGCCAACAATAAGCGCGGCACCCCACGGCGGCATGATTTCAGCCAATACGTAAGTAACGCTCAATAACATGAACAGCAAACCGGCGAACGCCACACCGGCTCCGCTGGCAATACTGCCGACACCTTCCTTGGCATCATTCGCCGCTTCACGGAATTCGGACTTGGCCAGAGCCATTTCCTTACTCGTCAGCGTAGACACGTCGTTCGCTAGCTGGCGGATAAGCTCGGGAATAGAATCGCGGCCGCCAGACGCCGTCGTCGTGTTCGCGCCAGTGATTGGCTCGGGGTGAGTGCCGGCTTCGATGTCCGGCGCGTGTGCTGTGTGATCGCTCATAGGGATCCTCCCGACTCAGTGGTAATTGAAGGTTTTGCTCTAGCGCCAGATGACATCGATAAGGTACCGGTCCTGGTCGATGCCCCGCCAGCTGTTGCGCCGCGAGTAGGCGTGGTCGACTCAGCAGCTGGCGTCGTTCCGGTGGGAGGCAACGTCGAACTGCCTGCAGTTGACGGTGAACCGCTGCCAAGGCAAAGCGATCGAAGCACATATCAAGCAGGTTGCTGTGGCACCGGGGCTTGTGTTGTCACGGCAACGATGGCGTAGCGGCAATGCCGTGCTCCCAGCGTGTAACTTTTTACAACTTAAGCGATAAACTTTACCGGTTTTCCGCATCAGGCAGACATGCCAGCTTGCTCGAAAGCGGCGATCCGATTGTAGAGCGTTTTCAGACTGACACCGAGATAGTATAAATTTTAACGCAGTGAGCCCGGCTCAATAGCCGCCCCAAGAGTGGCGATGTGCTGGGGCTTACCATTATGTATGTCAGCAGAACCGTGAAACTGCTGCAGGGTGATGGCAAGATAACGTTAAGTGATGACCATCAACTGCGAATCATTGACGCGCCCGCGCCGCGCGATTTATGCGATTTTATTGAACGCTATCAGACTATGGATACGTCATGATTTGCTGGCGGTTAATAGCGTGCGTTGCAGCGGCTTAACTACTTAATGCCGGCAGCATGGCAGCGAACAGCTGTTCATGCTGGCTAAGCTCAGCGCCACTTTGCTTTCGGCTGGCCTTTTCGGCGTGGTCTACCATGGCGTCAAACTCACCTGTTTCAAATGCCGCCAACAAGGCGGGGTGAATATAACTGCTGCGGCAAACTGCCCGGGTATTGCCTAACGCCTGCGCCGTTGTGGCTACCGCCGCGCCCACAGCTTTCTTGCGTTGAGCTCTCAAAAGCTCGGTCGCTTTGCTGTTAGCAAGTTCGGCGAGTGCAGCAACACTACCGGACCAGGTGCGAAAGTCCTTCGCAGTAATCGACTCGTCAGTAATGGCATGCAGATATTCATTAACCGCTGTGCTATCAACCGAGTGATAATCACCGTCTGCGGCCTTTAGCGTCACTGCCAACTGCCTGAATATGGCCATTTGATTGCGCACAGATACTGACGTCGGACCATGCCGGAGGTATAACGAGCGCCTTAATACGTTTTAACGTGCGCGGCGCGTCAACGCGCTTGCCGCGCGCCGAAATATAGGTAAACCCCCTGCCCTGGCGGCGACGACTAATGCCCTGGTGCGGGTCATTGATATAAACCAGCCCTACCGTTTGCGCCCGACGCTCGCACGCCTGCGCATTGGCCGGAGCTGATTTTTCTGTTTTCATGCCTGGTCTTCCATCAGTTGTTTCACTTGCTGTAAAGTTTCGGCGTCTCGAATCGTCAAATCTTCGCGCCAGCGGGCAATGCGTGGAAAGCGAAAAGCCACGCCGGACTTGTGGCGTTTTGACAGCGCAATACCTTCGAAGGCTATTTCAAACACGTGGTGGGGTGTGACGGCTCGCACGGGTCCGAACCGTTCGCTGGTGTTTTGGCGAATCCAGCGATCAACTTTTGTGATCTCTGCGTTGCTTAGCCCTGAGTAGGCTTTGCATACCGGCACCAGCTGCTCGTCGCTCCACACGGCGAAGGTGTAGTCGGTTAGCAGATTGCTGCGCCGCCCTGAACCGGGCTGGGCGTACAGCAGCACGGCGTCGATGGTGTACGGGTCAATCTTCCACTTCCACCAGCTACCGCGGCGGCGGCCGGTGGCGTAGGGACTGGCGCGGTGCTTTAGCATCAAGCCTTCCACCCCGCGCCCGCGGCTCTCATCGCGTCGCTGCGCGAGGTCGCTCCAACTGCCTGCCTCCAGCAGCGGCGATAGCAGCAGATGGGCCTGGTCGGCACCGGTAATAATTTGTTCCAGCTGCACCCGGCGCTCGGCCAGCTGTTGCTCACGTTGATCATGGCCGCCCTGTTCCAGCAGGTCGTAGGCCATGAATACTACCGGTGCCTGCTTGAGCAATTTAGCGCCCGGTTTGAGGCGGCCGATACGCCGCTGCAGGGCGGCAAAGCTAAACTCTCCGTTAAACCCTCCCGCCGCATCGCGCGCCAGAATCTCACCGTCGAGCACGCTGCCGTTGGGGAGCTGTTGTGCCAGCGTTTCAATTTCGGGAAAGCGGCCGTCCATACGCTCCTCACCGCGCGACCAGATAAAGGTCTGATCTTCGCGCCGGATCAGCTGGGCACGAATGCCATCCCATTTCCATTCGGCCTGCCATGCTGCGCTGTCGCCCAGGCTCTCTACTTCACCGCTTAACGGTGACGCGAGAAAGAACGGGTACGGCAGCGACAGCAGGGTTGCCGCATCGCCGCTACCATCGGCAAGCGCAGGCATAAACGTCGCTGAGGGGTGCCAATCACCCATCATACGATGGGCGATCACCGCACTATCGCGGTCAAGATGCAGCGCCAGCGCGCGCGTCACCAGCCGTTGCGAGATGCCAACGCGCAGCGCGCCGGTGATCATTTTATTCAGCACAAAACGTGCGTCGCCGGGCATTGCCTGCCACCAGGCTTTGACGCGTTCACCTTGCTGCTCTTCTGCCAGTTTGGCCAGCGGTACTAGCCGCTCGTTAACCCATTCGGTCAGCGGTGTATCGGCTAACTCGCTGGCTTCTGGTTCCGGCAATAGCAGCGCGATGGTTTCGGCAAGATCGCCCACCGACTGGTAAGTTTCATCCAGCATCCACTGCGAATAGCCGGTTTCCTCCAATACCCAGCGGCGTAACGCGGCGCGTTTGAGCAGGCGCTTCAGGCGTCGACCGGAAAGAAACCACACGGCCCAGGCCGCATCTTGCGGTGCTGCAACGGCAAAATAATCGGTTAACGCGAGTATCTTCTCATTGGTTGAGTTGGTTTGGTCCAGTCGTACATACAGTTCGGTAAAGCGTTTCATGCGATCTCTTCGTCGCCAAAGCGCGTGCTTAGCGCCTCTGCAGCGATGCCTTGCTCGCGGAGATAACGCACCAGCACCTCGGTCTTACCGTGGGTAGCCAGCACCTGCTGCGCGCCGGTCTGCTCTACCGTTTGAATCAGGCTGGGCCAGTCGGCGTGGTCCGACATAACAAAGCCACGGTCGTAACCGCGCCGGCGGCGATTGCCGCGCACCCGCATCCAACCGCTGACAAAGCCGGTGGAATGCTGTTTGAAGCGGCGCATCCACGGGCTGCCGGCAGCCGATGGCGGCGCGATCACCAGCCGGTCGCCCAGTTCGTCTTTCGGCCAGTCAGTTACCAATTGCGTAGGCGTCATCGCTACCCCGGCCTGGCGGTAGATTTCGACCATGTTATGCATGGCACCGTGCAATAACACCGTGTCATCGGTTAACTTCGCCAGCTCGGCGAGCACGCGCTGCGCTTTGCCGAGCGCATAGCAGAACAACACGCTGCTGCGCTGCTGCCCGGCGTTACGCTGCCACCAGGCATAAATATCGGCGGCTATCTCCGCGCCACTGCGCCAGCGGTAGATGGGTAAGGCGAAGGTCGCTTCGGTGATGAACACATCGCAGGGCACCACTTCAAAGGCGGCACAGGTCGGGTCGTAGTCGCGCTTGAAATCGCCGGAGGCAACCCACACTTCGCCTGCCACTGCTACTCTTACCTGTGCCGAACCCAGTACATGCCCGGCGGGGTGCAATGATACCAACGCGTCGCCAAATTTAACTTGTTCGCCATAGCGCAAGGGGGTGATATCAAGCTCGGGGTCGATGCGTGCGTGCATAATCGCGCCGGTCTCGGCGGTACAGAAATACTGCAACGAACCGGGTCGCGCATGGTCGGCGTGACCGTGGGTAATCACCGATCGCTTTAGCTTAAAATGACGGCCGGGCCAGGGGTCGATGTAAAAGTTACCGGCCTCGCAGTACAGGCCGCAGCAGGTTAGTGCCAGTACTGCCACAGTCAGCCCCCGACTGCACTGCATAGCGGCTTAGCTTGCATCATTGTGCTCATGGTAGACGTCTTCCAGATACAGCTGTTTAACACAGGTAACCGTGATTAGCGCTAATGGCGTAGCTAGCAGCAGCCCCATAAAACCGAATGCCACACCAAGGAATAGCTGCGCGAAGATAACCAATGCCGGCGGCAGGGTGATGACCTTCTGCTGAATCATTGGCGTAATGGCGTAGCTTTCCACGGTTTGCACGGCGGTATATAGCAGGCCAACGTAGACCATTGTCATCGGACCTTGCGCCAGACCGACTATCAACGCAGGAACGGCCGACAGCACCGGGCCAATGTTAGGAACAAACGACAGCAGACCGGCGATAAATGCCAGCGCCGCTGCGGACTGTATACCTAACAGCAATAAACCAAACCAGGTCAGCAAACCAACAACCGCCATCGATGCCAGCCGCCCCACCAACCACCAGCGCAGGCCGTGCGCCAATCTCCCGGCCAGCTCAGCAAAGTGTGCACGCCGCGATGGCGGCAGTAACGCGAGTGCGCCGTTAAGATAAGTTGCCGGCGAGCCTGCTAAATACATGGCCAATGCGATGACGACCAGGATGCCAACCAGGCCACCGAGAGACGTTGAGAATATTCCCAGCGTGGCAGAAAAAAGATTATTGAGCCGATTCATCACACCCGTGGCGACGGTACCGGCATCGGTTGTTTGCATAACGCGCTGCATGGCCTTTTCAATGCTGGGGTAGCCCTCCAGTGCTTGCTCAATAGTCTTCAACGACTCGGGTAGGCGCTCAAATAAATCTTCCAGTCCGTTGATCAAACTGGGAATCAGCCACCAACCACCACCGAACAATAGTAGAAAAAATAAAACGATCACGCCCCACACAGCATAATCAGTTGGCAGCGGCGTATAGGCCGCTACGCCTGCGGCGAGACCACGCCAGCCTACTGCCAACAAAATACCGGCCAGACTAAGCAGCATGACGTCGGCGAAATTCCATAGCGCCAGCAACAGCACGACCATCGCCAGGAAGATGCACACCGATACCAGCGTTCGCTTGGCGTGGTTTGCCAGGGAGGTTGCAGAGGGGGCACTGTCGGTCATTTTATTTCTCCCATAAAGTTGTTCGCAGCTCCACTACGCTTTCCGGCCCCACGGCAAACAATCGCTCACCGCGCCGGGGTTTAATAGTGTAACCACCGGTAAAACTGCCAAACGCCGGCAACACCAGGCGCTTGCCGCGCAGCCAGAACACTGGCGCGCGTAAAGAGTCGGCGCGGCCGCCATAGATGCGGCAGCTGGGGTGTATGTGGCCGGCGATTTCGGCCTGACCGTTATCTTCCTGCGGCTCGTGCTTTAGATGAATGCCCTCAACCTGTAGCGCATCGATCAGGTCCATTTGCCAATCTGCCGCCGCGATCATATATCGGTCATGATTTCCCTCTACCAATAGCAGGCGTGACACGGGCAAGCGCCGTCTCCAGGCTATAAACGCGTCGACTAATTCAGCACTGGGGCGGCTGTGAAACAGGTCGCCTAATATCCACAGCTGGTCGGCTTGATAGCGCTCAACCAGTGCCGCCAGTCGCTCGAAGTCGGTGCCGCTGCTGCCGGCGGGCACAGCCATGCCTTGCCGCCTGAACTCTGCACCTTTTCCCAGATGCACGTCGGCAGCCAATAGCGCTCGCTGTGCTGACCACCAGATAGCTCGCTCGGGCAGTAACTGCAGGCTTGCGCCATGCAAATCTAGTTCCACCTTAGCGTTTTGCACGAGACTGTTTAACCCGCGCTTTGCGCTGCTCGTTATCTACCGCCTTCTCCAGGCTTTGCTGCATTTTTTCCACGCGTTGTTGCCAGGTTTCAGACGACAGGCGCGCCCGCAGCCGGTCGGCCCATAAAGGGAATGCTAACGGTGTGAGACGCGGCGTGTCGTGTAAACACAGCGTTTGTTGCGCCATGCGCTGCAGGGTCTCTTGCATACGGCCAATTTCAAACTGCGCTTCCAGCACTTCCCGTTGCGCCTGTGCCAGTAGCTGGTTATCGGGGTCGTAATTGAGCAACACGTCGTAGATGAGACCGCTGGAGGCCTGCACCTGGCGCGCGGTTTTGCTCGCACCGGGATAGCCCTGAAACACCAGACCGGCAACGCGCGCGATATCTCGAAATTGCCGCCGCGACATTTCGGTTGCATTGATTGCCTGCAACACATCGTCAATCAGGTTGTCGGCATGCAGCAACGGTTGGAAGCTTTGTTCGCTAAAGGCTACCTCATCGCGCGACAGTAATTCAAAACCGTAATCGTTCACCGCGATGCTAAAAGTCAGCGGCTGTTCGCGGCTAAGCCGCCACGCCAGCAGCGCGGCCAGCCCCTCATGCACCAGACGACCAGCAAAAGGATAAAAGAACAGGCTGATGCCATCACGCGCGCTGGCACGCTCAATCAGTAACTCATCTGCCGTTGGCAGCCTTGACCAGCTTGCCTGTAATGCCAGCAGCGGCGCTGCCGCCTCAATCTCCGGCGCCGTGTTGCTGCCATCACGAAAGCTGGCAAACTGCGCCAGCACGGCTGCCGTTAACTCGGTTGACAGCGGCAAACGGCCGCCAACCCAGCGCGGCACGGCGACGCGTTTTGCGTTGGCAGACTTGACCTGCGCCGTCATATCACGCACTCGCACCAGCTCAAGTACTCGACCAGCAAATAAAAATGCGTCACCTGGCCGCAGGCGCGAGATAAAACTCTCTTCCACCGTACCGAGGTAGCCACCGCTTTGAAACTTTACGCGCATGCTGGCGTCGGAAGAAATAGTGCCAATCGCCATACGATGCCGTTGCACAACGCGCCGATTAGCCGGGCGCAACACCCCCTCCTCCCACTGCAGCCGCTGGTACTCGGGATAGCCTTTTAGCGCCGGCCCGCCTCGCACCAGAAAATCGAGCATCCATTGCCACGCCGTGGCCGACAGCTCGCGAAACGCATGCGTGGTTCGGGCTTCGGTTAACACGCCTTCGGGATCGACACCACCGGCAAGGGCTAGCGTGACCAGATGCTGGCATAGCACGTCGAGGCACAGAGTGGGCGGGCGACGCGCCTCAATTTGACCAGCAGCCGCTGCGCTGCGGGCGGCGGCTATTTCGACCAGCTCCAGCGCGTGGGTAGGCGCGCAATACACTTCACTGACCGCAGCGGGTCGATGGCCGCTACGCCCGGCACGCTGCAATAAGCGTGCAACACCTTTGGGACTTCCTATTTGAATAACCCGGTCTACCGGCGAAAAGTCCACCCCCAGGTCGAGGCTTGACGTCGCCACCACGCACAGCAGCTCGCCGCGGCGCAGCAGGTCTTCCACCTTTCTGCGCAGGGCCGGGTGCAGCGAACCGTGATGCAGGGCAATTTTGCCGATCCAGTCGTGGCGTTTGCTCAACAGCGCTTCGAACCAGCGCTCGGCCTGCGCCCGCGTATTGGTAAACAGCAGCGTACTAGCCGCCGCTTCAATGGTAGCAATCACCTGCGGTAATACGCTTAGGCCGATATGCCCGGACCATGGAAACCGCCCTACATCGGCAGGAATCAAACCGCGAATTCGCACCTCTTTCGGCAGGCGCCCATCGACCATGCAGGCACGGCTGCCCTCTTGCTCGCCGAGCAAGACCCTGGCGGCCTGGTCAAGATTACCGATGGTGGCGGAAAGCCCCCACACTCGCAGCAGCGGCGTTATGCTGCGCAGCCGGGCCAGGCACAGCTGCAGCTGCACACCGCGCTTGGAACCTACCAGCTCGTGCCATTCATCGACGATGACTGCTTTAACCTGGCCCAGCTGCTGCGCCGTAGTGGCGTAGCTCAGCAGCAAAGACAGTGACTCGGGCGTAGTGATCAAGGCGCTGGGCAAACGCTTGCGCTGGCGCACGCGTTCGGCGCTTGTGGTGTCGCCGGTGCGCAGACCTACGCTCCAGCCAATGCCGAGCTCGTCGACCGCCATCTGCAGGTTTTGCTGAGTATCCACCGCAAGCGCTCGCAGTGGCGTAATCCACAGTACGGTAATAGGTGTGGGCTTATCCATGTTGCCACCGACTTGCGCATGCTCAAGCAGCGTGGCCAGCCACGCGGCTAATGTTTTGCCAGTGCCGGTGGGAGAGTGGATCAAGCCTGACTTGCCGGTGTGGTAGGCTTGCCAGACTTGCTGTTGATAGGGGAAAATTTGCCAGCCGCGCTGGTCGAACCAGCATTTCAGCTGCGCCAGGTCTAGCGGCTTAGGAGTTACGACAGTGCCAGCAGAACTGCTAGTCGGCACGCTCAAGCTCAGCTAGAGTTCAACGTGAGTTGAAGTATCCACATCCGTGTCCTGCATCGGTTCCCGAGGTGCCGCGCTCAAGCCTGTCACCCAGTTAGTCACAAGACGCACGGCCACCGAGCTGATGACCGAAAAAAGTATATCAAGCGGATCGAAAGGCCTGTCTTTCTTTTTCTTGCCAGTCGATTGCGCATGCGCGGCGGCGTCCTGACTGGCCTGTGTTGCCTGTTCCGCTGCGGCAGCCGCGCGTTGCTCGCTGCGTTCGGCGCGCTGTGCAGCGTTGCCACGCTTGCCGCTGCCGCCCGGCGCTGCCAGCACGCCGAGTATAAATACAGCAGCCAGGGTACCGGGCCGAGTTAGCTCCGCCTTAGCCTTCTGTTTCAGCAGCGCTTTGTTCGCTGCAACTTCGATACGGCGCAGTTGATAGGTTTGTAGTTGCAGCTGAACGTCTTTGCGGCAGCTGTCATTTAACGCCTTCAATAGAGCCATCGCTCAGCCCCCCGCGTCGGCCGCAGCGGCGGCTTGTTGCGCTGCTTCTGCAGTAGCTTTGCTTGTGTCTTCTGACTTACTCAGCATCTGCCGTGTGTGTTCAAAGCTGAAGTTCGCCGTTAGCGGTTTTAGCCGCTGCACTATGACAAACGCAAGCAACAGATTTACGCCGCACAATAGCAGCGCGATAACCAATGGCGGCAGTGCGAAAGCGTACAGCGCTAACGCCAGCGCTACCTCCAGACATACCAGCGCGAGAGTTGCAAGGCTCAGCAACACCAGCCCGCCCACAAGGAACTGCGCTGCGCCGACGGCGGCGAGCTTACCCTCAGCAGCAGCCAGGCCCGCCATGTCACCAAGCAATGCCTTAACGCCGCATCGCCAGGCAGAGAAAACCGCAGTCAGTACAATCGGCTTCTCATCGCCATCGATGTCGCCATCAATAGCAGCTTTGCCGGCTCGCTCACCGTTGACGGCAGAATACTCGGCAGCAGCACGCAGCGCCGCCTCGATCGCTATATACGCTTCGGCAGCGGCCTGTTCTTGCTGCTGTTGTTCTTGTTGCGGCATAAGTAAAGCTAGCGACGTAGCAGGCTAGCCACTAAAACACCGGACACGAAGGCGATACCAACACTCTCCAGCGGATGCTGGTTGATATAGGAACGCGCGGTTTCGTAGGCTTGTTCAGACGCCTGCTGCACATCTGTGCCGGCCTGACGTAGTCGCTCCTCAGAGTGTTGTGCGGTATCTCTCAGCCGCTGCTCTGTTTGTGCTGCGGTTTCAGCCGCTCGGTCGATTGCATCATGCGCTGTGCGAGTGGCCTTGTCGGTTACCGGTGTTGCCGATACTGGCGTACCGAAGTCTGTTTGGCCGGTGGGTGTTTTAGGATTCATCGTCTATCTCTCCAAATTAAGTTGAGTGCATACGCGAGAATGCACTTATTGTGCCATCAGCCGCTTGGCGGTGAACGGCAGCGCTATTGTACTGCTAACCATCGCGTGGTGAGCATGAAAGCTAATAAATTGCAGCAGTGGCCAGACTAAAGCCCGCAACTAGCGCCGCCCTTGAGTGAAAATGTTAGTCAATAAGCCGGGCATGCCGACATTTTAAATGTAAGACTTACAAGCAATTGTAATTTTAGGCGTCGTCAGCAGTGACATTCTCTATTTGCGTGCGCAACGGCTCGCTAAAAGTAAGCGTACGATACGGAAACGGTATCTCGATGCCGGCATCGTCCAGCGCCTCTTTGATAGCGATCACGACTTCAGCGCGCGAGCTGCGAATATCCAGCGGCGTCGGATCGGTCCACCAGGCGACTTCAATATCGATGCTGCTGGAACCGAATGCCTGCGGAAAAACCTGCACGGGCTTCTGCTGTGCCACACTGCTGCAGTTTTTCACCGCGTCTTCTATTACACGTACCGCCTGCGCCAGGTCTTCACCGTAGGCTACGCCGGTCATGATCTCAATGCGGCGCTTGCCTTGACCGGTGAGCACATTGACTGGATTTTTAAATAACATGGAATTCGGCACCAACATTAATTCACCGGAAGTCAGCCTGAGTTTGGTCATACGCACGGTGACTTCTTCAACCTTGCCCAAAATACCTTCACACTCGATAAAATCACCGCTCTCAAACGGAAAGCGCCACAACAGCAATACACCGGCGAAGAAGTTTTCGAAAATATCCTGAAAAGCGAAGCCTACGGCAACCGATAGCAAACCCAGACCGCCCAACGCGGTCGTTGGCGTAAGACCGGGAAACCAGAACAAAGCCGCCAGCAGCAGTCCGGCGCACCACACGAGAATGGTGGCCAGTCGTTCGACCAACTCTTGCAGCGACGAACGCATGCTGCTGCGGCGCAGGGCTTTGCGGACGGTGCGACGCAACACTGCCGCTACCAACCAGGCGAGCACCAGCACGAGTACGCCGGCTAGTAAATAGGGGGTATGCTCAATGAACGAATCCCAAATTCCGAGCAGCGTTTTGTGCAATGAATCAATTACATCGGCCATCGATTGCGGCGCGTCGATCGCGAACTCTTCGTCCGAACTGGCGGCATCTGCGGTGTTGCTTTGAACGCTCGCCATAGGCGAAAAGAATGAAATACCCGGTAACATATAAATTTCCATTAGTTTTTGAGGCTGCGCATCGTGCCGACGTAATATAGCAAAGTGTGTGCACATAACCCAACACGACAATGCATTGCGTTAGCGCGGCAGCGTTCGTCACGCGGCAATTTTAGCTGTAGTTAAAAGCTTACCGCGGCCGATCCTCCCGGCGACCGGTTCGTAGCCAAAACTAAGTCAGGAGATTTTTACAACAAATTGGCAGGAATTACCGAGCACCAGGAGTTGAATAACGGCATGCTAGCGGTGTTGGCAGTCGCGCCGAAATTGTTGAATGGCACATATGTTGCTTTCAATCACACGATGGCGCAACGCTGAAGACGTGCGTCGCTAACTAAACGAGAGGCAATCATGGTTGAAGCAAACTCAGATGGAACCTATACCTGTGGTCATGAAGGCTGCCATTGCACGGTGGCGGATGACGAAAACCATTTGAAACGTGATGGTAAAATCTTCTGCAGCGAGGACTGTAGAGACGGTAATGGCTGCAATCATCCTGACTGTAATTGCGGCAGTGACGGCTAGCCGCTTGAGGAGTTGAAGATGAGTGACGCAATGGGTGAAACAGCGCTACAGCAAAAATGCAATTGCGATCGCTGCCACTGTGTGCCCGGCAGCGAAGGTGGCATCGCAGACGGCAAATCGGTTTACTGTTCACAGGGTTGCCGGGATGGCACGGGTTGTACGCACGAAGAATGTAACTGCGCTAACGAAGTCTAGTGTAGTGTGTAACAACCAAAACGATTCGCAACGTAGGAGCCGGGCGCTGGAGTACATGTGCTGGGCGTTAGCGCTGCTGTGTTTTTTACCGCTGGCAACGGCGGTGGGGTCGCGCATGCTTTACGCGAGCGCCGCTGAACAAATGCAACTAGCGCACTCTGAGGTGAACGAGCCTGCGCCGGAAATAGCCCGGTCAGGCGTCGCTACAGCGGTTGCTGGAACCGATGTAAAGCAAGACCAGTCACTCTGGGCCAGGACGCGGCGCGCGGCATTCGCTCGTCTAACCGTAAACGGTCTGCCTGCAACGGTGGCAGTGCTGCGTATTCCGCAGTTACAGGCGACCATTCCAGTATTTAACGGTGCCACCGAAGCGGCAATGACGCTGGGTGCCGGCCACCTAAGCGATACCACAGCATTGACGGGCGAAGGAAATATAGCCTTGTCGTCGCATCGCGACGGTGCGTTTAGAATTTTGAAAGACGTGAGTAAAGGTGACGCCCTGACTTTGACTACCGATGCCGGCGTTAGAACATTCATCGTCAAAAAACTATTTATCGTTGAACCAAGCGAGGTTAGTGTATTGGCCCCCACGCCCACCACCACACTAACGCTGATCACCTGCCATCCTTTTTACTTTGTCGGTAATGCGCCGCGACGTTATATCGTGCAGGCGGAGCTAGACGACAAATTACCTACCGCTACCGAACACCGCCACCAGCTATCTCTTTAATATTAATTTTGGTTACGCAGTAACGCGCACGATGGTTGGTAGACGCAGCCGTGTTTACATTTCTCATGGTACGTATTTTGCTCGTATTTTGCTGTAGCACAGTGTTGGCGTCACCGCACACTGGCTACGCCAACATTGTAGTAAACCAATTGTGAGTTACCTATATCAGGAGAATAGAATGAAGGCATTAGTAACGTCCTTAGCATTGCTGCTGGCCTGGTCGGCCACAGCGTTCGCACTTGAAGATGATCAGGTAAGAGCCGAGATTGTCGACGTGATGACCGATTCCGAAGAGATGAAGGTCAGGATCACGGAAGCAGGCGACAGTATGCAATCGCGCGTTGGGCAAGAGGAAACGTTTTCGATACCAGCCAATACGCCGATAGAGTATGACGTGGAAGGCAGCGTTTACGCGCCATTTTCATTGGGAACAGACATTGAACTGACGGATCTTTCTGCTGGCGACGAAGTTATACTCGACTTTGAAGTGATGGGGCAGAATAAACAGGCGAACAACGTTCGCAATACGCGCACCAGCAATACCGCGATGCAAGATCGGGCGAAACAACAGACGGTAGCTTCTGCATCGGAAGAGACGTCCGAGTTTGCCGCAATGGAAGACGGCTCCGACCGCGACATGTTACCGGAAACGGCTTCGCTGTTCCCGCTGATCGCCGGCGTAGGGCTGCTGTTCGCTGCGGCGGGCGCGCTGCTACGCCGCAACCACCGGAAGTAGCCGAAGGATTGGGCCGCGTCATCTGGTGTCAGCCCATTGTGATTCTGCGCATGGAATCACAGTGGGCTGGGCTATATGCAGCCAATCTATTCGACGACTCGCGGTGCATTCCACAGTCCTGAAGGATGCGACGTGGACCTGCAGCGGTCTGTTCACTCCGCACTCGCCGTTGTCTGTACACTTGGCGCTGCGCTCACTTCAGTTGCACCCTCAGCGGCAATCGCCAGTTTGCCACGCACGGTTAGATCGCTAACAAAACTGAACTGATCACGAAAATCAAACGGGTAGGCCTTCAGTTTATAGTGCGTACCCAGTGGCGTCTCGTTCAGCACAACAAGCACTGGCTTGCTGTATTCCAGATACGCGCTGG
>RCMY010002563.1_pt1 | contig 21700 bp, 20 predicted proteins | sample 2041341 | NCBI WGS metagenome assembly RCMY01 (sample SAMN09708234, study PRJNA481090) | Marine sediment metagenome, whole genome shotgun sequencing project.
CCGGGAATCGACAGCAGCACGAAAACATCCATTCCCGCATACATCTTCTGTGGCATAACCACCGCGGGCATGCCTGCCATCAGCAAATAGGCAAGCGATGACAGGCCGAGTGTGATCGCGACGGGAATCCCGACAATCAGCCCGAGGACAAATACCGAAAACAGCACCGCAACTTCCATGTCAAGTCTCTCGGATCAGATTAGCGTGCAGATTCCATAACCATTCCACCAGCAGAAAGGTTGTTCCCATGTCAGGCTTCCTCAGGCTTTTGCGGCTTTCCGTCTTCAGCACCTGACAGCATGCCGATGATTCGGAGCGTCCCGAAGAGTGCCAACAGTGCCAGCAATAGCCATATGCTGAAATGTATCCACGACATGCGCAAACCCAGTGCCGGGGACGTTTGCATTTTGCCGATCGCAACGAACTTACCCGAATGTATGAGCAGGTAGATAGCCATTCCTGTCGTGGCCACACCTGCAAACAGGCGCAAAAACCAGGGGAGTCTGCCGGGCAGTGCCTCGCAAACGATATCGACGTTGACGAGATCACCCGAGCGCAGCGCCAGTCCGGCTCCGAAGGCCACCATGTAGAGCAGGGCAAATCGTGTCAGTTCCTCAGTCCATACCGCCGAATTACCAGACCATCGGCCAACCACCTGGACGAGTACCGCCACGATCAGCACGGTGAAAGACAGAGCCACGCCCACCTGCGCAATCCTGACCACCACTTGAATGAAAGGTTCGGCGCGTTTCATTCCCGGCTTCCCGGGTACTGCCGCCGGCGCCTCATCAGCACGGCAGCGACAATCTGGTGGAGTTCGACAATCATTGCGCGAACAGGTCTTCGACGATTGGCCGGATGTCCTCGCTCACCGCGCCGATAACAGCTTCTTTGGCCAACGATGCAAACGCGGCAGTGTCTACCTCGACGAACGTCATACCGTTCTCTTCCAGATAGGCTCGATCAACGGCAAGGCTTTCCTCGAACAACTCACGCTCGTAGACTCGCGCCGTCTCGGCAGCCTCCATGACGGCTGCCTGGTCTTCTTCAGACAGTTTTTGCCAAGTGCCTTCTGCAATGGTCAGGTAGATCCATGAACGCACGTGATCGGTCAGAATCACGTGACTCTGCACCTCATTGAAACTGGCTGAGCGGATCAACGCCAGCGGGTTCTCCTGCGCATCGATGGTTCCGTTCTGCAGTGACGTGAACACCTCGGAGAAGGCCATCGGCGTCGGCTGGGCGCCGAGCGCAGACCACACATCAAGAAACAGAGGCACACTAGGTACCCGCATCTTGAGTCCCTTCAGATCGTCCGGCGTGTTGATCGCTTGATTGGACGTGAGCTCACGCGCGCCACGTGCGAAATAGGCAATCGGGCGGATCTGTGCCTTTTCGATAATCTGCGCCTTGATCTGATCGCCTATCTCACCGCTGGCCACCTCATCCATGTGCTCGATCGACTTGTAACCGTAGGGTATGGCCAGCAGGGCAGCCATCGGCGCCCAGTTCTGCAGACTTTCGCCCGTAATGGTCATATCGACCGTGCCCAGTTGCATACCATTGATCAAGTCGATCTCCTTGCCCAGCGATTCATTGGGAAAGACTTCCACAACAATTCGGCCATCGGTCAATGCCGACAATTCTTCACCAAATTTCAGCGACGCCTGATTCCAGGAATTGTCCTCGGTGGTCAGATGCCCGAGCTTGAGCGTCAACTCCTGTGCGGCGGCAGGCATTACGACCAGATGTGCAGCGAGCACGCATGCCGACATGGAGATAATCTTCTTGGATACAGTCATTGCTTTATGCTTCTCTTGAAGGCGAATTGACCGGTTGGGGAGGTTCCTCTGCCGGTAACTTGAAGTACTTTGGATTGCTTGTATGGTGAAGTCTGGAAGGGTACAGGCAGTATCTGGCGCAGGTGGCTGACAATCGCGGTTTTAGCGCCCATCGCGATCCTCGTAGCAGTCTGTTGCATCAGCGCATTGCGCTGATTGATCAATCGGCAGTAACCAATCACGTCGGTCATGGATCGGCGGTGTGTTTGTTGATTTCCAATCAAATTCCAGTGACCCTACCCGAGTGTATTGCACTCAAATATCGCCTCATTTGCCATTCTGAAATGAAGGTAGCATACTTCCACACAGGTACGCAAAACTCGCCTGACACGGCAGATGCGCATCTGAAATCACAGGGTGAGGAGGCAATTCAAATGAGACAGACTTGGCGCTGGTTTGGTCCGAAAGACAATGTGTCGATTGATGACATTCGACAGGCTGGCGCTGAAGGCATTGTTTCAGCTCTTCACCATGTGCCTACCGGTCAGGTTTGGTCACCCGAGGAAATCAGCACCCGCCAGTCGCAGGTCTCCACCATGAGTGACGGTTCACCGTCAACACTGCGCTGGGACGTAATTGAAAGTCTACCGGTATCCGAGGACATCAAGAAGCAGAAAGGCGCCTGGCAAGAACATGTACAAGCATGGTGTCAGAGCCTTCAGCACATTGCTGACGCCGGTATCGAGGTGGTGTGTTACAACTTCATGCCAGTGCTCGACTGGACGCGTACCGATCTGGCGTGGCGATTGCCGAACGGTGCAACCTGCATGCGCTTTGATCTGGTGGACTTCGCAGCCTTTGATATTCACATACTGGAGCGAGAGCGGGCTGATCAGGACTACGATGAGACACTGCAAATTGCAGCCTCGGAGCGATTTGCAACCCTGACAACAGAAATGAAAGAGCAGCTTTCACGCAATGTTGTCTTCGGTCTACCCGGAGCTGCGGAGAATTTCTCTCTGGATGATGCTCGAGCGCATATTGCAGAGTACGAATCAATCAGTGAGGACCAGTTGCGCCAACATCTGATCGATTTTCTCGAGCAAGTGGTCCCCGTGGCTGAATCGCTGGGTCTGCGTCTGTGTTGCCACCCTGACGACCCGCCATTTCCGTTGCTCGGCCTGCCTCGGGTCATGTCCACTGAGGCGCACTACACTACCATCATGCAAGCCGTAGACAGCCCGGCCAGCGGCATCACACTATGCTCGGGTTCTTTAGGTGCGCGGCCAGACAATGATCTTCCCGGCATGATGAGTCGACTGGGGGAGCGGGTGCATTTTCTGCACCTTCGTAACGTGACCCGCGAGAGTCCTGATGTTCGTGGATCGTTCCATGAAGCTGAGCATCTGGGAGGTGGCACGGACATGGTTGCCTTGGTCGACGCTGTATTGCGTGAGGAGTCGCGCCGCAAGGCATCGGGTCGATCCGATAGTTCCATACCCTTCCGTCCAGATCACGGGCAAGATATTCTCGATGATCTTGGTCGTCAGGCACAGCCAGGTTATCCTTCAATCGGCCGCTTGAAAGGCCTTGCCGAATTGCGCGGTATCATCGCAGCGCTTGCGCCACAGATCAATTCGCAACACGCATGAGTGAGTGTATCGAAGTAGTCACCCTTACCGCGCTCAAGCTCTTGCACACAAACGCATATTGAACATGACCAAACGCTTGGCTGACATTGTTGCGCTTGCCGAAGTCGTGAAGCGACCACAGTACACCCCGGCCGAGCACGGTACCGGCATCGTGCATCTCGGTCTGGGGGCGTTTCACAAAGCGCACCAAGCACTGTATACCGATGAAGCGCTGGCGGCGGCTGGCGGTGACTGGCGAATCATCGGCGTCAGCCTGCGTAGCACCGAGCCATCGAAAGAACTGACACAGCAAAACGGTCTTTACACGCTGCTCGAACGAGACGTTTCTGGCACACAAGCTCGAGTGGTCGGTTCGATAGCGCGAGCATTGTCACTGCGTGAAGATAGACAGGCAGTACTCGACGCACTCTGCGACCCAACGACCCGTATCGTGTCACTCACTGTGACAGAAAAGGGCTACGGAATCGACCGTGCATCCGGCGGTATTGATCGTGCGCACTCTGCCATCGCTGCCGACCTAGCCGACCCTGAACGACCCGAAGGTGTGGCCGGTTTGCTGGTATGGGCATTGGGACAGCGTCGCCTCGCGGCCACACCACCCTTTACCGTACTTTGCTGTGACAACTTGCCAGAGAACGGCCGGATGCTCCGCGCATTGCTTGTCGATTTTGTACGACATGCAGCGCCTGAACTGGCAGAGCACATCGCCGAGGAGGTGGCCTTTCCATCGACAATGGTCGATCGGATCACGCCAGCGCGAACTGTCGCGACGCTTGATGACGCCCGGCGCCTGACCGGATTTGATGACCAGGCCGCTGTCGATTCAGAAACCTTTAGCCAATGGGTGGTCGAGGAGAACTTCCCGACCGGTCGACCTGCATGGGAGGCGGGCGGCGCGGTGTTTGTCGAGGACGTCGCACCCTACGAGGCCATGAAGCTACGCATGTTGAATGGTGCTCATTCCATGATCGCTTATACCGGATTTCTGGCTGGCCACCAATACGTACGTGACGTAATGGCAGACAAGGATCTCTCCTTGCTAGTACGCCGCCACATCATTGCTGCACGCGCCACCCTTGCGCACCTGCCCGGCATTGATCTGGCGAACTACACTGATAGCCTGATCACCCGGTTCGAAAACCCGTTTCTTGCTCATGAAACCTATCAGATAGCCATGGACGGAACGGAGAAGTTGCCGCAGCGCATTCTTGCTCCGGCAGTTGACGCAATACGCAACGGCAAAGATGTGTCAGCGTTTGCTTTTGCAACCGCCGCATGGATGCGATTTGTCACCGCGACGGATGTTGACGGCAAGACGTATTCGTTACGTGACCCAAGGGAGGCGGAGCTCAAGACACGAACTGCCAACTGTCATAGTGCAGACGAGGTAATGGATGTGTTATTGCAACTGGACGGTCTGTTCCCAAAAGAACTTCAAACAAGCGAGTCATGGAGAAACGCGCTGGCTTTGCCCCTCTCGACCATGCTGGAAACAAATATGGTTACTGCGATTGCAAAAGAGGCAAGGACCCTGACGGCAACTGAATGATCGTATAGTGGAGGTTCAAAGTTCGTGCACGAGCATCTCGACTGGATGGTTGATACACCGAAGCTGATTCGAGCTTTCTTCAAAGAGCGGCACTGTCTATATGCCAAGGCGTAAAAATAATCTAACTTTTATCCTGCTTAGTAATAGTTGAATTCACTTGTCTTGACAAACACCAGAACTGAAGGCAATCTGCTTTTCTACTACGTATAAAACTCATCTACTTTTTTCTGCTCCTTGACCAAGGCCATTGAAAACAACGACCTGTAGAGTCGCGGTGCAACGCCCATCTCGCGTCCATCGAGCAAACGGTAGAGAACGCTACGCCTACTACAAGTAGCGGAGACAGATGTGTAGTCAGTGTCTGTCTTGGGTTTCAGTAGCGCGCAATCCAGGATCGTAAAGATTCAGAATATTGTGGAGAGCATTGACATGGAAAGAATCGATCATGAATGTTGACGTACTGATACTGTTTATGAACGCGTTCCTGACAACCGCTCTATCGATAGGAATCGTGATCTGGATATTGCGCACACAGTACCTTCCGACCATTCGAAAGGAAGAGAAGAAGCTCAGAGACTCAGGCAAAGCCGATGTCAGCCAGTAAACTTCAGTCGTTTCTGAAAAACCAGGAAGGGTAAGCCATGGCTATCGGTGTTTTCGTCGCTTCATTGGTGCTGTACATTGCTGCGGGTATCTGGGTTTCACGCAAGATTCAGGATAGTGATGACTTTCTCGTCATGGGCGAACAGGGGTCGACACTTCTTATCGTCGGCACACTCGCTGCGACCTATCTCAGCGCGGTAACCATCCTTGGCATTGCCGGCGTCTCTTATACAGAAGGGCCACTGGTGCTTGTAGTCAGCGGCTCCTTTGGGGCGTGGTTAGGTACTCTGTTCGCGGTTGTCTATATCGGGCGAAGGTTCAAGGCGATCGGATGCCGTACGATGCCCGATTTTTTCCGGGATCGGTTCAATAATAAAGCTGTCACCATCGTGTCCACGATCATCATGATTGTTGGTTTGATTGGTTATGGCGTGATTCAGTTGATTGGCGCAGGCCTCGTTCTGAGCGAAATCACCGGAGTGTCATTCCCGATACTTATTGTTCTTTTTACGCTGGCTTTGCTGGTGTTTTCCTCATTGGGAGGCATGTACGGGGTTGTGGTCACCGATACGTTGATGTTTTTCACGATGCTTGCGGTCTCGATTGTGATTGCACCGATGATCATATCGAAGGTCGGTTTCGATGCGATGCGTGGTCTGTCAGACACGCTGCCCGGTTACTGGAGTATCGGAGGCACCAACAGTCGGCCCTTCGGCTTTACAGCGTCCCAGTTTCTAGTCTGGATCATTTTCTTCACCTGTACACCGGCCCTGGTGTCACGTGTGTTTCCGGCAAAGAACGATTTTGTCGTCCTCAAAGCCGCCATGATCGGCGTTTTCTTGGCACCGATGATGCAGCTGACAGTATTTCTTGCCGCCGCAGCCATGCGCGTCATTGAGCCTTCAACGCCCGACCCTGATAGCATCATGATCGTTGCGTTTCTTGGGCATGTACCGGAGTTTTGGGGTGGGATTGGACTGGCGGCGCTGATGGCTGCAATCATGTCAACGTCGTCCACACTCTTTGTCCTTGCAGGGTTTGGCTTGTCTCGGGATCTTTACGAGAATTTAAGCAGCAACAAAATATCAGATACCCATCGGCTGCGGGTCAGCAGATTCGCTCAAGTCCTGATCGCCGTGATCGTAGCCGGTCTGGCAATCATGCGTCCGGCAGCCATCTACTGGATTTCGATCTATGCGGGCGCCGTTTTCGGCGTCGGGTGGTTGCCAACAATCGTGGCGGGCCTTGAGTGGCGCAAGATGAATGCGCGCGCGGCACTTGCCAGCATGATTGGTGGGGTAGCGAGTTTCATACTAATAACAGAACTTGTTCGGGCGGAGATTCTGTTAATGCCGAATTACCTCAGTCCTTTAATAATTGCATTTGCACTGTCAGTGGCAACGCTCGTTCTGGTGGCAAGTTTGACAACAAACACGGCGCATGAGGATAGTCAATTTCAGAAAATACGCCAGGCAAGCACCTCCAGACAAACCATCGATCGGATTCTAGCAGCGCCTGACGGGCTGAACACACTCAAGAGAGAGTACCGGCAGGTCTATCTTGTTGCTCTTGTCGTCGGAGTTGTCGCGGCGGTATTCTGGAGCTACCTATTCTTCAATCTTGGAATGTAGGGTAAAAATGAAGGCATCATCCACCGATCAGGAAAGGGACAAGTCCATATTGACAGCGGTTGATAGCTGTTTTGACAGTGAAATCGAGTTCCTGTCCGAAATTACCGCTTTCGCCTCAACCCGCGGGAATGAGCAACAGGTCCAGAAGTTTGTCGCTGCCGAACTGAACCAACGGGGATTTGATGTAGATACCTGGTGCATTAATGTTGCTGACATCTCGCACCTGCCCGGATTCTCTCCGGTCATCGGTAACTATGAAGAGGCGATCAATGTTGTCGGCACACATCGGAGCCGGTCCAATTCCGGGCGCAGCCTTATCTTGAATGGCCATATTGATGTGGTTCCGGTCGGGCCGCTGGAGATGTGGACATCGCCTCCGTTCGAGCCGCGAATAGAGGATGGCTGGCTTTATGGGCGGGGTGCTGGCGATATGAAGGCGGGCATCGCGTCAAATCTGTTCGCCCTTGATGCGTTGCGCAGCATCGGATTTCAACCCGCGGCAAACGTACATTTCCAGTCCGTGGTCGAAGAGGAATGCACTGGAAACGGTGCGTTGGCTTGTCTGCAACGTGGTTACACTGCTGACGCGGCACTTATTCCCGAACCCTTCAGCGAGGCGCTCGCGGAAGCACAGGTGGGAACCTTGTGGTTTCAGGTACATTTGAAGGGTATTCCGACACATGTGGCGTATTCTGCGAGTGGTTCAAACGCGATCGAAGCGGTCATTCCCCTGCTTGCTGCACTTCATGAAATGGAGGATTGTTGGAATGTACCTGATCGTCGCCATTCTGCTTTTGCCAAGCATGATCATGCCCTGAATCTCAATGTGGGTAAGATCAAAGGCGGGGATTGGACCAGCTCCGTACCGGCCTGGTGCGTGTTCGACGTGCGCATGGGTATTTTCCCCGGGCAGGACATTCAAGAGGCACAACGTGAGATCGAAGCAGTCTTACTTGATGCCGCGAGAGCTCATCCGTTCCTGCGCGATAATCCACCAGAGATAATCTATAACGGTTTTCTAGCCGCTGGCTATGCGCTTTGTGATGATCAGTCAGAAATAGCATCACAGGCTGTTTCTGCGTTGGAGGCAGCTTATACGGCGACCACCGGTGATACCCTGCAAAAGACTGCTATTACCGCAACCACCGACGCGCGTTTCTTCGGCTTGTATGCTGACACGCCCGCACTGGTTTTTGGCCCTGAAGCAGAAGCAATACATGGATTCGATGAACGTGTGAATATAGAATCTATAAGACGCGTTACCCAGACAACAGCACTCTTCATTGCCGAATGGTGTGGCCTGGAGGCGATTTGATGGGTGTTGGTGATTACGAAAAAGCGCCGTAATGCAATTCGTTCGTCTTCGAGGTGTTGTCGCGAAACGCGCTGCGTGATCACCCTGACTAGGGCAGACGCTGGATGAGCGGTCGTGTTGATCTGCACGCGAATCTCACTACGTATAAGTTGATCCCAGTGGATCCATTGAGCAATATGTGTTCCTCCTGAATATTCAATCGTGTTGAAATTCTTAACTATTTCGATAGAGAATAGAGGATGACAGGTATGCCTTTTTTCTCCACATAGCCACATATGTTCATTCTTTCATCAAGCCCGGCCGCCCGCGCATGGATACCGAAATACGGAAGCTCATCCGACAAATGCGATCGGCGAATGTTCGTGGGGGTGCTCCTCGAATCCATGGTGAAGCCGCGACACTTTGCTCGGGATGTCGATGGTGTGTTCATACAATAGATTGATGTGCTCATTGCGATAATGTGGGAGGCGACGGAGAGCCTCATCAGGAATTTCCATGCCTTCGCGTTTAAGTTTCCTGATGGCTTTGCTCATGACTCTGCGACAGCTGTTTGTCATTCTCTGGCAGGTCCGCCCAATACTTGGTTGACGCGTATGGTTATCTTTCTTCTCATCCACTCTAACCGAAGACTTTTTTCGCCACTCCCTGACCTGCCAAGGCTCCCATCACAACCGCGCTGAGCAGCCCGTTGCCGGACAGGTAGCCGCTGTCGCCAGAGCCAGAAACGCCTCGTGCAGCGCCGCCGGCTGCAAACAGGTTAGGTAGAGGTTGTCCCTGGATATCAAGAACCTGACCATCGGTTGTAATCTCCAGCCCACCCTGGGTATGGAAGAGAGCTCCGGTTACCCGAATCACATGGTACGGTGGTTCGAGTTCTTGCTCGGCAGTAAACACTCGGCCGAACTGATCCTTGTCGCCACTCTCCTGAAGCTCATCCATGCTATGAAAAGTATCCAGCACGGCGTCAAGTGGCAAACCTAGCTCATTAGCCAGCGTTTCCAGGGATTCGAATATCTTGATCGCGCCGGCAGCTTGAGCATTTCGGTAATCCTCGAATTGCAGACATTGTTCATGAATGCGGGTGTCAAAAACGTTGAATGCAATCTGTGCAGGCTGCGCCAGAACCTTTGCTGCCTGCTCGGAATAACCCTCGTGTTCGTCCGAAAAGCGTTTTCCATCCTGATTAATCTGAATGCCCCCCTGCATCATTACCGCCCAGGAAATCAATGTCTGGTGTGGCCAGGCCAGCGAACCGTGACCCTGGTAAGCCCCCAGATCCTTCAAACTGGCGTTAAGTGCTTTGCCCCAAAGTACCGCTTCGCCCTTGTTTCCCTCGTGGCCAAAATAGAGAGCATCATTCATTTGCGGAATGTAGCGAGCTATCAATTCGGAGTTGCCGCCATAGCCATTGCACGCTAACAACAACGTATTGCAACCCAGCTGCTCGATGACGCCGTCTCTGCGTTCGAAGGAGATGCCGCGTACCCGCCGGTTATCATCCACGTGCAACGTCTTCACCGTAGCTTCGGTGATGATCGAAAGTCCTGTCTGTTCAGCGGCGTTCAACAGGCAGGACATCAGCTCCTCACCCGTCCGGCGCGGTGTGCAGTGCATGCGCATACGGCTGTGACCGGGGTAGAGAAAGCCTTCGACCAATTCGAACGGAATCTGATGTTTGTCTGCTAGCCACTCGATTACGTCCCCAGAAGCCTCGGCCAGGGTTGCGACGATGGCAGGGTCTGCCTCATCATGATTCTTGCGAAGGATGTCCTCTGCCATCCGAGCAGGGCTATCCTCCACGCCGGCGGCCCGTTGGAAACGCGTGCCGGCGGCGGGTATGAAACCAGAGGACATGAAAGTACTGCCTCTAGGCGTGTCGTCCCTTTCAAGGATAACGACCTCGATACCCTTGGACATGGCAGCCAGGCCAGCGACCAGGCCACAGGCACCACCACCGATAATAACTAGAGGAACGCTGAAATCAAAGCAGATGGCGCTCCCATCGGTCCTGACGTCCGCCATGGATCAATCCTCTGTGCCTGGTGGCGCATTGAATGCCTGAAGGATGTCTCCAGCTGTTGCATTCCAAACCTCAGCGTGCCCCGTAACATATTCGAGAACGGCTTCGAGACTGCTGATGCGGTGGGGCTGGCCAATCATCCAGGGATGTATGTTCAGCGCCAGTATGCGGCCACCCTGAGTAGCGGATTCTTCAAGCAGATAATCGAAGGCATCCTTGACCTGTTCAACCCAGGAATCTTCGGAGTGCAGGTTCTGGCCGATGATGAACTGGTCTTCCAGTTCTGTGGAGAGTGGCATCATGACCAACGGGCCATTCTCGGTCTCAAAGCGATAGGGCATATCGTCGTTGACCCAGTCGCAACAGTATTCTATGCCATTGGCGGTGAGCAGGTCCGGCGTTTTCCAGCTCTGATTTTTGGCTGGGCTGAGCCAGCCGCGTACTGGAGTGTCGATCAATGCATTCAAGGTATCCACTGAGCGTTTGACCAACTCTGCCTCTTCCTGCTCATCCTGCCCACCATAGTGCAGATGATCCATGTTCCAGCCATGACAAATAAACTCCGCATCAAACTGCATCAAATGTTCAAGCAGGTAGGGCGTGTCCTGGGCTAACTGGCTGCTGATTGCGAAGGTGGGGCGCACACCGTAGCGCTCGAATGCACTGAGGCAGCGATAGATGCCGACGCGGTTGCCATAATCACGTAACGTATAATGCCGAAGATCGGGATAGGGCATGGTCATCCCATTGGGCACCTTGAACGGCTTGCCGCGTTGATTCAACGGATAGAACTGTAGGGATGTGTTGATCCAGACTGCAACCCGCTTACCCTCGGGCCATCTGATCGGGGCACGGTCAGCCAGCATCGACCAGCAGAATCGCTCGTGATCATGGCCGTAGGAGCGTTTGGGGTAATCCAGGTATTGTTTGTCGAGGCTCATTTTACGTTCCCGTTCTTGCTTTCAATATCCACTAAAACGGCATCGTAGTAATGCTTGAGATAGTATTCGGCAATTTCTCGGCCGGTGGCGACCCACACATCACTGTGGCCGGTGATGTATTCCAGGGCTTCCTCAAAGGCCTTGAGGCGATGTGGGCAACTCACCTGATAGTTATGCGTCGGGATGCACATAACGGTGCCGGACTCCTTACCCTCTTCATACAAACGATCGAAGTGGCGCTTGAGCATCGTGCAATAGTGGCGTGGTTCTACCTTGTTCACCGCATAAACAATTGTGTCGTTCATTTCCAGTGAATAAGGCATTGAAATGAACCGCTTACCGTTGCGAACAATGACCGGGGTAGGCTGATCGTCGTGGAACAGGTCGCAAGTGTATATACCGGCCTCATCCTCGAAGAGCTCGGAACCCACTTCTGCAAACAGGTCCAGAGTGCGTTCGGAGTGTGACAGGGCCGGCGCCAGATAGCCGGCACATTTCTGTCCACTGTGTCGATAGATGGTCTCGATGGAATCACGAATCATCTCGCGCTCCTGCTCTTCGCTCATGCCATAGGTATAACGTGTGTTGTAGATGCCGTGGCTGAAAAGCTCCCAATCACGTTCACCGCACATCTCGATAATTTCCGGGTGATGTTCGCAAAGTGCAACTGATAAAGACACAGAACCGCGAATACCATATTTGTCGAGCAAGGCCATCTGGCGGCGATGTCCAACCCGGTTTCCGTAATCCCGAATAGTATAGCCCGGAAGAGCGGGGCTCGGTTGGGGCCAGGCCTTGCGGTGAGGGTTGTCGGGTGGGTTCAGCTCGTAGACCTCGATATTGGGCGCCACCCAAAAAGCAACCTTGGCCCCATCGGGCCACTGGATTCTGGGGCGGTCTTTGTATGGCCAATAGTCGTAAACGCCGAGACTCTCTTTCATAACGTTCCGCTTTTGTTATTGGGAGGGGGAAGGGCGGTGAGGCGTTTGCTGCCCTACCGCACTGTACAGGTTTGCCGGTATTTTCAGTTCTTCTGTGTGATTTTCTCGTCGAGCCAGCCCAGCACGCTCTGGACCCCCATTACATCGGCGTACTTCAGATGCAAGTCGGTCAGGTTAGCGTAATGGTAGCTCTCATGTTTATCAGCCACACATTCCTCGGGAACGATGGTGCGGTACCCTCGCGAAAGGCTTTCCACCGCAGTAGCACGGACACAACCACTTGTGGAGCCGCCGGTGATGATCACGGTATCCACTTGGTGCCAGACCAGCAAAGACTGCAGCGGTGTTTCGAAAAAGGCTGATGGCATGCGCTTGGAGTAGATCACATCCCGAGATCGGTCGATGTCACAACGCTCATCGAAGGCAGTACGGTCAGAACCATATTTGATGTTCTGGAGCGAGTCCGGAGTATCTGTGCGAGTTCCCCATACGCCGGCGTCCTCCGCTGAATCCAGAAATGCGACATGTGTCCATACGACAGGCCAGTCCAGGGCGCGGAAGCGCTTGGACAACTCATTGCCGTATTCAAGCTGGCGAGGATCGGTCTCATAAGCGGACTTGTAGAGGTCGGTGCGGGTGTACGCTTTTTGCGGGTCAACGTTAATCAGAACCGCTTTTTTGCCAAAGCCGAACGGTACCCGTTGTGGATTCTGCATGACCTCATGGAATATTTCTTTGGCAGTTTTATCAGTGGTAATCATGTTGCTCCTCCTGAATTCAGTTTGTGTGCGGACTTATCGCGCACTGTCTTCGTACTGTTGGCCAAGCTCCAGCATTTTCTGGGTACCCAGAAAATCATTGAGTTGCTTGAAATCAAGCATCCGGTCGCGGAAGTTGTCAGTTGTGCCGTCATTTTTGAGTGTGGCGAAAAACTGAGAGGCCATATATGTGAAAGCACGGACCAACGCACCCGGAAAAATCACCATGGAGAAGCCCATGGACTCCAGGGTAGCTGCATCTTGCAGCGGGGTGTCGCCGCCTTCAACCATGTTCGCCATCACCGGAACCTTACCTTTGAACTGCTTCATGACCTGATCTATCTGTTCAGACGATCGAATACCTTCCACGAAAACGACGTCTGCTCCTGCCTCATAGTAAGCCTGAGCCCGCTCTAGTGCTTTTTCTATGCCTTCGCTGGCAATGGCATCGGTGCGGCCAATGATCAGAGTCTGTTCACTGATTCTTGCATCCACGGCTATTCTAATTTTGCCGGACATCTCGCCGGTGCTCACCAGGGTTTTACCCTGTAGATGGCCACAACGTTTGGGGTAAGTCTGGTCCTCCAGTTGAATGGCGTTGGCACCAGAGCGCTCCAGCTGGCGCACACTGCGCATCACGTTGAGTGCATTGCCGAAGCCAGTGTCGCAATCCACCACAATGAAAATTTCGCTACGTTCGCGTATATGGGCCAGCGTGTCATTGATCTCGGTCAAACTCATCAAGCCGATGTCGGGTCGCCCGAGCTTGGTGTATGCAAGGCTGGCACCGGACAGATAAACGGTATCGAAGCCCGCTTGCTCTGCCAATGAGGCGCTCAAAGCGTCGTATACCCCGGGAGCAACCACAATGTTCGGACTCTGCAGCTGCTCCTTCAAGGGCATTGCAGCGACACGGTTGGTTTGATTAATCATCAGTACGTGCATCTCCTATTTTTCATGAAGCAGAAACACCCTACAAAGTGCCACTTCGGATTTTGAAAGTTTTCGTAGCCGTTGTTCACGACGCTGCATTTGCCAGGTCGTTCCAGACGTCCTGCCGCACAAGCTGGTCATCACGAATCTCAAACCTGTTAATGAAGCGAACGCTTTCGAAGACGGTGCCATCAGGCCATTCACCGGACAACGTGCCGTGAACAAACACCACGACCTTGTCCATTTCATATGCAACGTTGACAGAAGCGAGGGTTTTCTCGATATGGCGATAGCGGCTCCTGGACCACTCAACCAGCTTGCTGAGCGATGTCAGTTCGCCACTGCCTGGAAAAGTCATGACAAAATTCTCACCCAGAAACGTCTGCGCTTTTTCCAGGTCACGCTGCTCCATGGCCATCAGATACTCACGAACGAGCGACATTGGGTCCGTTGCTCCGGGACCTGGCTGACGCGTTTCGCCCCCTCGACGGTAGTTGTCTGACTCGACTTCATGGATCCAGAGAGAGATGGCTTCGGGTTTGGCCCGGGTGATACCGGCAATCGCGGCGGTCAGAGCTTTTGCCAAACGCCCTCTTAGCTCACTGCTGTAGCCCGACAGCAGGTTGACCTGTAACATTGGCACGATGAATCCCCTTTCATTGGGAGTACATTGTTGCGGTTACTCCCGATTAATCAATTGTCTTATCAATAGTACAGTTATATGTGCTATTCCTGTGGACTGTCAAGTTTTGATATCCGGGTAACTGAAAAGGTAAGCCATATGGTTACACCCCTGAATGCACATGGGCCTGGCAGCACGAAGTCCCATAATCTGTTCCTGTTATTAAAAGAAGCAATTGTGAGCGGGTACCTGGCTCCGGGCAGCAAGATTTCCGGTGAGCTGAAGCTGGCGCAGGAGCACCGAGTGTCGCGCGTCACAGTACGCCGCGCCCTGCAAGCTCTCACCAATGAGGGAATGATCATGCGTAAGCCCGGAGTGGGTACTTTGGTGTGCGAGAGCCCGGTGGGTGCAACCGTCATGACCGCCAGTGTCTCCTCACTTCTTCCCAACATGGTGAAGCTTGGTGAGACTTCCCGTGTCCGGTTGCTGGAGTTCAGCTACTGTTACCCCTCGGATGAGATCCGGGACCGCCTGCGCCTTCAACCCGATGAACGCACCCAGCGCTCTGTCCGGGTGCGCGCGGCGGAGGACCGACCATTCTCCTACCTCACCACCTATGTGCCCGAGCATATAGCACTCAGCTACAACGAAGATGAACTGGCAAAAACCCCATTGTTTGCATTGCTTGAGCGCAGCGGTGTGCACCTGGATAATGCCACGCAGAGTATTTCGGCCACCCTGGCAACCAGGGAAGTGGCGGATGCGCTGGATGTAGCTGTGGCTTCACCCCTGATCTCTCTCACCCGGGTGGTTTACGACAATGACGGCAAGGGAGTGGAGCATCTGCATGCGCTGTATCGGCCTGATCGGTATCGCATCGAAGTTGACTTGTGTCGCGCTGGCAGTGAAGACGAGCGTTACTGGCAACCCCTGGTATCAGGTTAGCGCTAATGTCTGACAGGTAGAAGCCGGTTGTTCTGGTCGCATCAATGGTTGACATTGTCCAAAATGCTGTAGTACCTTTATCTGTCTACAAAGTAATACATTTAATAATCATAACGATTGCCAGTTTATCGATTTTTCAGCGCCAGATAATATTCCGTGGATCACATTGAGAGCAGGGCGATGTCAGCTAAGACACTGTTTGACAAGATTTGGCAGACCCATGAAATTTGCCAGAACGACGAAGGCCAGAGCCTGCTGTGGGTTGATCGACATCTGGCGCACGAAGGATCTTTTCACGCCTTCGACAAGCTGGCCGAGCGCGATCTGCCGGTGCGCCATCCTGAGTATACGATCGGTGTTGCAGACCACTACGTCCCTACCATCAGCCGCAATCTGATTGCAGTCGATGCGAAAGTTCGGAAAGTCATTGAACAGTTGACTGACAATACCCATCGCCATGGCGTGAACTTGATTGGTCTGAACGACCCGCGACAGGGCATCGTGCATGTTGTGGGACCAGAACAGGGTATAACCCAGCCCGGATTGCTGATGGTTTGCGGCGATAGCCACACCTCAACCCATGGTGCCCTTGGTGCCCTGGCTTTCGGCATTGGCGCTTCGGAAGTCGCTCATGTGCTGGCTACACAGACTTTGTGGCAAAACAAGCCAAAACAGATGCGGATTACCATCGAAGGCCAGTTGGCTCCGGGTGTGACTGCCAAGGATATCGCTCTTGCCTGGATTGCGAGCCTGGGTGCCGACGGCGGGCGGGGCTACGCTATTGAATATGCGGGAAGTATTGTTGAGAATTTGAGCGTCGAAGCGCGTTTGACGCTCTGCAATATGTCCATTGAGGGTGGCGGTCGTTGCGGTATGATTGCCCCCGACGAAAAGACGATTGAGTACGTGAAGGGGCGTGCGTTTGCGCCTCAAGGTGAAATACTTGAGCAGGCAGTTGGATATTGGCGCAGCCTGCACAGCGACGAGAACGCTGAGTTTGATCTTGAAATCACACTGAACGGTGATGACATCGCACCCATCGTCACCTGGGGAGTTTCTCCGGAGGAGGCTCTGCCCATCGACGCCAGGGTGCCGGATCCTGCCCAGATCACTTCGCCACGCAAGGCGCAGCAGGTTCAGGACAGCCTTGACTATATGGGGCTGGAACCCGGCCAGAAGCTTACCGAGGTTTTCGTGGATAAGGTGTTCATAGGCTCCTGTACCAATGCTCGCATAGAGGATCTCAGGGCAGCGGCAGAGATTCTGCGCGGCAAGACCTGTAAGGTGCCCGGCATTGTCTCCCCTGGATCCACCATAGTGAAAGCCCAGGCAGAGGCGGAAGGGTTGGACAAGATATTCATTAGCACCGGCCTGGAGTGGCGTGAGTCAGGCTGCTCCATGTGTGTCGGTATGAATGGGGATCTGATTGCCAGTGGAGAGCGCTGTGCGTCCACCACTAACCGCAATTTCAAGGGGCGTCAGGGACCAGGAGCCCGGACCCACCTGATGTCGCCGGCCATGGTTGCTGCAGCGGCGTTGACCGGACATCTAACAGATATTCGCGATCTTCTACGGTAATCGACCATGCAATCATTTACTCAACTGACTTCAATGGCCACTTCACTGCCGCTTGAAAACATCGATACCGATCAGCTGATACCAGCACGCTTCATGAAGGAATCGCGGGCGAGTGGTTATGGTAGATTCCTGTTGCATGACTTGCGATACGATAGTAGTGGCGCTCCCCGGAATTTTATTCTGAACCACCCCGATGCCTCCACATCGAAAATTATGGTGTCCCGGCGAAACTTCGGTGCAGGCTCGTCGCGTGAAGCAGCTGTCTACGCCTTGGTGGATTTTGGTTATCGCTGTGTGATAGCACCGAGTTTCGGTGATATATTTTCCTCCAATTCGGTGAATAATGGGCTGCTCCCCGCTTTGGTATCGGAGCAGGATAGCGAGCATCTGCTGGATACCCTGGCGAGCATGCCCTGTCAGGTAAGTATCGATCTTGACGCTCAGAGCATCCGTTTCGCCGGCAATACGATTCCGTTTGATATCAATCCAACCTGGAAGTTGAAGCTACTCAATGGCTGGGACGATATCGATCTGACTCTGGCGCAAATGCCAAGCATCGAAAAGTTCAGAGAAGGCTATCTGAAACGCTATCCCTGGGTGAGGCTCGAACACCAGAAAACAACTCACCACTAATTTCCAACGAAAAGAGGTTGCCATGAAGAAGCAAATACTTGCTTTTACCGCTGCTGTTTCACTGCTGTTCGCAACGAGTGCAATGGCGGAAGAGCAGGAGTTGAAAGCCGTTCACGCATTTCCTGTTTCGCTGATCTACACGCAAAGCTTTCTGCAGTTCGTCGACGAAGTCAACGAGCAGGGTAAAGGTGTGATTAAAATCCGGGTCCTGGGTGGGCCTGAGGTTATCGGTCTGACTCAGCAACCTGACGCCGCTCGTAACGGCGTGGTCGATATGGCCTACACGGCGGCTAGCTTCTATGCAGGTACGGTGCCTGAGCGGGATGCGATTATCTCGTCCAACACTAATGCCATCTATGCCCGTGAATCAGGCGGTATTGATCTTTTGAACGAGATTCATCAGAAAAAAATGGGCGTCTACTACCTTGGATGGTTCGACAGTGGTGTCAAGTACAACCTCTACACCATCAATGAGCCCAAGTTGGATACAGACGGGGATCTTGACATGTCAGGCGTTCGTTTGCGCAGTAATCCTGTATACGACGCATTCTTCACTGAGTATCTGGAAGTCCAGCCAATCAGCCTGCCGACCACAGATGTCTATTCCGCACTGGAGCGCAGCGTTGTTGATGCCACCGGTTGGACTCAAATCGGAATGAACGATCTCAACTGGGACAAGTTTCTGAACTACCGTATCGATCCAGCATTCTACTCCACCGACATGGGTGTGATCGTTAACCAGAATAGCTGGAATAAGCTCAGTACCGAGGCGAAAGACATCCTGCAGAAAGTGGCTATTGATCACGAGCGCAAGAGTGCCGAGGCTTTTGCAGAGCTCTCCAAGGAACAGCAGGTTGATCTTGAAAAAAATGGCATGACGCCATTCCCTCTGGAGCAATCCGCCGCTGAGCGTTACGGAGAAGCTGCGAAAGAAGCATCTCTTGCGCGGATGCGTGAGCGTATGGAACAGCATCCGGATGGCATGACCCACTACGACGCACTTGTCGAGAAATTCAATAATCCTGATTCTACCGATTGACAAACAATTGCCCGACTTCGGTCGGGCAATTCCTCTTTCTTGATCAGGTGAGAAGCCCCATGTCTCTGTTCGTTCGCCTCTACAACAGGCTGGTTGATGGTTTCGCCATTGTGTCTGGATTGATGCTGGTATGGCTGATGGTTGCGGTGGTTGCCTCAGTGCTTATTCGAAACTTCGGTGCCCAACCCCCGGCATGGCTGTTTACCTCGACCGAGTATTCGTTGTTCTATCTGACTTTGCTTGGGGCTCCCTGGCTGGTTCGTGAGAAAGGACATGTTTACGTTGAGGTAGCCATCAGCCACTTGCCTCCAAAGATTCTGAACGTTCTATCTCGATTCGTCATGCTAATTTGTGCGGCCATTTGTTTTGTGCTGGCCTGGAAGGGGCTGGAACTTGCGATCTCCAATTATCAGGGTCGCGACTATGACGTCAGGACTTACTTTATTCCGATGTGGATTTTCACCGTAACTTATCCGATAAGTTTTGCATTGATGGGAATCGAATTTGCCCGGTTCATCATTTCCAGGAATACGTTCCATAGCTGTCAAGGTGGGGAAGTCTGACATGGCCTGGCATGACGCTTTACTGTTTCTTTTATCGATGGTGCTGGTTCTGATGCTGATCGGGGCACCGGTTGCCTTTGCCTTTATCGGAGCCAATCTTGTAGGAGCCTGGTACTTCATGGGAGGCGGTGCTGGCTTAACCCAGCTCTTGAACAACGGGTTCGGCGCACTCTCCAGTTTTGGCCTGGTGCCAATTCCCCTTTTTCTTCTGATGGGGGAATTGTTTTTCCGAACCGGTCTCGGTATGCGGATGTTCAATGCCGTGGACCTGTTGATGGGTCGGGTTCCAGGTCGTCTCTCCTACGTCACCGTTGTAGGTGGCACTGCGTTTGCGACGCTCAGTGGTTCGTCCATGGGCTCGACCGCTTTGCTGGGTTCTCTGCTGGTGCCGGAGATGGAGCGTCGCGGGTATAAGAAATATATGTCCATCGGGCCCATTCTGGGTACGGGCGGTCTGGCCATCATTATTCCGCCGTCAGCTATTGCTGTGTTGTTGGCTACGCTTGCCAAGATTGATATCGGTGATGTGCTGATTGGCGGCATCATACCGGGACTGCTTCTGGCAACGCTATACATGGTGACCATCTGGCTCAAGACCAGAATCGATCCTGATGCGGCACCAGCCTATGACGTCGAGAGCATGCCGTTGGTCGCGAAAATCACGACTGTTGCTCAGGACATCATTCCGATGTTGAGTATTATCGTCATGATTGTGGTCATGATGTTGACAGGCTTTGCCACGCCGTCGGAAGCGGCAGCCTTTGGAGCTCTGGGTGTTATTGTTCTTGCGGCACTGTTCAGAGCTCTGTCGTTCAAAGCGTTCAAGCTATCCGTAATTGGTGCCCTCAAAGTCACACTGATGGCCTACCTCATAGTCTTCGGTTCCGCCACATTCAGTCAGTTGCTCGCGTTTTCAGGTGCATCCAGTGGCCTGATCCAGTGGGCAATGAGCTTTGATTTGTCGCCTTTGCTGATGCTGGGGGCTATGGTGCTGGTGCTTCTGGCATTGGGCACTTTCATGGAAGCTATTTCGATCATGATGATCACGGTGCCCTTTTTCTTCCCGTTGGCACAATCCCTGGGGTTCGATCTGGTGTGGTTCTCCATCATTACGCTGGTTGCTCTTGAAGTGGGTTTTTCAACTCCGCCCCTGGGCCTCAATCTGTTTGTAATGAAGGGTGTTGCGCCTGCAGGTACTACCATGAAGGAAATCTACTTAGCCTCGATTCCCTACATCATCTGCTCGATCCTGTTGGTCGTGTTGATGGTGATCTTTCCCGGAATTGTTACCTGGTTACCGTATCTGTAGATTGCTTGGATCTTTGGGCCCCGCACTATCAGAAGCGCGACTGGAGCTGACAGATCAGGGTATGGTCAGATATGCCTTGAAGAGTGCGTATCGGGACGGGACTACGCACGTTGTGTTTGAGCGGGGCGGCCTTCCGTACTTGGATTTTATGGCCAAACTGGCAGCACTGGTGCCAAGGCCACGGACCAATCTGACACGATTTCATGGAGTTCTAGCGCCAACAGTCGGTACCGAAAACGTGTGACGCCGGTAAGTGTTCGCAAGTTCAAAAAAACCGCTGCTGATGTAGAAACTGATGGACTGGAAGAGCCGGATCTGACAGTGGGCAAGCGTAAGGGGCTGTGCTGGGGTTTCCGGCCATTTCATGCGAAAAGTGCCGTTAAGGAATTCGTTATAAATCAATAGAATAAAAGATAAAATTTGATAAATTACAACAAAATCAAACATTTGCTTTGATTTTCAATTTTGAATTGAACTGCCAATTCTGCGTAAATGAGTCCTCATTTCAAAGAGGATGCCTCCGATGCGTACACTTTCATCCTGGCAAATTCCGTTTCTTGGCCTCAGAAAATTCCCGCGAAGCCTGACCCTGTTTGAAATAGCCACCTTCTTCAGCTTTTCAGCTTCAACGATGAGGAGCGTAACGCTATCCAATCTAGACGAGGGGATCACCTGCGACTCGCGTTTGGCATCCATTTGGGTTTTCTTAAAATGACGGGCACCACCTTGAGTGCCGTTGATCGCATTCCGTTTTTTGTCTTGATGCACGTCTCCGATGAACTGGATTTGCCTCACGTCGACATTGCTACCGTTCGCTCCCTTTATCGAAGGCGAAAACGCACCTTGTATGAACACCAACAATGGGCGATGCAGTTGTTGGGCATCGA
>RCMY010001567.1_pt1 | contig 21693 bp, 21 predicted proteins | sample 2041341 | NCBI WGS metagenome assembly RCMY01 (sample SAMN09708234, study PRJNA481090) | Marine sediment metagenome, whole genome shotgun sequencing project.
GAAATTTGCCATGTCTTTTTGTATGAAAAAAAATAAATGTTGTAGTTTTGATTTTCATCAAAACCACAACATTTATTATAGAGCCAGAATAGCTCGTTGTTTTTGTTTTTTAAGATCTAACGTTGATCAAAATTCTGCCAACGATTGCGAAATTGACGCCAAGCCTTCGGACGGCCAAGAATCTGTTCATAGGCAATCGCATTCAAAATAACATTGGTATGAAGGTCGACAGGCGGCGGTACCATATTTTGCTGAGCCCGCAGTTTTTCCTGTTCTTTATCATATGCAGCCTGCTCTTCTTTGATGCGCTGCGCTTTTTCAGCCAAAAACTTTTGATATTTATTGATTTCGGCAGCAGATTCTTCGATCATCACCGTCTGCGGTTCCTTATACATCTCTTTATTTTCTTCGGTCGGAGACTTTATTTCAGGAATTTCAAACGCAGGCTTAGGCTTTTTCAATGACGTTTCCGCTTCTTTTCTCGTCGGCGCCGGCATAGGCAGCTTTCTTTGTTTCTTTTTGGCATCGAATTTATCTGCCAATATGGCAAAAACCGCAAAGACCAGAATCGTTAAAATCATTTCCATAATCGCTATTTAACCGGAGGAGGAGTCTGTATGCCGGTACCCATACCTGCTTTGCTGATGGCCCCACGCATATCTGTATCCGCCTGTATATTATTCAGATTGTAATAATCCATGACCCCTAGCTTGCCTTCACGCAGAGCAGATGCCATTGCATGTGGAACTTCAGCCTGTGATTCGACGACTTTTGCTTCCATTTCCTGCGTATAAGCTCTCATTTCTTGTTCCTTGGCTACAGCCATAGCTCTTCGCTCTTCTGCCTTGGCCTGGGCGATGCGCTTGTCTGCTTCAGCCTGATCCGTTAGCAGTTCCGCTCCGATATTGCGCCCTACATCGACATCGGCAATATCAATGGAGAGGATTTCAAATGCCGTTCCAGCATCCAGCCCTTTTCCTAAAACCGTTTTTGAAATATTATCTGGATTTGCCAAAACGTCTGTGTGCATTTCAGAAGAGCCGACCGTCGTTACAATCCCCTCACCTACTCTGGCAATGATGGTTTGTTCGCCAGCACCACCGACGAGTCGATCAATATTGGCACGTACGGTAACTCTAGCCTTGATTTTAAGCTCAATCCCATTTTTGGCAACTGCCGAGACAATCGGTGTTTCTATGACTCTTGGATTTACACTCATCTGAACAGCTTCCAAGACATCTCTTCCGGCCAAATCAATTGCGGCCGAGCGCGTGAACGGCAAAGGAATCTCGGCACGATGCGCCGCAATAAGCGCGTCGATGACGCGGTCAACATTACCGCCTGCCAAATAATGGGCTTCCAACTGGTTAACAGAAACATCAATACCAGCTTTATTGGCTTTGATCAAAGGCAATACAATCTTCACCGGTTGTACCCGACGTAAGCGCATGCCGACTAAGGTAAAAATTCCTACTGGAACATTTGCTGCTAAAGCTGAAATCCAAAGCCCCAATGGTACGAAATGCAAAAAAAGCATAACAGCAACAATAATCAAGACTAGAACAAAACCTGAACCAAACAATGTTAGCATAAAATCCCCTCTTTTCTTTGATTTTCAGCAGCTTGTCATTCTTCTTTCTGAACGACAACTCTACTCCCTTGTACTTTGATCACACGAATTTTCTCGCCCTTAGCAAGAAATGCCCCTTCTGAAATGACATCTACTGTCATCTCTTCGATCAAAGCCTTACCTGCGGGCCGTAAACCATTGACGACAACGCCTTCTTTGCCAAGAAGACCGCTTTTATCGTCACTGCTCACAAAACCATCTTTAGCAGCTGGTTTATCGATGAGAACAATCTTTTTCCAAAGTTTGCTCGCAGGAAGTTTTTTCACAATAACAGCAAAAACCAAAATCGCCAAAACCACTGCAATCCCCATCATGTACAATGCATTGAGATCTCCGCCCAATGCCAGTATAAGACTGTAAAGGAGCGCTGCTACGCCAATACCGGCAAAAATCCCGGTCACTGGTGTGATGATTTCGATAAGGATACAAAGTACACCCGCCATAAATACCGCAATGTGATAAAAACTTACCAAACCTCTGACATATTGTCCACCAAAAAAGACGCCGGCAGCAACAATCCCCAGCAATGCTCCAAGGCCCATTCCACCAGTTTTTATTTCTGCAAGCAAAGACAATAAAATCGTAGAAACCAACAAAATCTGCAATATCGGCATTCCAACAAACTCCATACATCACGCCTCCTTTTTGCCTATGTTGCAATTATACCATAAATTTATGAAAAACCTCTGTTTATCTTTGTGTAATGACAACTGCCAAAAACGCTCCATTAAACGAAAAAAATAAATAAGGTGATGCAAAATCTAGATTCTGCATCACCTTATTTACAACGTTTATCCTACTGGTTCAAAGCCTCTCGGACAACAGTATTCACGAGTTTACCATCGGCGCGTCCCTTTACCTTAGGCATAAGGACTGCCATGACTTTACCCATTTCTTTTGCTGAAGATGCGCCGCTTGCCGCTACAGCTTCCTTGACCAAGGAACGGACTTCTTCTTCTGTGAGCTGCTGAGGCAGATACTTCATCAGTACAGCAATTTCAGCTTCATTTTGCGCTACGAGATCTTCACGATCGCCCTTGCGGAACTCATCGATTGAATCCTTGCGCATCTTGACTTCTTTGCTGATGATATCGATCACACCATTATCATCCAACTCTTTTTTACCGTCGATTTCGATCTGGCGAATTGCCGACCGAACCATACGAATGACTGAAAGTTCTTGCTTTCCAGCTTCTTTAGCCTTCATCGCCGCTTTCATGTCTTCGGTCAATTGTTCCTTAAGTGACATTTGAACTTACCTCCGATTAAGATCAAGCTCTGAATTTGCGTTTGCGAGCAGCTTCGGATTTTTTCTTGCGCTTAACGCTAGGTTTTTCATAATGTTCACGTTTTCTGACTTCAGCTAAAGTACCAGCTTTTTGGCAGGTACGCTTAAATCTGCGGAGTGCACTATCAATCGTTTCGTTTTTTCCAACTTTAACTTCTGACATCTATTTTTCCCCCCCTCCACTTGACATGGGAGTGTATTGCTTTACTACACCTAGACATTATACATGAAACAGGCTTTTATTGTCAACCATCAGCCTGGCGGCCATGTCATCGACCTACCGCCCAACAAGTGAAAATGTAGATGTTTGACCGTCTGCCCACCTTCGTCTCCCGTATTGACTACAACACGGAATCCCTTCGGTGTTACCCCTAATTTTTCAGCTAACATCGGAATGACTTTACCAGTAATATGCGCCAAAAGGGGTTGATCTTCGGGTTTTAACTCTAGGAGGCTGGCAATATGCTTTTTAGGCACTACTAATACATGTACCGGCGCCTGTGGTTCTAGATCTTTAAAAGCAAGTACGCTTTCATCTTCATAAACAACAGTTGACGGAATTTCTTGCCGGGCAATCTTGCAAAAAATGCAATCATCTGACATACTCTGCACCCCCTCCCTATAAATAAGGAAAACCTTCATCTATAAATATAACTATTCGTCTTTTCTTGGCAAATACCTGCCAAAAAGAAAATTTAAGATAATCTGCCCCAAAGTCCATCTTTATAAATTTTTTCAATCTGAACTTCATAGATTTCCCCGCATTTGACTGTATCGCCGACATAAACACGAATATAATTATCCGTAAGCCCGTCGGTGATATTTTCACGTGTCGTTTCAAATAAAACATTGAGCTTCTTGCCTATAAATTGCCTGTGGAAAGCTTCTGCCTTAGCATCTGCCAGTTTTTGCATTTTGGCTGCACGTTCTTTTTTCAGCAAATCTGGTACTTGATCGATCATATTGGCCGCAGGTGTTCCTTCTCGCTTCGAGTATGGAAATACATGCATGCGCGAAAAATTCATTTTTTCGACAAAAACCAAACTTTGTTCGAACATTTCTTCTGTTTCTCCCGGAAAACCTACGATGATATCCGTAGAAACCGCAACACCTGGTATTGCCTCTTCAACCGACAGAATCAATGAAGCAAATTCTTCGGTGGTATAATGACGATTCATCGCCTGCAAAATAGCATCGTTTCCCGCCTGCAAAGGCAAATGCAGATGGTGGCTGAAATGCTCATTTTCCCGCATGAGAGCAAAGAGCTCCTGCGACAGTTCAATCGATTCTAAAGACCCCAGGCGCAAACGTTTGAGCCCCGAAACAGACAAGACTTCTTTTGCCGCATCGGCCAAGGTCACCTCTTCTGTTAAATCACGGCCATAGGCACCTAAATGTATGCCCGTCAACACAATTTCCTTAAATCCTGCAGCGACGAGCTTTTCTGCCTCCGAACGAATGCTAGCGAGTTTTCGCGAACGCAATGGCCCCCGAACATAGGGAATGATGCAATACGAGCAAAAATTCGTACAACCTTCTTGTATTTTCAAAAAAGCCCTAGTTCGCTGCGGCATTTCATACAGTGGAATATCCTCGAATTCACGGGCCTTCATGATGTCAGTCACTTGATCTAAGATGCCCTCTGCCGCTGCCGCCTGTTCCACAAGTTCGACAATGCGGCCTCGTTCCTTAGTTCCAATGACCACACGGACCCCTTCGATTTTTTTAATCTCTTCCGGTGCCAGCTGCGAGTAGCACCCCGTTACAGCAATGATTGCCTGTTCATTTAAACGCTGTGCTCTTCGTATGAGCTGCCTGGATTTTTTCTCGCCAAGGCTCGTCACCGAGCAGGTGTTGATGATGTAGAAATCCGCTTGATCCTCAAAGGTTACGATTTCATAGCCTTTTTGTTTGAACAAGCCCTCCATGACTTCTGTTTCAAATTGATTTACTTTACAACCTAAAGTCGTTAAGGCAACTCTTGCCATTATTTACTCCTTCCGCCCAGATCCCCTTTTTGATACATAACGATGCTCAACGCGGCCAATGCCGCCGTTTCAGTTCGCAGTATGCGCGGTCCCATCGTCACTGTCTGCACACCATGCTGCTGACATAGTTCCACTTCTTCCGGGGAAAAACCACCTTCCGGCCCAATGAGCAGTCCTATCCGTTCATTTTCAGCCTGTGCCAAAAAATCACCGATTGTCTGCCTTGACACGCCTTCATAGCACATAAACAACAAAGCTTTTTCTGGGTTTTCCAATACTTCTTTCAAATTTGTCACAGCCATAACTTCTGGCTGTAAGGTGCGGCCACATTGTTTGGCTGCTTCATCGGCTATTTTTTGCCACTTTTTTTGTCTGGCTTGCCGCTTGGCTGCATCATACTTGACGACACAATTCATTCCAGCAACTGGAACGATGCGACTGGCGCCAAGTTCAACCGCTTTTTGAACAACGAAATCCATCTTGTCGCCTTTGGGCAAAAACTGAATCAAAGTGACCTCTATTTCAGGTTCCGTATCTGCATCCATATGCCTTAAGCAGTTGAGTTCTACTGTGTCACTACGAAATTCCGTGATTTCCATCTCCGCGACTTGACGCTCAGCATCGACTACAATCAACTTCTGCCCAATTTTTGCCCGCAATACGTGCATAATGTGATGGGCATCGTCTCCGACAAGAGAAACTTGACTCGACAGTATTCCTGGAATAAAAAATCGTCTCACGCTTCACAGCCTCCCGGCAAAATAACCATAGCCGCCCAGCCACCTTCTTCAATGACCTTATCCACGGTAAGTCCTTGTACCAAAACAGCTGCTGTGACATCGCCGATGCGGTCCGCAATAATGCCGCTGGCCAAAAGCGTTCCACCGGGGTTTAGCCGGCCTTCAACCTCTGGAAGCAATCGAATGATAATATCCGCAACGATATTGGCAATGATGAGGTCTGCTTTTCCTTCAACACTTTTCAAAAGATCGCTTTGGTTCGTTTTTATGATATTTTCGACACCATTCGCCGTAATATTTTCCGTTGCGACCCGAACTGCCATCGGATCGAAATCCACCGCATCGACAGAGGCTGCGCCAAGTTTAGCGGCACAGATTGCAAGTATCCCTGAACCAGTGCCAACATCGAATACACGCATCCCCTCCTCAACGATTTCTTCTAAGGTACGAACACACATCGAAGTTGTCGGATGTGTTCCTGTACCAAAAGCCATGCCTGGATCAAGTTCTATGACAAGATCGTCCGGGGCAGCTGTATATTCTTCCCAGGAAGGCTTTACGACAATGCGACTGCCTATTTTTTCTGGGTGATAAAATTCTTTCCAATTGTTTTCCCAGTCTTCATCTTGGATTTCGCTGCAGGAAATGTCTCCTAATCCCTTATCGACATCCCGGCCGGCTAGAGAATCTACAGCTTCTTCAAAAGCTCGTAATTTTTCTTCAAGTTCTTCATCCACCGGCAAATACGCCTTGACGGTCACGACTTCTGGATTTATCGCTTCTGCGATATCCGTATAATCCCACGTTCCCGAACTCAAATAGCTGTTTAAAAGCGCAGGGTCTTCGATCACGACACCTGAAGCTCCTAAATCATGAAAAATTTCCGCAATCAATTCCGTAGCCTCATGGGTTGTCCTAATACTAATTTCGGCCCATTTCACACAGCATCTCTCCTCACAAATATCTTGTCTTACATAACAAAAAGCAAGGCCGAGAGCATCCGGTAGGCAAGTTATCCTGCCGTACCGAAGATGCCTCGGCTGTAATCTAACCTTGATTTGATTATATGTCAAAAATTCGTTTTAAACAATATAATCCCTAAAAATCCAACAGTAGTTTTTGTATCGACTACCCTTTACTTAAAGAATTTTTTCAGATTATCCATAAAGCTCTTTTGCTCTGGGTTAACATTGGTTCCGCCCTCTTCACCAAATTCCTTAAGCAATTCTTTTTGCCGGGAACTGAGTTTTTGCGGAGTCAAAACCTTCACCCTCACATGCTGATCGCCACGACCCTGTCCGCGTAAAAAAGGAATGCCTTTGCCCTTGAGCCGCAGCACTTTACCAGACTGGATTCCTGCCGGAATCGTAATTTCAACCTTACCATCGAGCGTCGGCACTTCAACCGTATCACCAAGGGTTGCCTGTACAAATGAAATCGGCACTTCACAAAGGACATCTGCACCGTCACGTTCAAAGAATTTATGTGATTTAACAAAAACATATACGTACAAATCACCAGGTCCACCACCGCGTACGCCAGCTTCGCCGCCGCCAGAGACACGGATGCGCGAGCCATTGTCAACGCCGCCTGGAATCTTGACACTGATTTTGCGCTGAACACGTTTTGTACCTTTTCCACTGCAAGATTTACATGGCGTTTTTATGATTTTGCCAGTACCACCGCAGCGTTCGCAGCTTCTTGAGTTGACCATGCGCCCAAACGGTGTATTTTGTGCATACTGTACCTGCCCTGTACCTTGGCATTGCGGGCATTGCTCTGGTTGCGTTCCCGCAGCTGCACCACTGCCATGGCAACTATCGCATTCTTCTGTCCTTGGAATATTGAGTTCCACTTCTTTGCCAAACGCAGCTTCTTCAAATTCTATTTCCAGGTCATAACGAAGATCGCTGCCGCGTTCTGGACCAGGACGGCGCGAACTACGTCCGCCACCACCGCCAAAAAACATGTCGAAGATATCGCCAAAGCCTTCTCCGCCACCGCTAAATCCGCCAAAACCACCACCAAAGCCACCGGCACCGCCACCAGAGCCATCAAAAGCCGCATGTCCGAATTGGTCATACTGTGCTTTTTTCTGTGCGTCCGATAAAACCTCATAGGCCTCGTTCAATTCTTTAAATTTAACTTCAGCTTCTTTGGGATTATCCCGGTTAAGATCCGGATGATACTTACGTGCCATCTTTTTAAATGCTTTTTTTATCTCCGTCTCGGAAGCGCCTTTTTCTACGCCCAAGACTTCATAATAATCGCGCTTATTACTCACTTTGCACCACCTAAACTTTAGATCTCAAATTAATCGGATGACTCCGGCTGGAATCAGCCGGAGTCATCAGGTTTATCCTAGTTAAGAAACGGTATCGACCTCTATTGAGAAAATACTGTCTCTGACCTCGAACTAAGCTATCCGAAGATTTTGAGCCAACATGGCACCTTCTCTCGATAAGCTTATATCTTTCCAACAAAATTACCTAAAGGCTTTTGTCAGTTTTTATTTTTTTTCGTCGTCAACGACTTTGTACTCAGCATCGACTACATCGTCATCTTTTTTAGCGCCAGCTTGCTGACCTGGGGCATCTGCTCCAGGAGCCGCACCTGCACCAGCGGCTTCAGCTGCCTGATAAGCGGCTGCACTGAGTTCATAAAGTGGTTTTTGCAATTCTTCTGTTGCTTTCTTAATAGCTTCAAGGTCTGTGCCTTTGAGTGCTTCTTTAACGGTTTCAGAAGCAGCCTGAATTTTTTCAACCAAAGCTTTATCGGCTTTGTCTCCGAGATCTTTGATTGTTTTTTCAGCCTGATAAACCAAAGAATCTGCACTATTTCTAGTTTCAACTTCATCTTTACGCTGTTTATCTTCGGAAGCGTGAGCTTCAGCTTCTTTGACCATACGATCGATATCATCTTTGCTCATGCCGCTGTCGGACGTGATCGTAATCTTTTGTTCTTTGCCTGTACCAAGATCTTTTGCCGATACATGCACGATACCATTGGCATCGATATCAAAGGAAACTTCGATACGAGGAACACCTCTTGGAGCTGGTGGAATATCGGAAAGCTCAAAACGGCCCAAAGTCTTGTTGCCAGCTGCCATTTCGCGTTCGCCCTGAAGAACATGAATATCAACGGAAGGCTGGTTGTCCGCAGCCGTCGAGAACACCTGGCTCTTCGATGCTGGAATCGTTGTGTTGCGTTCAATGATTTTCGTGCAAACGCCGCCTAATGTTTCAATACCCAAGGAAAGTGGTGTTACATCCAAAAGAAGTACATCTTTAACTTCGCCGACAAGGACACCTGCCTGGATAGCTGCACCAATAGCAACGCATTCATCTGGATTTACACCGCGATGAGGTTCTTTAGCCAAATTCTTTTTAATGCCTTCTTGAACTGCTGGGATACGGCTCGAACCACCAACCAAGATGATTTTATCGATATCACTGGCATTAAGACCAGCATCTTTCAATGCTTGACGAGTAGGCCCCATCGTAGATTCAACTAAGTCAGCTGTCAATTCATCGAATTTTGCTCTGCTTAAAGTCAAGTCCAAATGTTTTGGACCGCTCGCATCTGCTGTGATGAATGGCAGATTGATATTGGTCGAAAGCATATTCGACAATTCGATTTTTGCTTTTTCAGCTGCTTCAATCAAACGCTGTGCGCTCATTTTATCCGCAGAAAGATCGATGCCGTTCGCTTTTTTGAATTCGTCGACCATCCAGTTCATAACACGTTGGTCAAAGTCGTCCCCGCCCAAACGGTTGTTACCGTTCGTAGCTTTTACTTCAAATACGCCATCGCCAAGTTCCAAGATGGATACGTCGAACGTACCGCCACCAAGGTCAAATACGAGAATCGTATGTTCTTCACCTTTGTCCATACCATAGGCAAGAGCTGCTGCTGTAGGTTCATTGATGATACGAAGTACATCAAGGCCTGCGATTTTACCAGCATCTTTTGTTGCCTGGCGCTGACTGTCATTGAAATATGCAGGAACCGTAATTACAGCCTGTGTAACACTTTCGCCCAAATATGCTTCTGCATCCGCTTTAAGCTTTTGCAAAATCATTGCCGAGATTTCCTGTGGTGTATAGTTTTTGCCATCAACACTGACTTTATAATCTGTACCCATATGGCGTTTAATGGATGAGAATGTACCATCTGGATTCGATACAGCCTGACGTTTTGCCAACTGGCCTACTAAACGTTCGCCATTTTTTGAGAAACCGACAACCGATGGTGTCAAACGGCTGCCTTCCGGATTTGTGATGACGGTAGGTTCGCCGCCTTCCATAACAGCTACAACTGAATTTGTTGTACCTAAGTCAATACCAATTACTTTTGACATATAAATATCCCCCTCAGATTAAACTAAAATTTAATATTTATCTTTATATGCTGCATATAAGAAAATAACCTGTTTAATTAGCTACTACCTTGACCATGCTCGGACGAATCACCCGGCCATGAGCCATGTATCCTTTTTGCAGTTCTTCAATGATGGTATCGTCTTCTTGACCAGCATCTTCTACCCGCATGACTGCCTGATGAAAATTCGGATCGAATTTCTCGCCAACAGCTTTGATTGGCTCTAAGCCATTTTTTTGCAGACTAGCAACAAACTGATTATACACCATAGACATGCCCTCTTTGAAGGCTTCTTCTGCGGATGTTTCCACAGCCAAGGCGCGTTCAAAATTATCAAGAAGCGGCAAAAGATCTGCCAAAATGCCTTGCAGCACAACTGCGGACAATTCTTCTTTTTCTTGACGGGTCCTACGGCGGAAATTATCGAAATCAGCGCGCAGGCGCATCAAACGATCTTCTGATTCTTGCAGCTCTTGTGCCTTTTTATCAAGCTCTGCCTGAATTGCAGCTTGGTCTACTGCACTGCTGTCTTCGTTGGAATCGTTTGCTTCATTTGCTGTTTCTTCAGCTTCTTCTGCCTGCTTGATTTCCTTGTCCATATCGGCTAAGATAGCCTCATCTTTTTTCTTCATTTCTTCCTTCATAAACGGCATTTTCAAAACCTCACCTCTTTTTGCACTCTATACACTTTTATGGCAGTTTTACGCTACCATCTGAATTGTTTTAATACCTGCGCTAAATTCGCATTCATGAAATCGAGCAATGCCATTGTCCTTGCGTATTCCATGCGAGTCGGACCAAGCACGGCAATCGTGCCGAGCAATTCGCCATCAAAATGATAGGTAGCACTTATGATACTACACTCTTGAATGCCGCTGTATTTATTTTCCTGGCCAATCGTGACGCTGAGGCCTTCACTTTTTTGTGCGTTTAAGATATCGCACAAAAGCTGCTCTTCTTCGAGCATCAGCAATATCGCCTTGACCTTTTCAACATCGCGAAACTCCGGCTGACTTAGAAGCTGCGTTGTACCACCGAGGTATATACGCTCCTTCTTTTCTTCGGCCAACGCTCGATGTATCACTTCAAGCGCAGCATCAAACAAAGAACTATCTTTGATTTCCGCTTCGATTTTCCTAAGCATCGATGTACTGATTGAATCAAGCGCTTTTCCAGCCAAGCACTCATTGATTGAAAGGGCGATTCGCTGAAAATCTTCAAAGGAAGCACCGGACGGCATGACAATGATCTTGTTTTCAATAAAGCCAACATCGGTCATGATGACCGCAATGACACGATTCGCGTCAAGCGGCAAAAACTGCAGAGACCTGAACATAGCTTGTGATAACTGCGGTGCAAGCACTAATGAAACATTCTTTGTCATTCGTGATATAATCTTAGCCGTTTCTTGAAAAACTTCGTCTAATCTTTGAACCTTTGCCTTATACCAATTTTTGATCAAAGTCATTTCATTCGGGGTCATTGATTCCGGGCTCAGAAGATCATCGACATAAAAGCGATATCCTTTGGAGGACGGAATACGGCCCGATGAAGTATGGAGCTGCTCAATATAACCAAGCAATTCCAAATCGGCCATCTCATTGCGGATAGTAGCCGAACTCACTCCCAAATCGTATTTGCGAGCAATTGTCCTAGAGCCAATAGGTTCTGCGGTGGAAATATAATCATTGATAATCGCTTGAAGAATTCGTCGTTTTCGTTCGTTTAGCATTATCCCACCCCCTATTGTTAGCACTCGTAACAAGTGAGTGCTAATGTCTAATAAGAATGTACCACTCTTTTATAAAAATGTCAACATGGTTTCAGGCAAAATAAAAAATTTGAATTTGGCGGCAAAGCCCTGTTTTTACTACGCAGAGCTCTGCTGCCAAACACCTTTAACCATGTCATTTTTCCAATATGAATTCTGAAAAAACAACATTTCCGTATTTCATTCCAAGTTCTGTCAATCTCAGATATCGCTGACTATACACGATAAGGCCTTTTTTTTGCAAGCTGCAAATGTTACTGCCATAGACCGAATCGATGCTACAGCCAAATTTCTGTAAGAAAGCTCTCGTATCTATCCCTTGAGCTGTACGCAGCGCCAAAAAACAAAACTCTTCCATCAATATGCTTTTAGTTGACTCTTCTTCAATTTCTGCTGGACTTTCCCCGGCCATCAGTCGACTGATATATGCATTCGTCTCTGCTACATTGAAAAATCGTTGATTTTCATAGTAAGAATGTGCTGACGCACCTAGACCAATATATGCCTTATCTTGCCAATAACTCATGTTATGACGGCTCATAAAACCGGTGCGGGCAAAATTTGAAATTTCATATCTATCATATCCCGCTGCTGGCAAAGCCTTCGTCATGTATTCATACATCGCATCGACAAGTTCATCGCTCGGTAAATCAAGGTCACCTCGTTCTCGGCGTGCAAAAAATTCGGTTTGTTCTTCGATTTGAAGTCCATAAATCGAGATATGCTCAATCCCTTGCGTCAGTGCAGTCTGTACGCTTTTTTGAAGCATCTCCATCGTTTGCCCAGGCAATCCATACATCAAATCCATGCTGATATTGGAAAAGCCTGCCGCCCTAGCTTCCGCTATTGCCAAAAAAGCATCGCCAGCCGTATGGATGCGTCCAATTTTTTTTAGCAATCGATCATCAAAACTTTGGACACCAATGCTCAATCGATCGACACCAAAATGCTTGAGCAGTTCCAGCTTTTCCTGCGTCACAGTTCCTGGATTAGCTTCTACCGTAAATTCAATGACCTCATCGAGGACAAAAGAATCTCTCAATTTTTCCATTATATCTCGTAAAAATTCACTTTTCAAAGCCGTTGGCGTTCCGCCGCCAATATAGACCGTATGGATGGTATCACCGGCAAAGCGCTGACCAGCCTGGCCAATTTCCTGGCAAAGTGCTTTTGTATACGCTTGCTGTAAAAGTTCTGTACCATGCCCTGAAGCAAAATCACAATAAAAACATTTTTGCCGACAAAACGGAATATGCAGATACAATCCGATTTGCATCAATCAATCTTCAAAATCGCCATGAAAGCTTCTTGAGGAACTTCTACAGAACCTACCGACTTCATGCGTTTCTTACCCTCTTTTTGTTTTTCGAGCAGCTTGCGTTTACGTGAAATATCGCCGCCATAACATTTGGCCAAAACGTCTTTTCTCATTGCACGAACCGTTTCTCTAGCAATGACCTTGTTGCCAATAGCCGCTTGGATCGGAATTTCAAACATCTGCTGTGGAATGATTCCTTTTAATTTGGCTGCTAACTGGCGTCCACGCATTGACGCACGATCGATATGAACAATTATCGACAAAGCATCGACAGCTTCGCCATTGAGCAAAATATCGAGTTTAACAAGCTTTGACTGGCGATAATCGGCTAATTCATAATCAAGAGATGCATAACCACGCGTCGATGATTTCAACCGATCAAAATAATCATATATGATTTCATTGAGCGGAATATAATAGGTTATCATGACGCGATTGACATCAAGATAATCCATGTTTTTAAATTCTCCGCGTTTTTCCTGTGATATTTCCATGACCGCTCCGACATAGTCGTTTGGCACAATGACCGTCGCCTTGACGTAAGGTTCGTCGATATGATCGATTTCTGTCGTTGGCGGCAGATTCGAAGGATTATCGATTTTGATCATCTCGTCATTTGTCTTGTAAACATGATAAATTACACTCGGAGCCGTTGTGATGAGCTTGAGATTATATTCTCTCTCTAACCGTTCCTGAATAACATCCATATGCAAAAGGCCTAAAAATCCGCAACGATAACCAAAGCCCAAAGCAGTCGATGTTTCCGGTTCAAACATCAATGCCGCATCGTTTAGCTGTAATTTTTCCAATGCATCTTTCAGATTGTCATAATCTGCGCTGTCGATTGGATACAGTCCACAGTAAACCATCGGATTGACGCCACGATAACCAGGAAGAGCTTCCGTTGCTGGATTTTCAGCATTCGTTACCGTATCGCCGACACGCACATCCTTGACATTTTTAAGACTGCCCGCAATAAAACCAACCTGTCCGGCATGAAGTCCTGGCATAATGACGGGCGCCGGACGGAAGCAACCGATATCGGTGACCTCAAAACTCTTGCCCGTTGCCATCATTTTGAGTGTCATTCCTGGTTTTATGCAACCGTCGATTACACGAATATGGGCAATAACACCTTTATATGAATCGAAATTCGAATCAAAAATCAAAGCTTTTAATGGTTTTTCTGGATCTCCACTTGGGCTTGGCACCTTTTCGACGATTTTATCGAGGATTTCTTTAATGCCAATACCCGATTTTGCACTGGCCATGACGGCATCGCTAGTATCAAGGCCAATGACATCTTCTATTTCTTTTTTGACCATTTCCGGCTCAGCACTTGGCAAATCGATCTTATTGATGACTGGAATGATTTCTAGTTCATTTTCCAGTGCCATATAGACATTCGCCAATGTCTGCGCTTCTACCCCTTGAGCCGCATCCACAACCAACAGAGCTCCTTCGCAAGCGGCAAGGCTTCTTGAAACCTCATAGGTGAAATCGACATGGCCCGGCGTATCGATAAGATTGAGCTCATACATCTGCCCATCTTCTCCTTGATAGTCAAGGCGTACAGTTTGCGCTTTGATGGTTATGCCGCGTTCTCGTTCAAGGTCCATACTATCTAATACTTGAGCTTCCATTTCCCTTTTGGACAAAGTCCCTGTGTATTCGATCAAACGATCGGCAATCGTTGATTTACCGTGATCAATATGAGCAATAATAGAAAAATTACGTATATTTTTTGTCTGCATTTTTTCCTCCTGCGAGCCAATTACGAATATTATTCCTATTATATCATTTCAACGCCTCCCCTAGCAAGCCAACGCCTGCTGCCCATCAGCCTAAAATAAAGTATTGCTTTTTCATTTGCACCATGCTAGAATATTTAGGTAACAAGCTATTAAGGGGGTGAAATTCTTGCCAAACATAAAATCATCTATTCTCAGTGTAAAATCCGACGCTAAACGTCGCGCTAAAAACTTCGCTGCAAAATCCGCTGTAAAGACTGCATCCCGTAAAGTTAGTGATGCTCTTGAAGCAGGTAATGTTGATGAAGCAAAAGCCCTCCTTATCGTTGCCAGCAAAAAACTTGACCAGGCAGCTGCTAGCGGTGTTTACCACAAGAACGCTGTAGCACGCAAAAAGTCTCGTTTAGCTCGCAAAATCAATAAAGCGTTAGCTGAATAATTTTACATTTATGTAATAAATGGGTTATTGTAAAACAACCTTAAACGGACGGCAGGTTCTTTGGAACCGACAAAAATACCAGTTGCTTTTAGCAACTGGTATTTTTATTTATATCGGCTGGAAATCCAGCCTTTTTTTATTTGTTCAGGTCTTTTTCCGCTTTGAGTAAATCGCGAATTTCTTTTAAGTAATCCGCCATCAAAGCATTGGAATCCACTGGTTTTTCATCTGGCTTCACTGCCTTGTTCTGAAGAGCCGTGAGAATTTTAATAAAGGTGAAAATCGCCAAAGCAATAATCAAAAAATCGACAACCGACTGAATGAATTCTCCGTATTTAATCACTGCCTGCCCTACGGTAAAACTCAATCCGCTAAAATCAAGCCCGCCTAGTAAAATACCAACAAGCGGCATGATGATCGTGTTGACCAAAGAACTTACGATTTTTCCGAAAGCACCGCCAATGACGACCGCTACCGCCAAATCAAGCACATTTCCTTTTAAGGCAAACGCCTTAAACTCTTGTAAAAATTTCTGCATATGCAAGCCTCTCTTTCCTTCATAAAATTTTATCGATCACGGCAAAGCTCAATGATGATTCGCTCTAAAAGCGCCGGCTCAGCTTGCCCAGATTTTAGTTTATAATCCATTTCTGCTAAATCCATAAGGGCTTGCTGAAGTGCCGATTCATTAAAACTCCGACTATATTTTCCGACCTTCTCTGCCACGAAAGGAACCAGGCCTAAAGGCGCAGCCAACTGTCTGCCGCTATATCCTTTCGCTTCCAATGTTTTTGCCTGCCATAGCTGACGCACGTGTCGAATCAAGAGAGCTGCAATATTTAGTGGATATGTACCGGTTTCAAGTTGTTCATTCAATAATTGCAGAGCCTTGGCAGTGTTTTTTTCACTAATGGCATCGAGCATGGCAAAAATCGAAACCTCCGGCAAGCCAGATAAGATTTGAAGCAAATCTTTTTTTTCAATTAAACGTTTATCGGTATAAAGCGTCAGTTTACTGAGTTCTTGATCAAGAAATCCCAGCGATATTTTTTGCATGACGCCAATAGCTTCGAGCAAATAAGCATGGGCCTCACGATCGAGTTGTTTCCCCATCTCGTTAAGCTTTGCCTGCAGCCATTCATTTATATTCCAAGCATGCAGCGGTTCTGCTTCCACAACCATTCCGTATTTTTCAATTGTTTTATAAAGTTTGCGCCGCTTATCAGGTTTTTCAGAGCTGACAAGAATCAGTACACTGTAAGGAGGCATATCTGCCAAAGTCGATAATAGCTGTTCTTCCTTTTTATCTGGCTTTGCCTTTTTCCCTTCAGCTGACACCGTGCTTTTTTTCTCTTTTAACAAAGTCGTACCACGGACCAAAATGACATTTCTATCACTAAAAAACGGAGCGGAATCAATCAAATTCATCAGTTCAGACAAATCGATATCTCCGCTGATTTTTTGTAAACCTTCTTTATTTGCGTCAAGCAGCAATTTATCCAGCAAAGCCTGCTCAATTTTTTCTGCCAAATAGCTTTCTTCACCGGCAATGAGATATACCGATTTTAAATCACCTTTTTTAATTGCCGCCATCGCTTCTGCATATTTCATGTTTGCACCTATTTTCTCCATCGACTCATATTTCTTCAGATAACCAGAACTATTGCACCGTTCCAGATCTTCTTCTATTATATAGGACAACCTTCATTTCGCAAAATTTTCTTTTATTGCTCCTCTACATACGTATGAACTGACATCTTATTGCCATCGGATTCAAAAACAATGGCGCCATCTTGATCTGTTCGCAGTATATGGGCCCCAGCTCTTTGCAACCGCTCTAAGGTCTCTTTTCCGGGATGACCAAAAGGGTTATCGGCTCCTACTGAAATCACCGCCCACACTGGCTGTACTGCGTTGATGAATTCCTTGGTCGAAGAGGTCTTAGATCCATGATGCCCCACCTTCAAGACTGTACTCTTTATCGGTGCGGCTTCATCTAATAGTCGTTTTTCTTCTTTTGCCGTCAAATCACCCGTAAAGAGAAAACTGCTCGACCCGTACATGACTTTTACCACATTCGACGCTTCATTGCCAGGCTTAGATCCCACGATATCACCAACATGCAAAACCGAAAAAAGCACCCCATCGACAATGAATTTCATCTCTTTTTCTGCTGGAATAAACGATGCTGCCGGTTCAATCGCCAGGTTGAGATGTGTTGTCTTTTCATATTCGATACGGTTTTCTCGACCTATGATAACATGCTTGACTGGAATCTTACGAATCAGGCTGCCCGCACCGCCCGCATGATCAGCATGGGCATGCGTCAAAATCAAGTATTCTAAATTCTGTACCCCATAATGATATAAATAAGGCAAATCCACCCTAGCGCCAATATCAAAATCACCTGTTAAAACCCCGCCAGTATCAATCATCACCCCCTTGCCATGCGGCGTGATCAAAAGTGCCGCATCCCCTTGTCCCACATCAATAAAATGTACCTGCAGTTTGGGCTGCGGCCATAAAAAATAAAGACCTATGCACAGGATACACCCAGTTGCAATGATATATACTCTACTCACTCTTAACAATTTATCATAGAAAGCCCGCCCTTTGCCCAGCAAGCCAATCCCTATGCATACATAATAAAAAGCAATGCCATAAAGCCCGATTGATGGTAGATATATCTGCCCCCCGGGAATTTTTGCGATGCCTCTCGTAAGCTCATAGACCAAACCCAAGGCCAAGCTGCAACTGACAAATAAAAGCGGCTGCAAAAAAGGAAGTGCCATGCCGACGCAAACCGCAGCCAAGCCAAGGATGATAATATACTCTAAAATGGGTACAACCAAAAAATTAGCCAGCAATGAACTCAGGGAAACTACATTGAAATACCAAGCCAATATTGGCAAAACACTGAGCTGCGCACCAATTGTTATGGAAAGATTCCCTGCCAGTGCCTCTGGCAAAAAACTGAACTTTTGCCGAAGCATCGGTGCTATATAGATAAGACCTGCCGTTGCAGCAAAAGAGAGCTGAAAGCTGATATCATAAAGAAGCCCTGGCGCGTAAAGAAGCAAGCCGCCCGCCACAATGGTCAAAATTCGTCTAGCATCTTGTTCCCGCCCTAAAGCTAGAGCAAAAAAAGCCAAAATCCCCATGATAGCTGCACGAATCACGGGCGGAACAGCCCCGGCAAAAATACTATAGATGACAATGACTCCCGTCACAAAACAAGCTGACAGAAGACGCGGCACACGAAAAAGGCTGCAAAACCAAGCAGTCGTTCCTGCCAAAAGTGAAATATGTGAACCGGAAACAGACAAAATATGGACGATTCCAGTTACTGTAAAAGCGCTGAGAAGTTCTGGACGTATTCCCTCATAACCACCAAAAAGCATCGCAAAAATAGCCGCAGCATCCCCATGGCTCATGACCTGCTGCAACGAAAGCAAAATTTTCTCCCGCACGGACTGTATCCAACGCATAAAATGAGCGGTATCATTGGGCCTTATTTCAAGCATTTTTTTACCAACAGACAAGGAAGCGGTAATTCCTTCTTTCTTAGCGCTCGCTACAGTATCTACTCTGCCTGGATTCTTATAACCATGCAAATTTTTTATTGTTCCAAAACTCAAAATCCCATCGCCGATTTGACCAAGCTCTTGTTTTTCTTGCGAGCTTTGGTGTACATAGAGCCGTCCCGTTACCATCCATGTTTTATCTTCTATGGATAAGGATTCCACCTTTACTGTATAACGCAAATGAAAATGGCCTTCGTCATCGGTTCTTAACTGCGGTGCTTCTTCAATCACGCCTTTTACTAAAGCATCTGTACCTGCATACCGACTGATATCATTGATTAAAATTGCATCCGTTTGCACAAATCGCATAAAGCCCAACAGAAAAAACAACACAAAAATGATTGCTGTAGATTCTTTTTTCCCCTTTCTCACAGCAAAAAAAGCACATAGCAGTAAAATAAAAAGTGCCGCACATAAAAAACTTTCTGAGACCTGAATTTTATGTGCGGCATAGATCCCGGCTAGAACTGCAAGCAGCAACGAATTTAAAAATAAGAGTTGTTGCCCTCTCATAAAGTTATCCGACCTTTTAACTTAGCGAACTTAGCTTCCGTGATGCCAGAAACTTTTTTAAGCTCTTCAATGGAATGAAATCCACCCTGTTTTTCCCGATATTCGATGATTTTCTTCGCCAAAGAAGGCCCTATTCCCGGCAAAGTATCCAAAACCTTGGCGTCCGCAGCATTAATGTTGATTTTCCCTTCCCCTTGTGGATTTTTCTCTACATTATTTTTTTCCCCGTCCACCATGATTTTTTCAGGAACCAATATCTGCATACCATCCTTTAACGGTTGTGCCATGTTTAATTTTGTCAAATCCGCTGTCGGCATAGCCCCACCACAAGAATGAATTGCATCAACAATACGACTATCGGTTGATAGACTGATCACCCCTGGCTTATTTACGGCACCACTGACATACACCACAATTTTTTCACCAGGCTCTTTTTTCGCCGCATCAAGAACAACGGATTGATCTTTTTCACGATACCCATAAAACATCCCCAAAACCGTAAATACGGCCAAAACCAAAAGCACAAACATCGATCGCTTGTACATCGGCATTCTTTTTTCGCCTCCATGTAAAATTTTCAAGGGGAAGTACGCTATCATTTTTATCACAAAAAACAATTCAAATCATTTTGCTCTAGACCTTGTCCTCAGTCAAAAGCCTTATAATAGACAGCGCTTTATCCTTGTTCAAATCGATGAATTCGCCACTCTTTGTTTGGACAATAGGCTGCGCTCGCATATCTTTTTCATTGATATAGATGATCTTTGCAACGCTGTCATCGCTTAAACACACCCAATTGCCATTAAGCGCCCGGCGCATATTCTCAACAAATAAAACTCCGTAATTAGCATCCAGTTTCTTTTCGGCAATATCATCTGCCAAAATATTGAATATCGCAAATGGTGACATCGGCTGCGAATAGATTTTTTGTGCTGCCATCGCATCGTAAGTATCGGCAATCGCTATCATCCTGGCAAATTCACAAATATTATCCTCGCGCATACCACCGGGATAACCAGAACCATCCAATCTTTCATGATGCTGCAGCACTCCAAATAAAATCTCGTCTTGCCCCTTTAATTTCCCATACCGCAATAACTCAAATCCCAGCATGGCGTGCTGTTGAACTTTTTTTATTTCTTCATCTCTTAAAGTCCTTGGTTTATCAAGAATTTCTTGTGCAACCTGCGTGTTTCCAATTTCATATAAAAGCCCCGTCAAAACAAGGTTTCTGAGCAGTTCTTTGTTCATTTTGAGCCATTGTCCCAAAACACCAAGCAAAATCGCTACGCGAATGCTATGATGCACTAAATAATCACTGTCACGCGGAATATTATGCACCTGCGTAATCGCTTTAAAACCATCGACCATCTGCATGAATCCACCGGCCTCGATCAGATCTTCAATTGCTTCAATATCAACGGTCTTTTTCTGCCGTGCTTGTGCATAAATATCCTGTAAACGAAGATATATCCTCTGATATTTTCCCACATATTCCGTATCTAAAACATTTGGATCACGAATTGCTTTTGTGCTGCTGTCACCGACTTCAAAGATTTCAACCTCTCTAAATCGCTCTTTCAGTTTTAAAATCAAAGAAGCATCTAAGGCCGTACCTACGGTTATATGAATATTTTCAGCGGGATCATATATCGTTTTTGCCAAAAGCATACCCTTTTGTAGCTGTTCAACTTTACAAATTTTCACAACATATTTTTCTGCCATGCCAAAACACCCCTTATTCCCCAAGATGTATCTTTGCTTTTTCCTGACACAACTGCCAATTTATCTGATTTGTCTGATTTAAGATATATTTTGACATCGCTGTCATGATTCCTGCTTAAAAATCTCCTGTAAAAAAACATAAGCCCCAGCAAAATAACTTTGCTGGGGCTTATCACTTATTTATTTTACAACGATATTGACGAGCTTATCTGGTACACAGATAACTTTTACAATCTGCTTACCCTCAATAAGTTTTTGAACTTTTGGCTGCTGCATTGCAACTTCCTGCAAGTCATCGCGGCTCAAGGCAGCGGCGACAACGATCTTGTCACGCACTTTGCCATTGATCTGCAGTACAAGCTCAACTTCATCTTGTACCATAGCGGCCGCATCGACAACCGGCCAAGCAGCCTTATGGACGCTGCCATCCCCAATGATTTCAAGCCAAAGCTCTTCTGTCATATGCGGAGCAAATGGAGCCAACAGTTTGATTAAGGCAATGACCACTTCACGTACGAGTCCTTTATTGATAGAAGCATCATCTTTAAAGTTATAGAATGCATTGA
>RCMY010001719.1_pt1 | contig 21692 bp, 20 predicted proteins | sample 2041341 | NCBI WGS metagenome assembly RCMY01 (sample SAMN09708234, study PRJNA481090) | Marine sediment metagenome, whole genome shotgun sequencing project.
ATGGCGTCCGCTTCGATCACTTCGAGCACAGTTTGCCTATTCGTTCCGGTTCGCCGGCCCTGATGTTCGAGGAGTACAAAACGGCGACCTAGCAGTCGCCCGAGACCGATGCGATACAGATAGCGGGGGGTGCGGGCTATCCATCGACCGATCCCATGCGGAGGCGTTCTCAGGTTGGGCGCGTGAGTCACCTCGGCAGCGTATCGTCGCAGGCACATCCGGTAAAGGGGCATTTGCCCCTGCGCAACGGTGCCGATCAGGCATACTGGCGTCTATGACAGACCGAAACGTGCTCGGTGGCACCCTTGAAGAATGCGGAACGGACCCCATGACAGGGTGGCACCGAGATGGTTGTTGCACCACCGGCCCCCAAGATCACGGAAGCCACACGGTATGTGCGGTCATGACTCACGATTTTTTGCTCCACCAACAGGCGCTTGGAAATGATCTCAGTACCCCAATGCCGCAATATCGTTTCCCGGGCCTTGTTCCCGGCGACAGATGGTGCGTCACGGCTGGTAATTGGCTCAGGGCTCATATCGATGGGGCGGCAGCACCCGTAGTGCTTGCGTCCACCCATGAGCGGGCGCTCGAGATCATTCCGCTGGCCGTGCTGACGGAGCACGCGGTGGACGTTCCAGCAGATCCGGGTTCGATCGAGTCGGGTTAGCTGGCGGCCGCAGCAGCGATCGCGTCGGACATGTAACGGGCCAATCCCTCCCCGTTCTTATCGATGTTCTTCGTGAATCGGTCATCTGCCACGTACATCTGGCCGACTCCAGCATGGATCTCCTTGGAGCAGTCGTAGTACCACTCGGAGATGTGTGCTCGGTGGCGTTCGACAACGGCACCAGCTTCTGCGCTCTCCGGAAGTACTCCCTTGGTCAATAGGGAGACGAAGGCTGCATAGATTTCGTTGACTTCGGATTTGTTGCGTAGCCAGTCGTCCTTGGTGTATTGGCCGGTTCGTTTGACGGATTGTCGATACGCAGTGGATTCACCCCAACGATCCTTGGCTTCATCTTCGTAGTCGGCAGGATCGAAGTCTCCGAAGATTTCAAGTTTCTCTTCATAGTTCATGGGTTCTCCTGTGGTGTCGCTTTCTATTGCTCGGTCGATTGCGTCGAGCATCGACTTGAGACGACCGGTTTTCGCTTCGAGCAACTTCTTATGTCGATGGAGGGCCGACTGTCGGGCGTAGCTTGGTTCTTCGACGATGCGAATTATCTCGTCCAGACCAAAACCAAGTTCTCGAAAGAAGAGCACCTCTTGTAGTCGATCAACCTGCGCAGGCCCGTACAGCCGGTACCCGCTGCTGGTTCGCTCTGGTACGACCAACCCGATCTCGTCATAGTGATGCAGAGTCCGGATGGTCACTTTCGCCAACCGGGCGACCGCGCCAACGGTGAGTTTTTCGTTGGTCATAGGAGCAGCCTAAAGCCTCACGTTACGTGAGGGTCAAGCTCTTTTCCCCGCTGTTTTTTCGAACCAGGGGTTCGTACGCCCGTAATCGGGTGCTGGAACCCTGGGTTCAACCCTGGGTTCGGCAGAGATCGAAGGCCGTTTGGCGTCATAACCGTTGAGGCTGCGAGAATGCCCAACATGGACCCTGCCAGCTACATCGCCTCCATCCGCCAGTCCGGCGATCGGATGGTTGCTGCTCTCGAAGGTGTCGATCTTGATACACCGGTGCCGAGCTGCCCGGAGTGGGCCGTTCGTGATCTGGTGCGGCATCAAGCCGGGGTGCATGCCTGGGCACGAATTATCGTCAATGAACGGTTGAAGGTCAGCCCTGAAAAGAATCAAGCACAAATGGTGGGCGGATGGCCAGCCGACCGAGAGCTGCTCACGTGGTTCAGGTCGGGTTATCAGGCGCTGGCAGATGTGCTGGCAAACGCCCCAGAGTCACTTGAGTGTTGGACCTTCTTGCGTGCTTCGACCCCGCTTGTTCACTGGACCCGGCGACAAGCCCACGAAACGGCGATTCACCGGGTTGACGCCGAGTTGGCCGCTGGCGTCGCTCCCGAGCCGTTCGAAAGGGCTTTTGCGGTCGATGGGATCGATGAGCTGCTGACAGCATTCATCACACGTCCCGGCCGAGGACCACGTGCCGACAAGCCAACCAGCTTCGCGGTGCAGTGCACCGACTCGGGAGAAGCGTGGACCGTCTACTACGACCACGAGAAGGCGGTAACTGAGCGCTCTGGTGACCCGGACGCTGATGCGATCGTACGGGGACCTGCGCCAGATCTGTACCTGTGGCTTTGGCATCGACTTCCCCAGGATCAAGCGGAGCTCGTTGGGGACCAGAGCATCATCGAGGACTGGAATGCGGTACAGGTTCGATGGTCTTGAACCACCGTTTCCCTGTACGGTCGGCGATACGTGCGGTCCAGGTGCGATCCGCTGGATCTCCAACGTGAACCGTACCGAGCTTCAGGCCCTGTTAGCCACGTTCAGGGCTGCCGACCCCGTCTATCCATTTGGTCCGGAAGCGCAGGTATGGAAGGTCGCCGGCAAGATCTTTGCCATCGTTGGCGAGGGTCCAGGACCGCAACAGGTATCAGTTAAATGCGATCCAGAGCTCGCCATGGACTTGCGTGATGAGTTCCCCGATCACGTGAGCCCTGGCTACCACCTCAACAAGAAGCACTGGAACACGGTCCTCGTCGAAGGGTTACCTGACGTCGAGCTGATGGACTGGATCGAACACTCCTATGACGTGGTCGTCGCCTCACTCCCGGCTCGGATGAAGAGCGAAATCGCGGCGCCGAAGCAAACCTCGCAGCCAGACTCATAGCCAGCCGATTAGGCAAACAAAATGAGCCTGTGCCCGGGGCAGATCGCACCGGAAGCACAGGCTCATAGCTTGTCTCTAGAAGTGGAGGCTAGGCGCTGCGGCGGTTGCCGGTTTTGCCCTTGTTGCCCTTATACCCGCCGCTCGAGGCACGGTTCCCGCTCGGTCCATCTGAACGATTGTTGGATCGTTGGTTGCCGTTTCGGTCGTTGTTGGAGCTTCTACGGTTACCGTCCGAGCCATTGCCGGACTCGGCCCGGTTGCCGCGCGGTGCATCGCTCGTGCGTCCATCCGAATTGGATTCCGACCGCTTGTGTGCGGCTGGCTTGCTCTGGCCGCGGCCTTGTCCACTACGGTTGTGGCCGCCGCCTGAGCTTCCACGGTGGGATCGCTGGCTGTTGCGATTTCCTTGCGGACGTCGCTTCTGGCCGCCACCCTTTTGTTCAACGACCGGTGCGTCACCAATGCGTCCACCTGATTCGCCTGTTAGCCAGTCGTTCTCGGGATCGTGCATGGCCGTGTTGAGGCCGACTGAGCTCTGAAGCCGTCGGGCATCGCCCATTTGGTTTCCGAGAACGAAGGAGACAACCACGCCGTCGGCACCAGCGCGCGCTGTGCGCCCGGATCGGTGCAGATAGTCCTTGGAGTCCTCTGGTAGGTCAAAGTGCACGACACTTGCAACGTTGTCGACGTGAATACCACGAGCGGCGACATCGGTGGCTACGAGTGCCTGAACTTTGCCTTTCGTGAAGGCGTTGAGAGCCCGGGTGCGCTGGTTCTGGCTCCGACCACCGTGGATGGCGGCTGCGTTCACACCGGCCCGCTCGAGCTGCTGAGCGACGCGGTCTGCACCTCGACGGGTACGCGTGAATACGATCGATGGTGTTGAGGTGCCGATGATCTTGGCCGCGAGTTGAACGCGATCATGGTTTTCGACCTGCCAGAAGTAATGGGAGGCCTCGCCTGCGTTTTCGTCACCTTCTACCTCATGGGTAACCGGATCGGTCTGGTATTCCTTGGTGAGCTGGGCGACATCCTTGTCGAGGGTGGCCGAGAAAAGAATGGTTTGTCGTTTCGCGTTGGTCATATCGAGCAGGACCTTGACCTGGGGCATGAAACCCATATCGGCCATACGATCCGCCTCGTCCAAAACCACGATGTCGACGTCCTGGAGGCTGACGGAACCCTCGTCGATGAGGTCGGTCAGGCGGCCAGGAGTTGCCACAACGACATCGGCGCCGCGACGCAGTTGGCGACGCTGAAAGTCGTAACCGACGCCACCGTAGATGGCCAGCACCCAGCGGTTTGTCGCCTTGGCGAGTGGCAGCAACTCTTTGCTGATTTGATCGGCAAGCTCACGGGTGGGAGCGAGGATAAGGGCACGCGGCCGTTTTGACTCAGCACGCTCGACGCGGGCGAGCAAGGGAAGGCCGAAAGCCAAAGTCTTGCCAGATCCGGTCGGGGCGCGTCCAAGGACGTCGCGTCCGGCCAGCAGGTCAGGAATGGCCGCTTCCTGAATCGGAAAGGCCTCAATGATAGATCGCGCAGCCAAAGGTTTAGCGAGGCGCGCGGGCACGCCAAGGTCGATAAAGTTCGTCATGTTTCTCCTCTGATCTCAGTTATCTGAAACCGGGCAGGTACGGTTTGGTCAGGCTCGACGCTCGTAATCCGTATCCCACGAGGATCGAGAGGCAGGAACTCGAGGTTGCGTCCTGCCAACTAGCTAGGCCGTAGATCACCGGGGTGCGCGCGTGCGCAGACCTCGTTCCAGTGCGGCGGTAATAGAACGCTAACACAGATCGTTGACGATCGCCGCATCGCACTACGTGGAGCGGGGCCGGAAGATGTGTCATCCTTCGATCCTCGAAACGTCTATCGTCATCATGTGACCGTCGAAGAAGAACGCATCGCCCTGTTCATGGATTATGAGAACCTGGCTATTTCAGCCAGAGAAGACCTTGGTGGCATTTCTTTCGATTTCGGTCCGGTGGCTGACGCCCTGGCCGAGCGGGGGAGGGTCATCGCTCGGAAAGCCTATGGAGACTGGTCGTTCTTCGATGAAGATCGCCGGATGTTGACTCGCCATCATGTCGAGCTGATCGAGATTCCGCAGCGGATGGGAGCCGTGCGCAAAAACGCTGCTGACATCAAGATGGCAGTGGACGCGTTGGAAATGGCTTTCGAACGCGCTTATGTCTCGACATTCGTGATCTGTACGGGTGACAGCGATTTCACGCCGCTCGTCCACAAACTTCGCGAACTCAACAAGCTCGTGATTGGTGTCGGAATTCGGGCGTCCACCTCCAATCTGTTGCCGCCGGCGTGTGACGAGTTTCTCTTTTACGAGACGCTTGAGGGCGTCGAGCCCGGGGTTTCTACGAAGGCCAGGGCCCCGAGACGCCAGGCACCTCCTGCTCCGGACGCAGTGGTGAGCGAACCCCCGCCCGCCCCGACTACATCTGGTGAAAGCCTCGACGACCTGGCCAAGTTGGTCAGTACGACAGTCGGTGGTCTGAAAAGAAGCGCCGGCGGGACGATTCTTGGCTCTCAGTTGAAGCGGACTTTGTTGCGCAAGGATCCGACCTTCTCCGAAGCCAACTATGGCTTTCGAGCGTTTGGAGAGCTGCTGCGCTATTTGGACGATCAAGGGGTGGTCGAGCTCTCAGAAGGCCCAGCGAAGGGTGATCCTGAGATCGACTTTCCTACCGACTCGGCCAGCGCTGATGCGGCGTTCGAACTCATGCAAAAGGTGATCGGCGATACCGCTAAGGATGGATTCGTGATGCTGTCGGGCCTCAAGGATCAGATGCGCAAACGCGACCCGCAGTTCTCCGAGAAACAATTCGGCTACAGCAGCTTTCTCCAGTTCATGAAAGCGGCCCAAACGAAGGGCGTCGTGACCATGGAGTGGGACGACGACGCCGGCGGGTACAAGATCTCGTTGTAGAAAACCGGGCGTGCCCGATCAGTACATGATCGTTTCGGTCAGATGGTGCGGCCATGTTGTGGCGTGGTAGGCCTTCCAAAGTCGGTAGTCGACCTGAGGAATGACCAGCCCCATGTCATGCGGCCGTATATCGTTGACGGCGTCCGTGAGCAGCGCCGTTGCATAGAGCGTATGAGCCCTGATTTCGACTTCCTCAGGACTGTCACGTTCGATCAATTCGCCCTGGTTGATCCGTTCCTCAAGGGTTTCCGAGTATTCGAGAATCCCCATCAATCGAAGCGCCACAGGGACGATGTAGTCGGCAAATGCGGTCATCTTGGTCAGGTCGACCAGAGCCCACTCACCCGATGCGTGTAGACCCATGTGGAGCGACCACAGGGCAAGTTGGGCGAGTTTGTGTAGCTGAACTGAGTGCTCGCCGTACGGGCTGATGTCGTTGAATCGTGGAAAGTCGACCACGAGGCGTTCCAGCAGTCCGTCGCCGTCGTGATACATCGCTGGAGCACACGAGTCCACGAACCGATGGAAACGACCGCCATAGTTATCCACCAGTGTCGAGCCGATGGTGTTGAGGATGCTGGCCCGCACACTCAGCATCGGCAATTCGATGTTTCCGGCGAAGATATCGGCCAGGTCGTCGGTGGTAATAGAGGCCAAGACAGCGCCATCGCAAAGGTCGATACCGGATTCGAGCGCCTGGTGGATGCGAACGAACATGCCTTCGGTGTCCGACCAACCTTTCGCGTCGTATTCGACCTCGTACTTGATTCCTGATGAGAAATCGGTGAACGCGAAGTTCAGTGCTGAGGCAACCATGACGAAGTCGATGATGTCGTTGCGGGTGGTCCCGAGATCGAAAGGGCCAGCGCTCGCACCGGATGGGAAGATGAACTCCTCGTAGGCCATCCAACCAGCGACGTTCTGGATAGCGCTCGGGTTCGTGCGGACCGATTGGGAGCCCTCGATTACCGGCAGAACCGACTGCAGAACCGGCTGGCTCCAAGCGTCTTGTGACATGTCGGTACTCCGTTCTTGGCCCCATGGCTCTAGCGTGGTCTGCCAGGATGTTACCGAACTCGGATCGGAGATTGGACTTGCCAGGTAACGGAGACATTGTCGTCGTGGGATCGACCAACATCGACCTGCTCACCTACACCCAGCGGGTCCCCGATGCCGGGGAGACCGTTGTTGGTGATCGCTTCCAGATGGGATTCGGCGGAAAGGGTGCCAACCAAGCGGTCATGGCTCGACTGCTTGGGAGTCGAGTATTCATGGTTAGCTGCCTTGGTGATGACACGTACGGGCAGATGTACCTCGACAACTTCGCAAACGTCGGGGTAGACGCCTCGCACGTCCAGGTCGCCAAGGGTTCCAGTGGGGTGGCGCCGATTTGGGTGGAACCTGATGGCACCAACCGGATAATCATCGTCTCCGGCGCCAATGACCTACTCACCGGAACTCAAGCCTCAGAAGCGGTGGGCGCCCACTCCGATGCGTCGGTAGTTGTCGGCCAGTTCGAGATCCCACAAGCCGTTACGGCCAGCGCCTTTCGAACCGCCAAGGAGCATGGGATCGTCACACTCCTCAACCCGGCACCCGCTGACACAATCGCTGACGACCTCCTGACTGTGACGGACTGGATCATTCCGAACGAAATCGAGTTCGGACTTATTGGCGGCGGCGACCCGTTCAACGACGCCGATCTGGTCCGGTATGCCCGTGAAGTCGATTGTCGATTGGTCGTGACGTTGGGAGGGGCAGGGACGGCCCTCGTTGACTCCGACGGCGCCGTCCGGCGATTCCCGGCCGGTATGGTCGAAGCAGTCGACACGACCGGAGCCGGAGACGCGTTCGTGGGAGCGTTCGCCCACGGTCTTGCGGCAGGCTTTAGCGAGGTTGCAGCGTTGCGACTGGCGATGGACTGTGCATCGGACAGTGTCACTCGCCCGGGTACTCAGACGTCGTTTCCTGATGCCGCTCGATGTGCGGGCCTGATCGCCGGTGTGGTAGCTAGCGATTCGGAATAGGCCGGCGTACGGGTCACCCCAGAAGCCCTAAGTACGGATCGTCAGAGGTGCCGACAAACGATGCCAGGTTCCACTCCTTAAACAATGGCCCGGCGGAGTTGTCTGAGGACAGCCCGGCCAACGCCTTCTCCACGTCCGCGATCAGCCTTCGGTCGCTTTGCTCGGACACGAGCATCGGGGGAGCGGGATAGGGGCCAAGTGATCCAACGACCCGGATCTCGGGGTGGGCGACCATGTCGATCACCGTCGAGTCGATGACGGCCCAATCAGCGGACCCGTCGAGCACGGCGTCGATCGAGGCAGCATGCGAACCGGTGCGGATAGCATCGTTGAGATAGTTGATGCGGTCGATAGCCACCATCGGGGATCGCAGCAGCATCTGATAGCCCGAGAAGGATTCCTCTTCGTTGAAGGCAAATACCCGATTGCGCAGAGCGCGAAGATCGTTGGCCGGATCGGCGGTTCTCACGATCACGTCGCCGAAATAGACCGCGGTTCCCTCGTAGCGAGCTGGACGCATTGCTGGAGCGGCTACAGCTCGATAGGGCCATGATCCCGCTACCAAGTTGGAGGCGTGGAGGAATCCACAAGCCCACAGGAGATCGAAGTCGGAGTCCCGCATCCAGCCCTGGCTGGGTCGTTCGGCGACCCAAGTGACCTCGACGTCCAGGGCATCGGTCAGGAGGCCCGCCAGTTGCAGGCAGAACGGATCGGCGATCGTCGACAGGCCAGATGAGAACCTGACAACGGGCACTTAGTGGTGTACCACTAGTCGCCCAGCTGACGGATCGCTTTCCAATGGGGAGCGACCCGGTAGTCCCAGTATTTGACCACCCGCAGCGTCATTGCTTCCGGGACACTGAAACCGGCCGAGAGATGCCCGTTGTAGATTCGGACATTGGCATAGAAAGATTCGGACAATGACCCGGCGGCTTCTGGATGCGGGAGCTGGTTGCGCCACGTACCGATAGCGTCGGCGCTATCCATGACGACGAGGTTGGCGTAATTGGTTTCGTCGGCCAGAACTCGAGACACGTAGCCCCTGATCGAAGCGAAGGTCGAGAACCGCTCGATAAGCAGGTCGTTCATCTCGTCAATGGCTTCAACCAGGTGATCAGCAGCATCACGTCGTTTCTGTCCGAAGAAGCCAACCACGGTGGCCGGCTGGTCGGGGCGAGAAAGGCCTGATTCCGTCAGGATGACTCGCTTGCTCCAACCGCCCGCTTCGGGATCGTGCTGGGATACGTCGATCCCTTCGAGGACTAGACAGAGATCTCGGACCATCGCCACCATTTCGGCGCGGTCGGCGGGGACGCGATCGGTACTGGCGAACGGCCTACTTACCGGGTCGGCGAATCCGAGTTGCTGGACGTCGCCTGATGCTGGCGTGGGTTTGATCTGGATCATTCAGGCCGCTCCCGTACGAACGGACTGATACCCGAGTTGGCGGGAAACGTTGGAGGCAGCCTGCTGGACGGCGGTTGCCGCTACTGCCAAGGCTCTGTTGTCGAGCCGTGAAGAGGGACCGACTACCGATAGGGCACCCACCACTCCGCCAAGATGATCATGCACGGGCGAGGTCACCGATGACATTCCTAGCTCCACTTCATCTCGCTCAGCATCGACGCCCGAAGTTGCGAGGTCATCGAGTTTGGAGTGCCCACCTACCGCCGAAATGTCGCACAGCGCCTCTCGACCTTCGACACTGAGGTCGGCGATGAGTATCCGACTTGCCACTGACGCCGGAAGAGGGAGTTGCCGTCCGTCCCAGGTAGCGAAGCGGATCGATTCGGGCGGAGCTTCGTAGGCCAGCGTTACGACGATAGAGCCCCGCAGAACTGAGAGAACCGCGGTTTCTCCGCAGTCTGCAACGAGCGAGGCAAGGTATGGGAGAGCCGTGCTGCGAACGACTGACTGTCCGATCGCCACCGCCGACATCGTGACGAGTCCTAACCCGAGCGAGTATCGACCTGATTCCGGATGTTGGTACACGAGGCCTTCGTCGGCGAGGGTCGACAGTATCCGGGAAACGGTGCTCTTGTGGAGATCGAGCTGGGTAGCGAGCTCGGTGACCGTCATCGCCGGTTGATGTTCGCTGAACGCTCGCATGACGCTTATGGCGCGCCGCAACGATGCGTGGGTGTTCCGCTCCTGGGCCGTCATAATCGGTGCGTTGCACACAGTGCAACAGCTGTCCACAGCATGCACCAAATCATAGCGGTGTCGGACATGACATGGAAGGATTTCTCAGGAAATTGTGACGCGGAGTGGTTGGAAGTAGGCCGTCGCTTCCCATGGACGTCTCATCAACCGGGACGAGGTCTCTTACCTAGGGTCCCCATTGGGGTCGACGTGCCACATTCCGCCGCCGTCGGCACCGACCACGTCGTCGTGGTTGACCCTGTTTTAAATCATTCTTCGACGGTGAGCAAAGCAATCATCCCGCGCTGATAGTGAGCGTCAACACCCTCATACTGAGACACCGTGTTCAACGATGTCAGCTCAGCTTCCATCACCAGTGGGTCGGCTCCAACGGGAATCGTGTCGATGATTAGGTACCTTCCGGGCGTGTACAGGGACGCGGAGTTCCACGTGAAGGACGTAGTTTCGCCGGGTCGAGCTCCCAGAATGGCCTGGGGAGTGCCAAAGAACAGCTGACCCTCGCTGTTGACGATCTCATCCGTAGCGAGAGCCGCAAACTCCTCGAGGGTTCGAAGGTCGAGAGCACTGAGCTTGATGAAGGCCGCCGCATGGTATTCAGTGGCGCTGTCGTTGATCAGACTGAACGAGGTCCCTACTGGCACGGTGCCCGGGATACCCGTGAACGCATAGTCAGTGGCGATAATCTCAACCGCCGGTGGGCCGGTCGTGGTAACAACTACTTGTGTGGTGGTCGAGGCTGGAGCCGTGCTGGTGGTCTCTTCAGGAGCGGTGGTAGTGGTCGCTTGGGATGCGGCGGGTGTGGCTACGGACGCTGTGGTGGCATCCGAGGCATCGGTGCCTCCGCATGCCACCGCAAGTAGAGCGACCGTCAAGATCAGTGAGAGCCAGCGAGTGCGCACAGCCATTTCAGACACGGGTGTGTTGACCATGGAACGACTCCTTCGCGAGGGGGCGACCGAATCACAATCGCTCGTGTCTCCGAAACCTACTCGCGAACGCGATGGGGAGGGTGCCCGGTCATCTGGCGGACTGGTCGCCAGGTCGAAACTCATTGAGAACGGCTTCGCCCGGCAAAGTCGCCCGGTTGACCGCTCCACGATGGCCAGCTCGATTCGCTCGGCTTGAGCGTCTCTCGTCGCGCTTCGATTTGGTAGAGGGCGAACGTCTGTGTGGTGTAGGTCGGTGGTCGTTGCCCGCTGGTTCGTGGGGTCATGTCAAACAGGGCCCACGGCATCGTCGGAGATGATCGGCCGCAGGAACACGAGATCGCCGTGGATGGTCGGATTGGTCCAGCGATCGAAGAGAGGCATGGCGGCATTATCGTGGTCCAAGTACCGACAGGGCGCATGTCGCTGCGATATGTTTCGTTTCCGGTGGGTTCTCATCCGCTTCTTATGACCAGTTCAGTTGGCGTATAAGTGGGGGATCGAAGGTAACGGTGGGAGCTACCCAGGAAGGTTCAAGATGACCAAACGGATAACCGCGCTGGTGGTGCTGGCGATTTCAATGGCTGCGTGTAATAGCGCAGCAGGTGCCGATGGAGTCGCCACCCTGGAGGAAACGGTAGATACCGCCCCGGCGGTGGGTGGTTCCGGCACCGACGCGTCGTTGGATGTCGAAACTCAGATGCTGGCGTTCGCCCAATGTATGCGTGATGAGGGCGTGGACATGGAAGATCCGACCGTCGATGCTGACGGGAACCTTGGCTTCGGAGGTTTCCGGGGACCCGGAGGGGGACAAGAAGACGGTGGTCAACCAGACGGATTCAGAGAGGCTATCGCGGTATGCCAGCCGATGCTGGATGGGCTCGAGCTTGGGTTTGGACGAGCTAATCAAACTGACCTTCAGGACACTTTGCTGGAGTATGCGCAATGCATGCGCGATAACGGTTACGCCATGGACGATCCTGACCTGACTACCTTTGGGCCGGGCTCTGGCGAAGAAGGAGCCGAAAACGAGCGGCGCGCTCCTTTCGGAGATGTTGACTTTGAAGACCCGGCCTTCCAGGCAGCTCAGACGGTGTGCGGCGACGTTTTAGGTGGATTTGGGCCGGGTGGTCAGGGACGACCAGGCGCCGGATCAGGACAAGATAGTTAGAGGCTCGGGAGGCTGCGGATATGTCGATAAACAGTAACGAGACGGACAACACCGAGCCGCACGATACGGCGTCGGATGCCCATGCCGGACCCGAGCTTGCGGCTGACACGCCGCGCCGCCGTTGGATTCGCTGGGTTGGCGTGGGGACCGTAGCTGTCGTGGCTATCGCTGCAATCGGGTACTACACCCAACGAGACTCGTCTGAGGCGGACGTTGGGACAAGCACAGCCCTCGCCTTCGGTGATGTGGTCGTGACTGATCTGGTCGAGGAGACCATCTATGACGGAACGCTGGGCAGGCCGGCCGGCGAATCACTTGCGGCCGGGAGCGCGGGAACGATCACCTCGTTGCCGGCAGTCGGTGAGACGCTCACGCAGGGAGATGTTGTCTTCGCTGTTGATGCGCGATCGGTGATCTTGTTGTTTGGCGAGACTCCCCATTTCAGGACTATTGCCAGATCCTCCGACGATCAGGCGGTTGTATCTCGTACCCAGGGGACAATTACGGCGATTGCCGATGTCGGAACGGTGATCGAGCAAGGCGACGTTCTCTTCGCTGTCGACGGCAATCCGGTGATCGCCCTATACGGTGATACACCGGCATATCGGGGCTTGGCTGACCTGTCGACAAACCTGACAGGGCCGGACGTTCTTCAACTCGAGGAAGCGCTCGACGCACTCGGGTTTGTCTCGGACGGAGAGATGACAATCGACGATGAGTTCACGTCCGCAACGGCCAGTGTTGTCGAGCAGTGGCAAGCCGCGGCAAGTTTGGATGAAGACGGCGTCGTCGACCTCGGGGAGATCGTTTTTATCACCGGACCTACCGAAGTGAGCTCCGCGATGCTCGCAATTGGCGATTCGGTTGGCGCTGGCCAAGTTGTTGTGTCCGTTTCGGACTCGGATCCGATGACGGGAGCTGACGTCGAGCAGTTGGAGTCTGCACTAGCCGCGCTGGGATACAACGCTGATGGGGCCTTGGCCGTAGACGGCCAATTCACCGCCGAAACGTCCCTGGCAGTCAAAGCATTTGAGACCGACTACGGCTTGACCGTTGATGGTCGGATAACGGCTGACGAGGTCATGTTCGTCGCCGCCTCGGTGCGGGTCGCCGACCGACTGGGATCCTTGGGTGGGACAGTCGGCCCAGGCACACCGGTCCTCGCCGTTACAGGTGAGCAAACAGTGGTCACCATCGAGCTCCCGGCCGCCGACCAGGGGACGCTTACCGAAGGAATGTCGGTAACCGTCGAACTGCCGGATGGAACCGACGTTTCGGCCACAGTCACATCGGTCGCCACCGTCGCCACAATCGCAGGCAATGAAACCGTCTTCGAGGTGGAAGTAGAACTCGATGACCCAACTGCGGCTGCGGGGCTTGACGAGGCGCCTGTTGACGTATCCGTGATAACGGATTCGGTCGAGAATGTCATGGCGGTCCCGGTGGCTGCGTTGCTGGCCCTCGCCGAAGGCGGATACGCGGTTGAACTCGACACCGGTGGCGGCACAACCCGACTTGTCTCCGTCGAACCGGGCTTCTTTGCAGACGGCCTCGTTGAGATCGTGAGCGACGGTGTCGAGCCGGGCGATCGAGTGGTTGTTCCGTGAGCGACCCGGTTCTCTCGCTTCAGAACGTCAGCAAAATCTACGCGACAACTCCGCCGGTCCACGCCTTGGACGGCGTGACGTTCGACATCGAGCGCGGTGAGCTCGTTGCGGTCGTAGGTCCGAGCGGTTCGGGCAAGTCGACGCTGTTGCACATCATGGGCACACTCGACCGACCTACTGCTGGCGACGTCGTCGTGACCGGACACAACGTGAACGAGTTGAGCGATCGCGACTTGTCTGCTTTGCGCTCGCGTCACATTGGGTTCGTCTTCCAACAGTTTTTCCTGCTGAGCGGCTACTCGGCCCTTGATAACGTGGCCGATGGCCTGCTCTACACCGGAGTCGCCCTTGCCGAACGCCGCGAGGCGGCTGCCGCAGCGTTGCGGCGGGTCGGCCTTGAGCACCGGTTCTCCCATGTCGCCACCACTCTGTCGGGTGGCGAGCGACAGCGGGTGGCGATTGCCCGAGCTCTCGTGGGGCGGCCGTCCATCGTGCTCGCCGATGAGCCGACCGGAAACCTTGACACGAAGACGAGCGATTCGATTGTCGCATTGCTCGAGGAACTCAACAGCGAAGGCTCGACGATTGTGGTTATCACGCACAACCGGCAGATCGCCGAAGCAATGCCGAGGTCGATCGGTTTGCGAGACGGACTGATCGAGTACGACACGGCCGGATTGGTTGTTTCTTGAGTCTCGAACCGCGCTCCAATCGGCCTGACTCTGACGACCTCGTACCGTCCAAGCTCCACGGGGCTGACGTTCTTCGCACGGCGGCGGTGGGTCTGCGAACCCGAAAACTCCGAGCGGCTCTTTCGGCACTCGGAATCATGATCGGAATCGCGTCGATGGTCGCCGTGCTTGGGCTGTCGGAGTCTTCCAAGTCTGAGCTGCTCGCTCAACTCGACCGGCTGGGAACAAACCTCCTCACCGTTCAGGCTGGAACTGGCATCGGCCGTGGCTCAGGAGAGTTGCCAGAGGAAGCTGCATCCATGATCGGGAGGATCGGCCCGGTAGAGGTCGCAAGTGTCGTCTCGTCCGTAGACGGAGCGAGCGTGTTCCGCACGGATTTCATCCCCGAAGGCCAAACGGGCGGGATCACCGTTCAGGCAGTGAGCACCGACTTGCTCGAGACTCTCGGGGGCACGATCGCCGACGGTCGATTCCTTGACGCCGCCTCGAGCGCTTACCCGACCACTGTCTTGGGGGCCGTGGCAGCCGAACGTCTCGGCGTCGGCGCAGTGTCGGGCACCCAACTCGTCTGGCTCGGAGATCAGTGGTTTACGGTCATCGGTATCCTCGATGAATTCGAACTTAGCCCGGACCTTGATCGTGCCGCGCTCGTTGGCATGGCCGCCGCAGAACAATATCTGGGCGACGACAACGTACCAACCGCGATCTACGTGCGGGCAGATCCCGCCTCGATCGATGCGGTGATGGAGGTCCTGGCGGCGACGGCCAACCCGGAGACGCCCGAGGAGGTCGAGGTCGACCGTCCCAGTGATGCACTCGAAGCACGTGAGGCGGCGGACGACGCCTTCACGGCACTCTTCCTTGGGTTGGGTGGCGTTGCACTTCTGGTCGGGGGTGTAGGGATCGCCAACGTTATGGTCATTTCCGTTCTGGAGCGTCGCTCTGAGATCGGGCTAAGGAGGGCGCTAGGAGCAACCAAGCGCCATGTGGCTACGCAGTTTCTCGGTGAAGCGTTGCTTCTCGCGTCTGTTGGTGGGATCGGAGGAGTCTTGCTCGGGGTTGGCGTTACCTGGGCATGGGCTAGCTGGCGGGGATGGGGAGTTCTGGTGCCACCAGTAGCAATCGCAGGCGGAATCGGAGCCGCACTGCTCATTGGTGCTGTCGCCGGCCTGTATCCGGCCGTGAGAGCCGCTCGCATGTCACCAACGGAAGCTCTCCGGACGGGATAGACACGTGGCATCGTCGAACACCCGATGCGACGGTCAGTCCAGTAGAGTCACCGGTCACTACCCACCGCAAAGGAACGTGTTGGCACCGCTGCCCCCGGCTCCCGACGTTTCCGTCTTCTCGTGAAACGTCCGTAGTTGTTTCTTACCGTCCTGGCCGTAGTCGCTGGGGTCGCCCTTCTGGCCTATGCAGCCGATCAGTTCGTGCTCGGCGCTGCACGCGTGGCGTTGATCAAGAAGATCCCTTCGGTTCTGGTTGGCGTCGTGATCATCGGGTTCGGAACCAGTACCCCTGAGCTGCTTGTGTCTGGGATCGCCGCCTTTGGTGGCAAAACCGAGATTGCGATAGGCAACATTGTCGGGTCGAACCTCGCCAACTTGTCGCTCCTTCTCGGAGTGGGCGCCATCATGGTCCCGCTGTCGGTGCAATCTCGGACAGTGCGCCGGGAAGGCCTGATAACGGTAGGAGCGATTGCTTTGTTCGCGATCGTTGTCCAGGGCGGTCAGATTTCTCGCGTCGAAGGAGTGGTCCTTCTCCTAATACTCGCAGCGGCTCTGTTTGTTATCAGCCGACGATCGCCCAACGATCCACTTGGCACCGAAACCGAAGAACTCGCCGAGGTGCCCGTTCATCGTCTGAGCACCGAATTGGTGCGTACGTTGCTGGGCATGATCGGCACTCTTGGCGGTGCACAACTGCTGCTGTGGGGAGCGATTGACCTGGCCGAGCGAGTCGGGCTGGCTGAAGGGTTCGTGGGGGTCACGCTCGTAGCAGTCGGTACTTCACTTCCGGAACTGGTCACGGTGATCCAGTCGGCCCGTCAGCGGCAGACTGATCTGATCGTTGGCAACCTGCTCGGCTCGAACTTGTTCAACGCCCTGGGAGTCGGGGGACTGGTCGGGATGGCCGGCGCCTCACCGATCAATGTGCCTCAGTTGACCGGAACGGGTGCGGTGGCAGCGCTCGTCATTGTTGGGGTAGCCGTCCTGGCCATGCACACCGGGCGGGTTGTGAACCGGCTAGAAGGCGTCGCTCTCGTGGCTGCCTATGTGGCGGTCGTTCCGTTTCTCAACTGACCGTAGGGGTACGATCCAAGATTGGGAGCAGTCGCGAGTCTTCGAGGGCGGCTTCGCGATGGCCAATGCCAGCCATGTATGCCGGATCAGTGGCCATCCCGAGAAACGCATTGAGGCTGGTGTGCCGCACAATCATGGCGACGTCCCACATCTCATCCGGCGGGCCGATCAGGTAAGGCAAGGCTTCCCCGAAGAACGTCATCGAACCGCCCAGGGCTTCGAGAAACGGCAGGGTATGACGTGCGTACAGGTCGTACGCCTGCCTACCGCTGATGTCGTTACCGGGGTCGAGGTGAGGGTGGGCGCCGTAGTTGGCTTTCTCCCGGAAACGGAGAAGATTGAGCATCATCACCGAACCCTCGATGCCTCTCGTGAACAGCACTCTGCCCTGGTCATCGGTTGGATCGATGTAGCGTGGGATGGGGCTGTCCGTTGATTCGATCATCGGGAGACCCTAACTGCAGCCTTGGAGGGCCATGACTGATCTTGTGTACATCGCCGGGCCGCTCTTCGATGAGGGAGAACGGTGGTGGATCGAGCGAGTCGAAGAGGTGGTGGCTGCGGCAGGTTATCGGACCTTCCTGCCGCATCGGGACAACCAGCTCAAAACTGCCGACAACGTCGACCAAATTTTTGAGTCGAATCGCCAGCATCTCGACACCTGCTCCTTCGTCGTGGCCAGTCTTAACGGACTAACCACAGATGACGGGACGGCCTGGGAGATTGGCTATGCGTACGCTCGCGGCCGAAGGGTCGTCGGCGTCCACACCGATTGGCGTCGACGATTTCACGATGAGATCGTCAACCTGATGATCGAGCGATCGCTCACCGAGTTCGTCCACTCTCTTGACGAACTCGGTGAGTTGTTGGTCAGTTTCGATTGACCTAGAGAAGCCTTCAGGCACCTACGGTGCCGGCAGAACCTGGTTTGATAGAACAATCCCATCGATCCAGGCTGTGACGGTCTGAGTGCGTGGGCCAAAGTCAGCATCCTCGAACTCGGTCTTGGTCGGTGCGTTGATGATGGTGGCGGTCGCGAACGGCGAGTCATCCGGGTTGTAGACAGTAAGTTCGAACGTTCCATCAAGGGCGCCTACGGCCGACTCGGTAGTCGCGTGCCATTCGAATCGGTACCAGGTATCTACCAGTAGAGCCGGAGTCAGTGTCACCTCGACATCACCCGTTCCCACCACGCCGCCGGCTTTCATGAGCACCCGACCGTTGGCCTGTACGGTGATCGAATGAGAGTTCGAGTCGGTGGGTGGCACATCGTACCCGCTGACCACGTCGACAATCCGCGTTCCCGCCGGGGCCGGGAAACCGGTGTAGCGGAAGTACACCCTTCCGTACAGATCTTGGGCCTGGTTGAAGTCGTTGGTACGCAAATACGTAGCGGTGTCTCCGTTGACCCGCTGGAAGAGAGCAGACATCAGGCCTTGAGCTGCGAAACCGCTGTCATAAACCGGTGCCCCCACCCGTCCGACCGCCGTCTCGGTCAAGGTCAATGATCCACCCGTAAGCAGTGCGCCGTCACCGGACACCAACAACGAGCCGATCGGGGAGTCAAAGGTGACCACCCACGGATCAATGGTGGTACCGGTTCCCGCAACCGACACGGTGGTAACCGTGGATAACGTCTCGAGGGCCGACTTGACATCCGCGGCGATTGCGTTGTAGGCGATGGCAGTGGTGGTTTGGCTGTCCACCGTCAGCGTGAAGGTGCCGCCGGTAGAGGTACCGACGTCGATCGTCGTGATTTCTTTGACCGGAGCGATCGAGGAGACCTGCGACCACCGGTCCGGGTCCCCGATATCGGCGGTCTTGACGACGGCCGCGTCAACGCCGGTCTCGAAGCCGTTCGCGAACGTATACGGCAGGTTGACCGATGGCAGTTCGCCGTATGCGTCGTAAGGCGTTCCCGAGGTTGCATCGACCAGTCGGAAGTCGTACTGGTCGGTGTCGTCGGCGCCGGTCAGTCTTACAGAAAAGAGAAACTCAGTTTCAGCATTGGAGGCGATCGCAACCGCAGTCTCGATAGCCCCGTTGGCGTCATCCAACCGGCCCGCACCGAACGTGAGCGGCCCGTTGAGCCGCTCGGTTGTGACTGCTCCATCGACCAGGTCAACACTGTCGGTGGCTGCTAGCCGAGCAGAAGCACCGGTGACATCTACCCAGTCTGACCAACCAGGTCCGTTGGGTGAATCCGGGCCGATGAAACGGTACTGCAGCTTGGGCTGCACATTCACCGGCAATCCGGTGCCAGTGTTTGTCATTCCAACCCGAATCCCGAACGTGGTGGAGTTGGTGACGACGACGCCCTCGTTGATCGGTCCGATGATCGCGGCCCCTGCTTCGGTGCCGTCGCTGTAGATGCCGAACCATGCCTGAGTGAACACCGGGTTAGTTGCCACGGTGGTTGTCGTAGTCGTCGAAGAAGTCGTGGTTGAGCTGGTGGTCGAAGTGGTTGTGGTGCTGGTGGTCGTCGTCGGTGGGAAGTTGGTCAGAGCCCTTGCCAAGAATGATGCCATTTGGTCACGTTTGACTGTTTGGCTCGGGCAGAAGTTCGTGTTCGTAGGCGGGTTGCATCCGAAGGTGATGCCCGAAGCAGCCAGTCGGTTGATGTTGCCCTGGAAGACAGATGTTTCGTCGTCGACGAAGAAGTCTTCGGAGGTGCTTGGCAGGTCAAATCCGCGATCGATAAAGGCCGCCATCTGTCCGCGGGTTACTTTGCCTTCCGGGCAGTAATTGGTGTTCGCTGGAGGGTTACAACCGGATGTGATGCCAGCGGCGGCGAGGCGGTTGATGTCGCCTTCGAAGATCGAGGTTTCGTCGTCTCCAAAGAAGTCTGCAGTCGTTGCCGGCAAGTCAAGTGCCCTGGAAAGGAAAGCAGCCATTTGTCCGCGAGTCACTGTCCCTGATGGGCAGTAGTTGGTGTTGGCGGGGGGATTACACCCCTTGGTGACACCCGCTGCGGCGATGAACTCGATATTGGCTTCATGGATGTTGCCGTCGTCGTCGGCGAAGGTGTTTGGCGTCTGTGCGGCGACACCGTCGCCCGTTACGACAGTCACCAGGGAAACCATTGAGAGGATGAGTACGAGCGCCAATGCGCCTCGAAATAAGGTTGTTTGCATAATGCCCCCAGGTGCATTAGATAATTGTGTGATGGCTCCGAGCGCCTGACGCGCCTGATAGTGGTTGCTTCAACGCTGACTGTAGTATTGCCCAAGTCGGTACCGCTTGCCAACCTGTCATAGCACTGGATCGCTCCAGACTCAGACGGCTCAGCTGGCAGATCTTACCTGAAATTTAACGAATGTCGAGACTGGACCGGAGCGGCACACCGGCGCCGCTCCGGTCTTCTCTAGTGTTTCTCTACTGTCCAATCCAGCCCTGGTTCGACATTGCGACCTCGTCGATCCAGGCGACAACAGTCTGGGATCGAGCGCCGAAATCGGCATCTTCGAATTCCGTCTTCGTATACGCCGACGGGCCAGTGATGATTCCTGTGTCGAGGAGCGTGCCTGTAGCGCTATAGATGCGCACCTCGAAGTGGCCGTTGCCTGCGTCGCCTGCCGTTTCGGTGGTGGCGTGCCATTCGATGCGGTACCACGTGTTGACACTCAACACCGGCGTCATCAGCAGGTTCGTTTCGGCCCCGGTGTTGCCCACCGCACCGCCGGCTTTCATGTTGATACGCCCGGCCGAGCCGATGGCGCCGAAGCCGGTAAGGGTGATCGAATGGGAGTTCTGGTCGCCGTTCTCGTAACCGCCGACCACATCAACGATTCCGGGTGCCGTCAGGCTCAGGGATTCCGGCATACCGGAAGTACAAACGCCCGTACAAGTCATGAGCCTGGTTGAAATCGTTGACCCGAACGTAGGACGCCTCATCTTCGTCCTGCCGATCGAACTTGGCAGACAACGGTGCTCCGAATGGGCTGGTGTCGTCGTAGCGAGGAGCGGCTGGATCCTTGAGCGGGATGACGCCAGACCACGGATGCGGATCAGCAGAACCTGCCGGGGTGATAATCGCGCCAGCCGTTCCCAAATCGAAGCCGTTGGCGAACGAGTAGGGCAGGTTGACGGAAGGTCCGTCGGCGTACGAGTTGTAGAGCGCACCGGTCGCGACCACGAGGCGGAACTCGTATTGGTCATTTTGGCTGCTCGGGGCCGAAAGCTTGATCGAGAAGACGAACTCTGTCTCGGTACTCGGGTTCAGGGTGACGCCCGTGCCGATCGCACCATCAGCTTCTTCGACGCGCCCAGGCGTGAAGGCCAAGGGGCCAGCGAGTCGCTCCGTCGTAGCCTGGCCGTCGGTCAGCGAGCCCGTCGGAGCAGCCTGGACCCGATCGGACGAGGCCGTCACGTATGTCCAGTTCGACCACACCGGGCCGGGAAGCTTCGAACCGATGAATCGGTACTGAAGTTTCGGAGCGACCGCCAAGGCAGCCGTCCCCGTGTTCGACATTCCGAATCGAAGTGAGAATGGGGTATCGATCGCCACAACGGCCGGCGTGTTTAGGGCGGCCGTAGCGGTGGCGCCGGCTTCGGATCCCGAATTGAAGATCCGGAACGATGTCTGATTGACAATCGCGTTCGTTGCAACGGTCGTCGGTGGCGTCGTAGTTGGTGGGGGAGTGCCCTGCTTGAGCGCCCTGGCGAGGAACGAGGCCATCTGGTCACGTTTGACGGTCTGGCCTGGGCAGAAGTTGGTGTTGGCGGGCGGGTTGCAGCCCAGGGTGATCCCCGAGGCAGCCAACCGGTTGATGTCTCCCTCGAAGATCGATGTCTCATCGTCAACGAAGAAGTCGGTGGTGGTCCCTGGCAGATTGAATCCGCGCTTGAGGAAGGCAGCCATTTGCCCGCGTGTTACCTTGCCGTCCGGGCAGAAGTTGGTGTTGGCGGGTGGGTTACAACCCGACGTAACCCCGGCGGCGGCCAGGCGGTTGATGTCGCTCTGGAAGATGGACGAGCTGTCATCTGTAAAGAAGTCGACCGAGGTCTGAGGCAGTCCGAGGGCACGCACGAGAAAGGCCGCCATCTGTCCGCGGGTCAC
>RCMY010004692.1_pt1 | contig 21682 bp, 22 predicted proteins | sample 2041341 | NCBI WGS metagenome assembly RCMY01 (sample SAMN09708234, study PRJNA481090) | Marine sediment metagenome, whole genome shotgun sequencing project.
TTATCAATGTCTTCGTGATTTTCATGCAAAAGTTGTCTGTTCGAGAGATAATTTTTCTATTAGACCTGCATCTTATCGTGTAAAGATATCTGACAATGCTGAATCTACTGATGAATCTAGTACAGAAATAGAACTTGGCCAAAATGATGATGATACAACCAGTGTTGCAACCATTGCTGCTGGATACAACTACAAACTAGATGCTATAGCGACAAGTTTTCTCTCTGATACAACACTGGCTTTAGGATACACCAGAGACTACGCACGCTGGATCAAGGGCCGGATTGAAGACTACGGCTTCGCGGACGGTCCAGACTTTTCCGCAATCTTGCAGAAAACTTCCGGTCGCCCTCGGCAGGACTACCTGATCACCATAGACATGGCGAAAGAGCTTTCCATGCTCGAGCGTAGCGACACTGGCCGGAAGATCAGGCGCTACTACATCGACATGGAGACAGCGGCACAGCAGATGGCTGCACAGTGCCTTCCTGCATGAACTGTATAGGGGAATTGATATGGTGGACTATCTCCCGTCCCTCGTACCGTTCTCCTGAGGTCTCCTGAGGACACCTTAGGTACTCTTAAGGATATCATTCCATACCCATCCACCAATAGTGCGTACTAATCCCCATTTGGGCGAAACGCTCAGAAATCCGACTGTTTTCGGCTTCACTATCTTCTGACCGCTGATTCAATGTTCAATTAGTACGGACTATCGAACTAAAGAGCCGTTTTCCACCGCTTCAGCGAACGCGCCAATTAAGACGCACTATTGGACATACCGAACCCCCATTGGATATATATAGCGTACCTTAAGAGTACCTAAGGTACCCCCCAGAGCACCTCAAGAACCCCTGAGGCTGTCCGAGCAGTCATCCACCACCAGGACTCCTAATCCAGATATTCAAACAAGACACTGGAAGTGGCTTATCAGCCCACCGCTAGTGCCTTCAGACCTCCCAACATTCCGCGTTGGTTGAGGTCCGGTTGTGTGGCGGGAAGATTTCGGACGGATCAAGTCCCGCCACAACCGTCCAACCACGATCAACCACGATCAACCATATTCCCAGATTTGTTCCGTCCGGAACGAATAGCTCCCGCTCGAGCTTTCCACCCCACCCCCCAACACACCTCAAGCGCCCTGTCAGTTCTCTGGCGGGGCGTTTGTCGTTTTAAAGAATGAAAATAACATGTCTCAATCAAAACTGAGCTCAATGCCCGCCGCCGCAGCTCCAAAGGGCCGTGAACGTCGCTGCACACAGTGTAGCGCCACCTATCGCTCACTACGCTCCACCTCTCGTTATTGTTCTACCGCCTGCCGCTCGAAGGATTATCGAAGCACCGCAACAACGGGCGCGTTGCCGATCTCCGGTGTGTGTCTGATCGGAAAGCTGCTGTTCCACATCGACTTTGCAGGTGCTATCGGGCCAGCGAGTTCTCGCGACCCCGGCCCAACAGTCTACGGACTGACCGTTCCTAATGCCTTTGCATGTTCCGAGGTACGAGGCATCTTCAACCAGAAGGGCTGGGGCAATCTGTCCGAGGCCGAGTTCGATCAGGCCCTCAAAGCGAACGGCATCCAAAGCTTCAGCACCTACAGCCCTGAAGCAATCCAACGGGACCGCTTGCAGGCCCGCCAAAGGGCTAGACGACAAAGGGTCTTAGCGTGACGAAATCGGGGGTTTGGGCATCGACCTACCTTCGTGCCGAACTCGTCACGGTAAGGGGGTGTCAAACCCGCAGAAAACCTAGGGTGCAAAATGCCATTCCGGCTGACCCTAGGTGCCGTCCATGAGTATGCTGGCGACGGACCGCTGGACCAACCTCACCAAGTGGGCTCTCCTATGGCCGCCAAGTTGGACTGGCCATCTCACATCCCTGATCATTCTGTTGACCTTATGAAACTGATACAAAATTGCGAGGTGGTATATACTAGACGCGAAGACCGCCAGTGCCCCCTTAGGGGGTGATGCCGGGCGAAGGGAGCTGGTTCATAGCGATGCTAGCTCTCATCGCCGTTGGTTACGCCCTAGCGCTGCAACCCATGGCGCATTTTCGGGGGGCAGGAGTTAAATCAGAAGAACATGGATGCACTTTAGAATCTTTCCGAGTTTTCAGGCTGGCGAGTTGCGCCTGTTTACTGACCTCTACCCCAACCTGAAAGCGGGCGTTAGCTTTAGTCGTTTTCGACGGCAGAAACTGGGTGGAAAACGGACAAACGACTTTGGCGCGGAAATAGCGAATAGCTGACATCGGTTAAACTGGGCCGTTTGACGACTGAGCGATTAATCTAGGTTGTTAGACGCTGATCTATGGGGGTTGATACAAGGTCATCGGCATCCACGCCTAAGTTGCCTATTATTAAATTGACTCTGCTCAGGGCGGGCGGCAGTCCAATCGGATGTTGGTCACCGCGCTCCTCCTCCTCTCCGCCTCGGCTGATCCTTGTGCTATCCGCCCTCTAGGCTGGTCTTGCGCCGCAGAGAACATTCGCCAGCTGTCTGAAGGCGAGCGCGGGATGATATACATAATACTGGAGACCGAGGCTGCTAGGGATATCACGCGTCTGGCTGTGGATACACCTTCCAACCGTTGTTGGACCACCAAGGTTGCCGGTTTCGAATATGCCATGCTGAGAATGGCGACACTGCCCGACAGCGAGATGAATGACTATTACGGCGACGTGAGCATGGCCTACCAAGCTCGCGTTGAGGGAAAGATTGATGACGATGCCCTCGTCTTAACTTTGGATGCATTGAAGCGCGCCTCAACTGCCGCGCCGACGGTGGCTGCTATGCAATCTGCATTGGATGGCAAACTGAGCGAATTGATTGATGGCGCTACTAGCGCGCTTATTGCCAATGCTAAGACTGCAGCCTCGTCGTTCAAACCCGGTTGCGCGATCTAGCAAACTACCGCTACGTTTAATTCGGTATTCCATTCAAAGGTACTGGTTAACTTGCTGTCAGTGCTCCACGTAGATTGACCAGTCTTGGGAAAACGAAATTAGGATTTGATGGCCAACTTTGGGGCGGAAGCCGACCGACAGCCACTGTCTTCTTAATGGCCGCGTTTGCGCACATAGCAGACATTGATTTCTGATAGTGGCAGCTTTTGCTCAGCCTGTCGGTAATTGCGTATCAATAACCCCCTCAGCAATCGCCTTCTATTGATCACCGTAATCCGGGTCTCATAGCGGTGCGTCAGGTTGTATCACATACCACTTGTTTTATGATACGCTAGTAGCTAGTAGCGTTCCTATCAAAGGAGCAACCCATGGCAAAACGAGTAGCCTTCTACCTTCGGGTATCGACGGACGGTCAAACCACAGAGAACCAGCGCAGGGAACTTGAGGCAGTAGCCGCCCAGTCCGGCTGGGAGATCGTTGAGGTTTATGAAGATGCCGGGATTAGCGGAGCCAAAGGCCGAGACAAGCGCCCAGCCTTCAATAAGCTCCTACAGGACGCTACACGCCGCAAGTTCGACATGGTCGCCGCTTGGAGCGTAGACAGGCTGGGGCGGTCTATGCCGGACCTTGTGGGCTTCCTAGGTGAGCTCCAGTCTCTTGGGGTTGATCTCTATCTACAGCAGCAGGCTCTCGACACTTCCACCCCAGCCGGACGCGCCTTCTTTCAGATGCTAGGTATCTTTGCCGAGTTCGAGCGGTCGATGATCCAAGAGCGGGTGAAGGCCGGACTAGCTAGGGCACGGGCAGAGTCACCTGAGGTTCGTGAGGCAAAGGGAAAGAAGGCTATCGGTCGCCCTCAGTTGTCCCAGAGGAAGCGCAGGGAGATCCTTGAGGCCCGTGAAGGTGGCCTGAGTATCCGGAAGACAGCTGACAAGATACGGGTGAGCACCGCTACGGTTCAGAAGGTGATGAAGGAGCTAGCTGCTTAGACGCCGCACAGATAGCTTATCGGCGCTCGTGCCTCCTGCCCTGCTTTTTTATAACAGCATGTTTCTTCCACCTCGATTAAAAGAACCTGTGATTAACTCTGCGTAGGGCACATTCTCAGTGTTAGCTGATTTTCTTAAGTTTCGAAGATGAAGGTATTGTTTCCGGTCTATCATCAGTGTTGGTATTCCTGCCCATCCCGACTCTGCTAGATTACCTTTAAGCGCCCTTCGGGTTGCATTTGTAACGATGTCAACCAACTCAAGTCCGAAGTCAGCTCCGGATGAGAAACTAAACGACTCGTCAAGAAGCAATCGCAGGTCGAGCCCGTCTACATGAGGCAAAATGGACTCCTTCAGATAAGCTGGCATCGGGCGCCGGAACTTCTCATCGAATTGCGAATAATCCAACCAATCAAGCGCAAGCATTGGTTCGCGAGCGAGTTTGGATTGCAACAATCCTAATTTCATAGTCGACCACCAATCCTCCGACTTTGTTATTTGAGAATCGCCTTTACCGTCGACCATCCAGTGAAAGTTCAGGAGCTCGCTCATCCGCCTTTGCGCCCAATATGCTGGGACCTCCCGTACCACCCTCACAAGCAATTCAGAAATGATCGCATATTGTATATACAGTGGTGAAGACATCGTTTCCAACTCAGTCCGAAGTTTGTAGATTTGCTTCACTAGGCTCGGCTGGTGCTCTTTAGTGAGGTTTTTAGTCAGACCTTCAGCGGCATTGGCTCGGTGCTCTTCGACTTCCTCTGGCGTCTCAAAGCGCATTTCGATCACCACGGCTTCGAATATACATAGATTACGCTTCAGGACATTAACAACCCTTGCGATATCAGCCTCTTTTAGCAGCCGCCCTTTCACCTCGCCGTTTTCTTTCGGAAGACTGTTTCTGATGCGCCGGTACTTTTTGAACAGTTGGTCAATCTTATAATCAGGTACGATTAAGGCACCCTGGACGCACGGACTGAAGCCATCGTCATTGGGAATTGCAAATGTACCCGATTCATCAATAAAAATATGCAACGAAGCCCCCTGCTATCGACGAAATCAGCTAGCAAACAAGTCGTAGTAGAATGCTAGGGGATTCAATTTTGAATTATCTATGTGCCACGGTTGAACTCGATGCATCAGTCCCCCAGTCGCAATAGGCGGATCTACGGACTTATCTAGATTTATTGAGTGAAGGACGAACAGTGCATTCAGAGGAGCCTCACGCAGATGAAGATCAACTTCATTAGCGGTCAGTATTATAGAACCCAGCCCGCCTGTAGTGCCTTTGACCTCAACAAAAATGTCGCGTCCGTCGATCGATGCTTTGAAATCAAATGATTCACTCCCGCTAACATCACTGACCGAATACCCCTCACCAATCAGGATTTGCCGCGTTGCCTCCATCGAGTGCATCTCGACGGCCTTGCGCTCGATTGCCGTCAAACCCATTCCTTGGCGAGCTTTCACCTTGAGGGGCCACACGACGGCAGCTATTTCTTGTTCAACTTGCTCCACTTCAGGGGATTTTTGACCTGGCGTTCTTCCTTTATCTTCTTCGGCATAGATTCGCCCCAGCATTTTGGCGAAGCTGGTTGCGTCTGCGATTAATTGATCGTTTAAGGGCAAATCTCCTGCCGAGTACCATTTTGCGAGCACCGTTGAAGCTTCATATGCGCGGTCGAGTTTTGTCGAACTGTTTCCGAGGTCAATCTTCTGCAGAATACCAGTGATGTTGTCACTGCTATCTCCCAGCACATTCCGCGCCCAGTTGACCAGTGTTGCGATCTGGTGTGGGTCACGACGAACGAATGACCCATTCACAAAGGAGGTCGAACCGTGAGCCAATGCCAAGTAAACACCTGTCCCGTCTGGGTGGAATAGGTACACACAATACCAGCCGTTCTGAGCAGATGGTGATCGAGAGCTAGAATAGAAGCGAACCCATGGAATAGTTGTCTTTCTGCCTACTCCATCGCGCCCCTCAAACTTAAGATCGCTAACATGGGGGCCAGCCGCCACGCTCAAAGTTGCACTATAAAGGCTCAGTGCGGCCGGCAGAGTATTGCGGACAACTTTCCCACGTTCTTGCATCGGGGGACTGTTATCGCTTGTCCAATCAAGCTGGAGATCGAATATCTTCTTGAAAAGCTGTTTCATTTGTTTCTTGCTCCAAAGGCGCGTGGTTTGATTACATTGCTTACTGTATTTTGATCAAAATTGAATTCAAATGCCTCTACCAAATTTTCGGGTCTTGAAGTCCCGCAAATGAGAAGATTATGCCCGCCTGCCGCGGCGATTTCCAGCGCCCGTTTCGCGGTTTCCTGCCCCTTCACATCTTTGAGATCCGGGCCATAATCCGGTTCGGGCGCGGCACCGGTTTCAGGCGGTGTCAAAATCGACTGACCCTTGAAATGATTGAGCAGCGCCAGCAGGTTGGTCGGTGCCAGTACCTCGACATCGCCCGCCCAGGCCGCTTCGGACCCCTGCAACGCCGGACAGATCAACCCGAGATTCTCTCCCGATGCATGTAGCGCTGCCAGCAGAACACCCGGTGTGATCGCCAGCCTGCCATCCAGTGACAATTCTCCGACCACGATATAGCTCGCCAGGGTCTCGGCATCGACAATGCCCATAGCGCCAAGCAGCGCCAGCGCAATCGGCAGGTCATAATGCGAACCCGCTTTGGGCAAATCGGCGGGCGACAGATTGACTGTGATGCGTTTCGGCGGAAGCGAAAGTCCCATCGCCGCAATCGCAGCGCGCACCCGCTCGCGGCTTTCTGCGACCGCTTTGTCCGGCAGGCCGACGACGTTAAACGCAGGCAATCCCGGCGCAACCTGACATTGCACTTCGACACCGCGCGCTTCCAGTCCGAGATAGGCTACTGTCTGAACCAGCGCCACCATCATAGTCGCCCCAATTTCATGCCGAAACACTGGCCGCGACCAGAGATTGAGTCGAGCACCAACCGCCACTTGGCCGCAACCGTCAAAACTCGCGGAAAGCCGAGCGGAAAACGGGTTAATATCATCGCAACCACACGCTCTTACGCTTTGGCAAGCGATTTGCCTGCAATACCGTCGCATGGAACGGGGCAAGCAATCAGATTCTACAGAAGATCATGTCGTTTCGGGCAGGTTGAGCGGCGCCTTTTTTGTCGGTGCCTTCCTGCTGGTCGCGCTTCTGCTGAACCCGGGCCATCCGGCCAATAGCGCAAGCAGCTATGTGGTCACCGAGACGGTCGAGACGCTGGAATATGAAATATTCGAACCAGCAGCGCCCGCCGTACCGGCTTCCAGTTCGTTTGGCCGATATGGACCATTTCACGTGATCGCGCCGGACGTGGCGGTAATGACCGGCACGGTGGATAGCTATACACCCGCCGTATTCCGCCAGATGCTGGATGAACATCCCGGAATCAAGCAGATCGAAATGCGCGACTGCGACGGCTCGGTGGACGAGGCAGCCAATCTCACCCTCGCCCGGATGATCCGCCGCGCGGGAATCAGCACCCATGTGCCAGCCCGCGGATCGGTCCGGTCCGGTGCAGTGGAGCTTTTTCTCGCCGGGGTCAGCAGGACGGCGCATCCCGATGCGGAGTTCATTGTCCATAGCTGGATGGACGAAGACGGTCGGGAAGCGAATGACTATCCGGCCAATGATCCGGTTCATGCTGAATATCTCGACTATTATCGGGAAATGGGCGTATCCGCACCGACTGCAAAAGCGTTTTACGCCCTTACCAACAGCGTGCCCTTCTCTGACCAGTTGCGCCTTTCACGCAGCGACATGGCGCGCTTTCAACTCGTCCACTAGTCGCCTTTCTTCCCAATTTCCGTTCACGCCTCGTCCATCTTCGGGAACGATAATCACATCCGTGCGCTTTAGTTGTAATAGAGAGGCTTGCGAGTCTGGTCTCGAAGCACCAATTGGAATGTGATGGACGATAAACTGACAAAAAAGCGCTGGAAATATACATCGGGATCGCGATTCGCACTCGCGGTTATCGGATTCATGCTGATTCTGGTCTCACCGATCATTGGCGCAATCCCCGGCCCCGGGTTCATAATCGTCTTTCCGATTGGCCTGGCCCTGGTCCTGCAAAATTCACGCTGGGCGAAGAAACGCTATGTCGATTTCAAACGGCGATTCCCCAATTATGGCAAGTGGACCGACTGGGCCATGCGCAGAAGGCATCACAAGGTGCTTCCTGACGATTTTGAACTGCCGATCTTCGGCAAGGTAAAGACGGGCAATCGAGACAAGAAAATATAGGGTCAGGGCCTAGCGCAAACGCTTGACTTTCCGCGCCTGCCTGCCTAATCGCAGCGACAACGTACCGGCCGCAGCTTTTGGCGGCCCTTTTTTATCGAAATCTTGACGTAGGATAATCGCGATGAAGCGCACATTTCAACCGAGCCGCCTGGTCCGCAAACGGCGCCATGGTTTCCGCGCCCGCAAAGCCAGTGTTGGAGGCCGCAAAGTGTTGGCTGCCCGCCGTGCTCGTGGCCGCAAAAAGCTCTCTGCCTAAAACCAATATGACCGCCCGTGCTGCGCCTGTCGAAGCACGCCCATCGCTAGATCATTTGGACTCGAGGCATCCGACGATCGAATCGGCAACAACCGATTCAAACCGGCCCATCGAAGTGATTCGCAAACGCGCAGATTTTCTCGCGGCCAATCGCGGCAAGCGATTTATCACTCCCAATTTTGTCCTGCTCGCGCATCGCCGCCGCAGCGACCACGCCGTACCGGCCGAGACTATCCGCCATGGCATCACGGTAACCAAGAAAATTGGCAACGCCGTCGTGCGGAACCGCATGAAGCGTCGCTTTCGGGCGTTGCTCGCAGCAACATTGCCCGGCGAGGGTATCACCGGTGTCGATCACGTCTTGATCGGCCGCAAAAACGATAAAGAAACGGATTTTGCGGCGATGAAGGCTGATCTGGAAAAGGGCTTGAAACATCTGGCAAAGAAACTCGGTCAGGGATGATCAAGGCGATCCTCATCTTTTGCGTACGTTGCTGGCAATGGGGACCATCGCGAATATTACCCCCGACTTGCCGCTATCAACCGACCTGCAGTGCCTATGCGATCAAAGCGATCGAGAAACATGGTGCAATTAAGGGTGGCTGGCTGGGTGCGAAACGGCTATTGCGCTGCCATCCTTGGGGAGGCTCGGGTTATGACCCGGTGCCTTGATACCCTCATACACCAATCCTATTTGCAACAAATGGCCGAAAACAGGACGACATAGTGGACAATAAACGCAATATTATCATGGCGGTGCTGCTCACCGGGATCATCCTTTTTGGCTGGCCTATGCTGATGGAACAGTTTTTCCCGGACATGGCCAACAAGAATGAGGTGGTGGAACAGGCTGATGTTCCGGTAACCGACCAGGTCTCTGGCGATACGCTAACCCCCTCCGTCGGCTCAACTGCTGGCAGCGCGGATATTGCAGCTGGCAAGGCTTCAGACAAGATTCGGCCACTGGCCACAGTATTGCGCGAAAACCCCCGGGTCCTGGTTGAAACACCGCGTTTAAAAGGTTCGATCAACCTCAAGGGCGGACGCATTGATGATCTCACGCTGACCGATCATACGGTTGACCTGAGCAAGAATAGTGGACCTGTTCGGCTCTTTGCACCTTCAGGAACCCAAAATGCCTATTTCAGCCGCTTCGGCTGGGCGGGCGACGGCGTTGCCGTCCCGGATGACAATACGATCTGGTCAACCGACCAAAGCAAACTGACACCCGAAACGCCGGTGACACTAAGCTGGTCCAACGAGACCGGGCAAGCTTATGCGATCACGCTGTCTATTGATGAAGATTATTTGATCACCGCCGAACAGAACGTCACCAATCGCGGTGAGAACGCGATCGCGCTCAAGCCCTATGGCCTGATCAACAGAAAACGGGATCTGGACAATATTCCGGCGAATGAAGCAAGCACCTGGACCATCCACTCCGGACCCGTCGGAGTGTATGAAGGCGCGGCAAATTATGATGTAGACTATAAGAACCTCGCCGGCGAAGAGCCCGGATTTTTTTCGCGAATGTTTGGCACCAGCGCGGTAGCCGGAACCAATGCGTACGATACGGAAGTCAGTTGGCTGGGCTTTACCGACAAATATTGGCTGGGGGCATTGATCCCGGAAAATATTAGCCAGGTCGACGCGAAATTTCGCTCCGGCGGCGGTGATATTTTTCAGGCCGAGATCGCCAAGAAAAGCGCGCAAATCATTGATCCTGGCAAACAGTTGAACACCACGACCCGCCTTTTTGCCGGAGCCAAAGAGAATGCGCTTCTGGAAAAATATCAAGAAGAGTTTGGTATCATAAATCTGGATCGCGCCATCGACTGGGGCTGGTTCTACTGGTTCGAGAAACCGCTTTTCTATCTGCTCAACTGGTTGTTCAAACTGGTCGGCAATTTCGGTGTGGCTATCGTTCTGATGACCTTCATCGTGCGCGGAATCATGTACCCGATCGCGCAGAAACAGTTCACTTCGATGGCGCAAATGCGTGCGGTTCAGCCAAAAATGAAGGCAATTCAGGCGAAGCATAAGGACGACAAACAGCAGCAGCAGCAGGAAATCATGAAGCTGTACAAGGAGGAGAAGGTCAATCCGCTCTCCGGCTGCCTTCCCATATTCCTGCAGATTCCGATCTTCTTCGCACTGTACAAAGTGCTGATGCTTTCGATTGAAATGCGCCATCAGCCGTTCATCCTGTGGATCAAGGATTTGAGCGCGCCCGACCCGCTGACGCCGGTCAACCTGTTCGGTCTGCTGCCGTTCGATCCGCCAACCTTCCTGGCCGTCGGCATTTTACCGATATTGATGGGGATCACCATGCACTTTCAGTTCAAGCTGAACCCGGCGCCGATGGATCCGATGCAGAAACAGATATTCAGCATCATGCCGTGGATATTGGTTTTCATCATGGCTCCCTTTGCCGCAGGACTGCAGCTCTACTGGACCGTGTCCAATATCCTCACCATCGCGCAGCAAAGCTGGCTCTATTCCCGGCATCCCCAGATGAAGGAAATGATGGCGAAGGAAGCCGAAGAAAAAGCAAGAAAAGCTGCTGCTGACAAGGCCGAGGTATGACATTTTACCCCGTCATTCCAGCGCAAGCCGGAAACCCGCGCCGTTGCCCGTCACACATGATTGTGATGGAAGCCTTGGCGTGGCCTTCCGGTCGCCGGGATACCCATAGATGACCACTCCGCTCCATCCGAAGCTATTCTCCGGTCCGATCAGTTTTCTGAAAAGTGCCCCACAGCTGCAGTTTCTGCCCGATCCGAAAGTTCCGGAGATTGCCTTTGCCGGCCGGTCCAATGTCGGCAAGTCGTCGCTGATCAACGCGCTGACCAATCGCAACGGTCTCGCGCGAACGTCCAACACGCCGGGACGGACACAGGAACTGAATTTCTTCGATGTCGGCGACCCCTTGATCTTCCGCATTTGCGACATGCCCGGCTATGGTTTTGCCAAAGCACCGCAGAAAATAGTCCAGAAATGGCGCTTTCTGATCAACGACTATCTGCGCGGTCGCGCGGTGCTCAAGCGGACCTTCGTCCTGATCGACTCACGACACGGCATCAAGCCGGTTGATGAAGAAGTGATGGCGATGCTCGACAAAGCGGCGGTCAGCTATCGGGTGGTGATGACCAAAGCGGACAAAGTGAAGCAGGAAGAACTGGATGCCACAGCGGAGAAGGTCGCGGCAATTGCCAAGAAGCATCCGGCCGCGCACCCCGAACTGCTACTCACCTCTTCGGAAAAGAAACAGGGTATCGACGAGCTTCGGCTGCTAGCCGTTCTCGAGGCAGTCCAGAGCTAGGCCTCCCAAAACTATTCTCCGCAGTGACGCTTTTCTATACACAGCCTTCCATATTTGGTTATGGGACAGAATATGAAACTAATAATCGGAAACAAAGCCTATTCCAGCTGGTCAATGCGCGGCTGGCTTGCCTGTAAACAGTCGGGGCTGTCCTTCGAGGAACTTACCGTACCCCTTTATGGCGACGATTGGGACCATGTCCGGGCAAGCGAGAATTTTGCACCCTCAGGCGGTAAAGTACCGATCCTGTGGGATGGCGAGACCGTGGTCTGGGATAGCCTGGCGATCATCGACTGGCTTGCCGACAAGACCCACCGGGACCGCTTCTGGCCAAAAGACGAGACGGCACGCGGCATGGCCCGGTCGATGGCGGCGGAAATGCATTCGAGTTTTCTGGCGCTGCGTCGTCAATGCCCGATGAATACCCGAAAAATTTATGAAGGCCTTTCCCTCAGCGACGAGGTCAAGGCGGATGCCGCGCGGATCATCGAACTATGGGCCCAGGCGCGGGCGCGCTTCGGCGGCGGCGGACCGTTTCTGTTCGGCACCTATGGCGCCGCGGATATCATGTACGCGCCGGTGGTTTCGCGATTCCAGACTTATGGCTTCCGTCTGCCCGGCTTTGCCACCAGTTATATGCAGACCATTCTCGATCACGAGTGGACCGCCCAGTGGATGGAGGCCGCCGAGGATGAGCCATGGGTGATTGAACGCCTCGAGCAGCCGGAAACGGCAAAAAGCTGATCGGCCATTGATGACCCGCGCAACGATTCTTGACTATGCAAAGCGACTGATCGCTCAGCCCAGTATCACCCCTGCGACCGGCAGCGTGTTTGACGAGATGGAAGCGATGCTCGAACCTCTGGGGTTTGAAATATCTCGGTTCATCGCTGGCGATGCGCCCGAAGATGCCGAAAATGGCGGACCCGTCGAGAATCTCTTTGCCCTTCGCCAAGGTTCCCCCGGGTCGCGGCACTTTGCCTATGCCGGTCACCTCGATGTCGTCCCGCCCGGTCAGGGCTGGCAGACCGATCCCTTCGTCCCGGAAGTGCGCGGTGACATGCTCCACGGGCGCGGAGCCGTCGACATGAAAGGCAGTATCGCAGCCTTTGTCGGAGCACTCCATGATTTGCCCGATGATCTGGGCACGATCAGCCTGATCATCACCGGCGATGAAGAAGGACCGGCACGTTTTGGCACGGTCGCGATAATGGACTTTATGGCCGAGCGCGGCATTATTCCCGACCTCTGTCTGGTTGGCGAGCCGACATCGGTCCACCGGCTGGGTGACATGATGAAAATCGGGAGGCGCGGCTCGGTCAACATGTGGATCACGGTGAACGGCATGCAGGGCCATGTCGCCTATCCGCACAATGCCGACAATCCGATTACCAAATTGGGCCGGATATTGACCGAGATTGACGCGCTCCAGCTTGATCAGGGCACCGACTGGTTCCAGCCGAGCAATATCGAATTTACCGACCTCCATGTGGGCAATCCCGCGCATAATGTCATTCCGGCGAAGGCCGAGGGTCGCCTGTCGATCCGTTTCAACGACCGCCACAGCGGCGAAAGCCTCAGCGCCATGGTGCAGGAGATCGTCGAGCGGCACGGCGGCGCATTGAGGCCAATCATATCCGGTGAACCATTTCTGACCCCGCCGGGAGAATTTTCGGACATCGTCGCGGGTGCGATTCGCGAAGTAACCGGTGTGGAACCAGAACTGTCCACATCAGGCGGAACATCCGATGCGCGCTTCCTCGCAAAGATCATGCCGGTGGTTGAATTTGGCCTCTGCAATGCGACCATGCACAAGCTCGATGAAGCGGTGGCGGTCGAGGATCTGGAGCAGCTGAGCAAGATATTTGCGCTGATCGTCCAGAATGTCCTCGGGCCGAATGGCTCAGCCGGTTAAACCAAAGCCGACCAGAGCGACAGAAAATCCTATTACCGCACCAAAAGCCGGCTTCCAATCGCCGGAATTGTGGGCGTCCGGGGCGACATCTTCAAAAACGAGATATAATATCCCGCCAGCACAAAATGTCATTATCGATCCGAGGACAAGATGGTCGAGGGTGAATAGCGAATATCCTGCCAGCGCGGAAACCGGCCCGATAATGATGCTGCCCGCCATGATCTGCAGCACATGTTTCCGCAAAAAACCGGCATGCGATTGGCGGATTTCACGATAGGCGTTAAATCCCTCGGGCAGGTTCTGGGCAATGATAATGACCGTGAGAAACAGCGCCATTTTGAAATCGCCGGAAATGACCGCGCCGAGAACAATGGCTTCGGGAATAAAATCGAGATTCAGAGCAATCAGCTGGCTGACCGGTGTACCCCGCCTTTTCAAGCTGTGATCGATCAGAAGAAACACCAGACCGCCCGCCAGAAAAGTACCAAGCCCGAGCCACAATGGCTGGCTTTCCAGCCCGTGCGGAACGAGCACCAGGCCCACGGCACCGATCAATGCGCCGCCACCGAAGGCAATGATCGCCCGCCGCATCCCGTCACTGATCAGGCCTTTTTTATGCTCGTCGAGCCAGCCCAGGATGGCTCCAAGAAAAGCGGCCAGCCCGGCCAGCACCGACAGGACAATGAGCGCTAGCATTTATTAGCGTCTATCATGGTCATCGAGAGCGCCGCAAAATTATATACAGTGCACCCCCGCCGCCATGGCGAGGATGGGCACGGCGGACCGCGGCAATGCGGGAAGCGTGGCGGGAAGCGGCGAGCCAGTCCGATATTGCCGCGCGGATTGCCCCGCGCCCGCCTTCACGATGCCGTTCATCCGCGCTGCGCGCCTTTCCCGTTATCAGCAATATCGCGCGATGCCCTGCAGCGATGCTGAGTTCCAGCGCGCTGTCGAGCCGGCCGTGGGCCGAGGACAAAGTGTAGCCATGGAGATCGATAGTGACGTCCGGGTGCACCACGCCCTTTGCCAAACGCCGATCCCATTGACCGTCGAGTCCGTGTTTTTGGGGAACTGCGACCTGTTCCCTTAACGGGATCGCCTTGCCGGGAGCCCCGCCAAAGGTCTGCGCGGTGATCGGTGCGTTTACGTCAGAAAGCCTCTTGGCGACTGGCAGCGCATTCACCCGGCTGACCCGTTTCCGATCCAGCGGCTCGACCGTCTCGATAAATTTCTGCCAGAGCGCCTTTTCGCCGGCGGTAAGGGGCCGGTCGGACATAGTCTATTTTCCCGAGGCCCGTTGGGATGCAAAAAGCCTGGATAATGTGCCCTTGGGAAGGAATATCAGCGCCTGTCCTCGCGAAGACATGCCGCCAGCGATCTGGGCCGCTTCTTCGCCCGCGCCCCAGAATGTGTCAAAACGATTGGCCCCCTTGATCGCCCCGCCACTGTCCTGCGCAACCCAGAGGCCGTCGGCAATATCATGTTCCATGTCGAGATAGACCGGTGCGCCCAAGGGGACAAACATCCGGTCAGCCGCAACCGATGTTCGCGCGACCACAGGGTGGCCCATCGCACCCAAAGGTCCCGGACCGGTCAGTTCGGTGAAGAAAATATAGCTCATATTCTCGCGCATGATCCGCATGCCTTGATCGGGATTGGCACGCAGCCATTCGACAATGCCCTGCATATTGGTCTTGCCATCGGCCAGCAGGCCGCGTTCGCGCATCACCCGTCCGATACCGGTATAGTCGCGGCCATTCTGCCCGGCGTAACCGATCCGCATGATCGAACCGTCGGGCAGCGCCAGGCGGCCACTGCCCTGAATCTGCAGGAAGAACAGGTCGATATAATCCTGGGCCCAGGCAATTTCGAGCCCCTGTCCGGCGAGGGCACCGTCGTCAATGGCGGCCCGGTCTTCGAAGGGAACCAGTTTGGTTCCGTCCACTTTTCCGCGAATACGCTTGTCCTTCAGCTCTTCGGAAAACAGGCCGAGGTCAACATCGAGCAGATTGGCTGGCCGCCGATAGACCGGAACTTGATAATTTTTATTTTTAATCCGCGATCCGCGAATCTGCGGTTCGAAATAGCCGGTTGCAAAAGCCGCACCATCGCCAACCTGGACGGTTTCGAAATAGGATGTGAAAAAGCGCAGCGCATCATTGGCCGGCCAGCCTTTGGCGGCTTCGCAAGACAATTGCCAGTCCGCGCCCTGTGTCAGTCCGCTATTGTCTTCACGCCGGACCAGGGATGGACAACTGGTGCGAAAGGATTGCAATGCGGCGACCGCTTTGGACTGTGAGAGATCGAGGGTGGCCATATCTGGCCCCGCCGCAATGCCGGTACCCAGCGCTCGGGTAGTATCGGTGCCGATTTTCGTCAACTGCGCAGGATCGACGGGCTTTAGGGTGAGAGTCGAAGCCCAAGGCGCCTTGGGCTTCGGAGTGGAGATATCGGGACTATCAACCCTTACGCGCTCACCCTCCTGCTGAGTGGATCGGCCTTGCGCGGCTCCTTGCGGAATGATCGTCATGGAACAGGCGCTGAACAGCGTCATCGCGCCGAAAAGCGTCCCGATTCTCATGATAATGTCGCTTGGCGACCGAGGATCAGGCCTCATCAGTCTCGTCAAGCAGCCAATTCGGGTCGGCGCTGGAAAGATCCCGGCTGAACGTCCAGACATCATGGGTCTCGGCCGCGTCGGATAGCGAGCCACCGATCAGCTTGCCCTTTTTGTCTTTGACCACCGAAGCGACATCCGCATCGAATTGCACCGTGATGCGGGCCACTGGCCGACGATATTCCGCTTCGGAAATCCGCGCATTGTTGATTCGCACCAACTGGTTTTCGAGCACTTCGCCACGCTTTTCACGCGCGTCTATAACTTCGGCAAAGCTTTCGTACACATCATCATCACAAAGGGATTTCAATTCTTCCTTGTCGCCCTTCCAAAAGGCTTCAAGGACCATACCATAGGCCAGCTGCGCGCCTTCGACGAACCGGCCGACATCGAAATTCCGGTCGGCGTTCAGGATTTCCCGCATTCCGGCTTCGGCGCTGCTGTCGTAGACCATAGCGGGCGTACCAGCAGGCGCTGGAACGATATCCGGAACATGCGGCTTGGCATCTTCCAATGGTCTCCGCTCATTCGTGCGCGGCTCTATACTCCGCGGCGTGTGTTCCTGCTCATGACCGGTGCGTTTGCCCAGTACGGAATAAAGGCGCAAGCCGAGAAAAGCCGCTACCATTGCCAATAATACGATTTCGATGGTCACTTCAGAATCCAATCTTTTTTATTACCCTATACATAGGCAGAAAAAGGGGCGGTTTCAAACGACATTAAAGAAAAAGCCGCAATGTCGCAATCGGCCAGTATCTTGTACCGGCCAATTTGTGAACGAGCGCTTACAAATTCACTGGAATGTATGGCCCGGGAACTCCGGTTTACTCTTTCATTGCCCTCGGTTCCGTCCCCTGCTAGGCGCGCTGCGAACGGCGCGGCAATATGCGCCAAAGGACATGATTGACTGATTTTCCGAAAGGACAGGCCCGATGGCTGATGAGAATGACCAAAACGACTCCGAAGCGAATCCCGCTGGAGATGTGACGACTCCCGATCCGCTTGCCAATGGCGCAGACACCCAGCCGCAAATTGGTGTGATTTCGCAATATGTGAAAGATCTTTCCGTCGAAAATCCGAATGCACCGGATGTATACCAATGGAACGCACAGCCACAGATTGATGTGCAGTTCAATATCGGCTCGTCCGTCGTTTCGGACGAAGTCCATGAAGTCGAACTGAAGATTGACGTCACCGCGAAAGCGGATGAAGGCGTCGCTTTCGCCGTGGAATTGCTCTATTGCGGCCTCTTCGGGCTGCGCAACGTGTCCGAAGAACAGGCACATCCGTTCTTGTTTGCGGAGGCCCCGCGGCTCCTCTTCCCCTTTGCCCGGGCGATCATTGCCGATGCGGTGCGCGATGCCGGGTTCCAGCCTTTGTTGCTGGAGCCGATTGATTTCACTGCGCTCTATATGCAGCAGCGCGAGCAGATGGCGGCACAGCAGGCAGGCGAACAGCCGGTTGGCAACGCTTAAACCTCCTTGCTAGGATAGCAGGCATGAACCTGCTGAAGTCCACCGGAACAATCGCCGGACTGACATTGGTCAGCCGCGTTTTCGGTTTTGTCCGTGACATCATGCTGGCCCGGATACTCGGCGCTGGCGCGGCGGCCGACGCCTGGCAACTGGCATTTCAGCTACCCAATATCTTCCGGCGTCTGTTTGCCGAAGGCGCGTTTTCTGCCGCTTTCGTGCCTCTGTTTAACCGCAAGATGGAAGAGGATGAAGAGCGGACAGCAGCGCAGAATTTCGTGATCGATGTGCTGTCGGTATTCGTACCCTTGCTGTTGATCTTTACGGCGGTAATGATGCTTGTCATGCCCGGTATAATCTGGCTGATCGATGATTTCGGGCAAGGCGGCCGATCGGGTGGTTTTTCAGTGTCCCTTGCACGGATAACCTTCCCCTATCTCGGCCTGATCAGCATCACGACTCTATTCGCGGCGATTCTCAACTCGCTCAGCCGTTTCGCGGCAGCGGCAGCAGCGCCGATCATGCTCAATATCTGCATGATTGCGGCATTGCTCGCAGCCCATCTGGTGAATGGCGGCGATGACCCGCATCAGACAGCCTATTATCTGGCGATTGCCGTCTCATCGGCTGGACTGGTCCAGATGCTCTGGCTTTATTATTGGGCGCGAAAGACCGGATTTCGTTTTCCGATCAGAATGCCCCGGCTCACTGACGACGTAAAGCAATTGGGCGTGCTCATCCTGCCGGCGGTATTCGGTGCTGGCATCTATCAGATCAGCCGTTTCATTGATCTGTTCTTCCTCGGGCGCTTGCCGGAAGGCTCTTTCGTCTATCTGGCCATGGCCGATCGCCTGAATCAATTGCCTCTGGGTATTATCGGCATCGCCCTGGGGACCGCCATATTGCCCGCCCTGTCACGATTCATCGCCAAGGATGATCTGGGCGGAGCCCAGCGATTGCAAAGCAATGCGATCGAACTGGCCATGCTGATCACCATACCGGCAGCTATAGCGCTGTTCTTTGCCGCTGGACCGCTGGTCACATCCTTCTACGTCGGCGGTAAATTTACCGCCAGTGATGGCCAGACCACCGCCGCTGTTGTAGCCGCCCTTGTCGTTGGCTTGCCCGCCTATGTGCTGGTAAAAGTCCTGATCCCCGGATTCTTCGCGCGACGAGATACCAAGACGCCGGTCTACACCGCCGGTATATCGCTGCTCATCAACATTGCGCTCAACCTGCTTTTGATCCCTGTCTATGGCATCAAGGGTCTCGCCTTCGCCGGTGCAATAGCCGCCTGGTGCAACTGCCTTATGCTATATACCATGCTACACCGTCGCGGACATTTCCATCTGGAATGGACGCTATTGCTCCGGATCGGACGTATCACATTGTCCGCAGCAGGCATGGCAGCGGTGCTGATTTATGCCGCCCCGATCGGTGAAAACATGTACGATGGCACTATCTGGCAGCGGATTGGATCTATCACCGCTCTGGTAAGCGTCGGTGGGCTGGTTTATGCGGCGCTCGCATGGCTGACCGGCGCGATAGACCGTGACAAGATCACCATGTTGACGAAAAAGAAAGCGGCGGAAGACGCTGCAAGCGAAGGAAACCTGTAACATGCGGACGGTATCGGGCATCCAGCCTACAGGGAATCTCCATCTCGGCAACTATCTGGGCGCGATCAAGAATTGGGTGACGATGCAGGACGAGGGAGAATGCCTGTTTTTCCTGGCCGATCTCCACGCGATCACGGTCCATAACGACCCCGTTGAACTGGCTGCCAATTGCCGTGAAATGGTAGCGGCGCTGGTCGCCGCCGGGGTCGATCCGGACAAATCGATCCTGTTCAATCAGGCCCGGGTACCGGCGCACGCTGAACTGGCATGGATGCTGATCTGCAACACCCCGATGGGCTGGCTCGACCGGATGACCCAGTTCAAGGAAAAGTCCGGCAAGCACAAACAAAGGGCATCACTGGGTCTCTACGGCTATCCGGTGCTGCAGGCCGCGGACGTCCTGATCTATCAGACCACCCATGTTCCGGTCGGCGAAGACCAGAAACAACATCTTGAACTGGCTCGCGACATAGCGGCAAAGTTCAACAGCGATACCGACACCGAAACATTCGTTCTGCCCGAACCATTTATCGGCAAAACAGCGGCCCGGATCATGAGCCTCCGCGATGGCAATGCGAAAATGAGCAAGTCAGACCCGTCCGATCTCAGCCGGATCAACATGAGTGATGATGACGAAACGATTGCGCGGAAATTGAAGAAAGCGAAGACAGATCCCGAGCCACTGCCGGACAATATGGACGATCTTGCAGCTCGCCCGGAAGCGAAGAATCTGATCGGCATTTACGCTGCGCTTGCCGATCATTCGCAGGACGCCGTGCTCGCCGAATATGCGGGTAAAGGGTTTGGCGACTTCAAACCGGCGCTTGCCGATCTGGCGGTGAGCAAATTGTCGCCAATCCGCCAGCGGTTTGAAGAATTGCGCAAGGACGAGACGGCAATTGACGCGATTCTGCGTAGCGGTTCAGAGAAGGCCGCGGTGATGGCGCAACCGACATTGGAGTCTGCTTATGCTGCGCTGGGACTGCTGCGCAACTAGTGGATCATGTCGCAGGACCCGGTCGCAAACGGCGCAATAGACTTGCCTGCATCGCCATTTTCGTTAAACGCTAGACCATGGATATTATCTCGATACGCGGCGGCAATCGGCTGTCTGGCACCATTCCCATTTCGGGAGCCAAGAATAGCGCTCTGACCCTGCTGCCTTGCGCGCTGCTGACCGATGAACCGGTCACCCTGCGCAACCTGCCGCGGCTGGCCGATGTCGACAGTTTCGGGCATCTGCTCAATCAGCTGGGTGTCTCGACCACGATCGAAGGCGCAAGGCCGGAAGATTTCGGCCGGGTCATGACGCTCAAGGCCGGCAAGATCACTTCGACCGAAGCACCCTATGATATTGTCCGGAAAATGCGGGCGTCGATCTTGGTGCTCGGGCCCCTGTTGGCGCGTGCCGGAGAATGCCGGGTATCGCTGCCTGGTGGCTGCGCGATCGGCAATCGGCCCATAGATCTGCATCTCAAGGCTATTGAAGCGCTCGGTGCGACAATCGAAACCACCAGCGGCTATGTCACGGCACGACAACCCGATGGCGGATTGCCCGGTGGCGAATTTGCCTTTCCCGTCGTGTCAGTTGGCGCCACTGAAAATGCGCTGATGGCCGCGGTGCTGGCCAACGGTACAAGCATCCTCAAAAACGCTGCGCGGGAACCGGAAATTGTCGATCTGTGCAACATGCTGGTTGCGATGGGCTCAGAAATTGAGGGTATTGGCTCTTCGACATTGACCATCCACGGTGTCGACCGGCTGCACGGCTGCACCTACCGGGTGATGTCGGACCGGATCGAAGCGGGTAGTTACGCCTGCGCGGTGGGCATTGCCGGCGGCGAAGTCGATCTGCTGGCCGCCAAGGCAGATGAAATGGAAGCGACGCTGGATGCGCTGCGCCACGCTGGTCTCCACATCGATATCCATGCCAAGGGCATCAAGGTTGCCTCCAATGGCAAGCTCAAGCCGCTCACCCTGTCCACTGCTCCCTATCCTGGTCTGGCCACCGATATGCAGGCACAGTTGATGGCCATGCTGTGTCTCGCCGACGGTGCCAGCGTGCTCACCGAAACCATTTTCGAAAACCGCTATATGCATGTGCCCGAACTCAACCGGATGGGCGCGGATATCGAGACCAAGGGCCGCACGGCCGTGGTGCGGGGCGTCAAGAAACTAACCGGCGCACCCGTGATGGCGACCGATCTTCGCGCCTCGATGAGCCTCGCCATTGCCGGACTGGCAGCGGAGGGGGAAACCCGGTTGCAACGTATCTACCATCTTGATCGCGGCTATGAACGGCTGGA
>RCMY010003227.1_pt1 | contig 21679 bp, 15 predicted proteins | sample 2041341 | NCBI WGS metagenome assembly RCMY01 (sample SAMN09708234, study PRJNA481090) | Marine sediment metagenome, whole genome shotgun sequencing project.
AAAACCATTTTATATGGAATTAAAACGAGTTGTAGTTACAGGTTTAGGAGCTTTAACTCCAATTGGAAACACAGTAGAGCAATATTGGGAAGGTTTGGTCAATGGCAAAAGTGGAGCCGGACCGATAACCTATTTTGATGCTGAAAAATTCAAAACTCGTTTTGCCTGTGAGTTAAAAAACTTTGAAGTTACCGATTTTATCGATAGAAAAGAGGCTCGAAAAATGGATCGATTCACGCAATACGCCATGGTCGCAAGCGATGAGGCAATTATCGATTCAAAATTAGACCTTGAAAAAGAAGATCCCACACGTATTGGTGTAATTTGGGGAGCCGGAATTGGCGGATTAGAAACTTTTCAAAATGAAGTTTTAAATTTTGCAAGCGGTGATGGCACTCCGAAATTTAACCCTTTCTTTATTCCTAAAATGATTGCAGATATTGCACCGGGACAAATCTCGATGAAATATAATCTGCAAGGACCAAATTTCACAACAGTTTCTGCTTGTGCTTCGTCTGCAAATGCAATTATTGACTCGCTTAATTATATCCGTTTGGGTATTGCCGATGCATTTGTTACAGGAGGTTCAGAAGCTGCAGTTACTTTAGCCGGAATGGGCGGATTCAACGCCATGCATGCATTATCTACAAGAAATGATGACCCACAAACTGCCTCAAGACCTTTTGACAAAGATCGTGACGGTTTTGTATTAGGTGAAGGAGCTGGAGCATTAATATTAGAAGAATATGAGCATGCAATTGCACGAGGTGCAAAAATTTATGCCGAGGTTATTGGTGGTGGATTGTCTGCAGATGCTTATCATATTACAGCACCTCATCCGGAAGGAAGAGGAGCGATAAACGTGATGATCAATTGCTTGAGAAATGCCGGAATTAAACCAGAAGACGTTGATGCTATAAATATGCACGGTACAGCAACTAATTTGGGAGATGTGGCAGAATTAAAAGCAGTGCAAAGTGTTTTTGGTGATCATGCTTACAACCTTAATATCAACTCCACCAAATCAATGACTGGTCATTTACTTGGTGCCGCTGGTGCTATAGAAGCAATTGCTTCTATTTTAGCCATAACAAAAGGAATTGTTCCTCCTACAATCAATCATTTTACCGATGATGATCAAATTGACCCAAAATTAAATCTCACTTTTAACAAAGCTCAAAAGCGAGATGTAAAAATAGCCATGAGCAATACTTTTGGTTTTGGCGGTCATAATGCCTGTGTTTTATTTAAAAAATTTGAAGATTAATACCCAATGAATTTCATTCGTAAAATAAGAAACTCTCATTCCGAAAAGGATGAAGTGTTTTTTAATGTAATGAAAAACATCCTAGGCTATTATCCAAAAAAATTGAATTTTTATAAAGAGGCATTTACCCATAGCTCTTTGAAAAAAACCAATAAAGAAGGTTTTGCTTTAAATTATGAGCGTCTTGAATTTTTAGGAGATGCCATTTTAGGAGCCGTTATAGCAAACTATCTTTTTAAAAAAATGCCCGATGCAGATGAGGGATCTCTTACGCAAATGCGTTCAAAAATCGTCAGCAGAGAACATTTAAATGAATTAGGAAAAGATCTGGAATTGAAAGATTTCGTTGATTGCAACATTCCAAATCAACATTTTGGTGATAATATTTATGGCAATTTGTTTGAAGCGCTTATAGGTGCAATTCACTTGGATAAAGGATATACTTTTTGTGAAAAATTCATCTATAGAAATGTTATTGAGCCTTACGTTGATATTGAGCGTTTGGAAGGTAAAATAACTAGTTATAAAAGTGTATTGATTGAATGGTGTCAAAAAAATCATAATAAAATTAAATACCAGGTATATGAAGATACCGGTAATGATACATTAAAGCATTTCAGTGTAAAACTTTTTATTAATGACGAATTGGTTTCGAAAGGTAGAGCTACTTCAAAAAAGAAGGCAGAAGAAATTGCATCAAAAAGAGCCTATTATAAAAATCAGCATCGAATTCACGATTGAAGATAATCTTTATTTCGATTTCATTTTTTTAGTAAATCTATAACGTTTTCACAGTATTTGATAAATAAATTCAAAAGTATAAGTACTTTTGTTCAATTCTAATTTTAAAAAATAGAAAAACCTTGTCAAAAATTCATTCTTTTGATTTTGAATATGACCATGACTATACGTTAATAGGCATTCATTCAACTTTAGAAGATTATCGATTAGCGTTTTTTTTAAATAAAAATTTAAAAATTCATTTAACTCGTTTTAAAGATGATTTAGATTTTAGTTCGATGAATTGCAGTTTTCCTTTATATAATTATGAGGATGAGGCTAATTTTACAACATGGTCATTAATTGCGAACAAACAAATTTTTATTGAAAATGCAATTCCCGAAAACAATAATTTATTTCAGGAAGAAACCAAAACCTCTTTTTTTATCCCTGAAAAGAAACGAATAGATTATTTTATAAAAATTAATGGCAATTTGGAAACAAAAGAAATCAATGAAATTCTAACTAAAATCAGTCAAACATTTAACATAATAACCTGCTACACTCTCGATCCAAATGATTTAAAATCAAAAGATCATTTAATATTTTAAAACAGGTAAACACACACTAAACAAAGAGATGGTAGGGTTTTCATCATAATAAAGGATGAAACCAAAGTGTGACAAATAAAATAGAAATATATGAAACTAAGAAAAAAAACAAAAATAGTTGCCACTTTAGGCCCAGCAATTAGCTCAAAAGAAATCATGGAAGAAATGATGGTTTTGGGTGTAAATGTTTTTAGAGTTAATTTTTCGCATGCCGATTATGAAGACGTCGCCGAAAAAATAAAAACTATTAGAGAAATAAATTTAAGAAGAAATTTTAATGTTGCAGTTTTAGCAGATTTACAAGGTCCAAAATTACGGGTTGGAGTAATGGGCGAAAAAGTAAAATTGAAAAAAGGTGATATTTTCACTTTCACAACTAATGAATGTATTGGTGATTCTGAAAAAGCTTTTATGACTTACCAAAATTTCCCTAAAGATGTAGAATCAGGTGAACATATTTTGGTAGATGACGGTAAACTAATGTTTAAAGTAATCGAAACGGATAGAGATACCCAAGTAAAAACTGAAGTTATTCGCGGTGGAAGATTAAAATCAAAAAAGGGAGTAAATCTTCCAAACACAAAAATATCATTACCGGCTCTTACTAAAAAAGATATCAAAGATGCCATATTTGCCATCGAACAAGAAGTAGATTGGATTGCTTTATCTTTTGTAAGAAGTGCAGCCGATTTGACTTCCTTACGGGATTTAATTGCAGAAAAATCAAGTTATAAAATACCGATTATTGCCAAAATCGAAAAACCAGAAGCTATTAAAAATATCAACCAGATAACAGCAAATTGCGACGGATTAATGGTAGCCCGTGGAGATTTGGGTGTTGAAATTCCAATGGAAAAAGTTCCGTTAATTCAAAAAAAATTGGTTAAAAAAGCGAAAGAAGCAAGAATACCTGTAATTATTGCAACGCAAATGATGGAATCAATGATTACAAGTCAAGTACCTACAAGAGCGGAAGTTAATGATGTAGCGAATTCTATTATGGATGGTGCAGATGCCGTAATGTTATCAGGAGAAACTTCAGTTGGCGAATATCCGTTAGAAGTAATTCAAGTAATGCGAAATATTATTAGCGATGTCGAAAATTCTGAACTAATTTTGAGCCCGACATCGCATGTTCAATGCGTAAATGAAAGGTTTATTACCAAAGCTATTTGCCATCAAGCAGCAATAGTTGCAAATGAAATTGAAGCAGCTGCTATTACAACTTTAACAAATAGTGGTTATACAGCATTTCAAATCTCTGCCTGGAGACCAAAATCAAATATTTTAGCTTTTTCTGATAACCGAAGAATTTTAGCCATGTTAAATTTACTTTGGGGTGTAAAAGCACAGTATTATGATAAATTGGTTAGCACAGATGATACCGTAGAGGATATTAATAAAATAACTTTGGAAAATCGTTTTGCTGAAAAAGGAGAATATGTTATTAACCTGACTTCGATGCCTGTACATGAAAAAGGTATGGTAAATACCTTGCGTATTTCACAGTTATAATATGTTCATGTTAAGTGTTTTGCAATAAATCTATTCCGTCTTTTATTAGATGAGAACTGTTTTTTTGTTTAGATAGTTCTAACAAATAGTCATACACTATATTGGTCAAGGTTTCATTTTTATATGGTTTCAAAACTTCATAAATCTCTAAAACCAAAAGCCATTCATTCCGAAAATTACAAGTTATATTTTTAAAAATAGCTTGTAATTTTTCTATTTTTATGATTTTGGATTCTCGTATTTCCCGAACTTCTTTATACAATACATCCAATTCTTTTTCTGTATTAGTATATTCTATTTTATGCGTTTTCTCTTTGGATGCCTCAAAATGTAAACCATAACTATTTGGGTCGGCTATTCCGGCAAACGCAGAAACAACTGAGGCTCCAACTGCCATATCATAAGTTCCCCATGCAGGATCAAACAATACGTTTTCTCCTCGTTTAACTGTGCAGTTTTTAAAAGATATTAAAATTATTTTACCCTGTAAATTTCGTTTTCCGGTAATAATTTCACCTTCGACAACAATTCCTCCTTCAAACTGCAATTTTGGCTTTTTGCCTTCATAAATTCCGTACACTTCCAAATCTGTTGGTGACATATCTTCAATTGCCAGATTTATTCCTTTCAATTTACCTATCGGCGAACCAAATCCATCTTGATGATATTCTTTATCGTGACCAATTAACTCTTTGTTTTTATAGGCCAAAGCAGTTGGGCCTGTTGTTTTTATGTAAACCGGTCGCCTATTTTCATCTGCTAATACTTCGGTGAATTTCCCAGAAATTTGAATTCCCGTACTCAATTCAATAGTGCCTAAATCTTGAGAATTTATTAATTTTTCCACACCTTCCAAACCTCCTTTTCGAAGCGCCATTTTATTGGCAAATTCTTCTAACACAAAGCTAAGATGGGCAAAATCTGGAGTTACAAATAGTTGCGGTTGCGGTTTTGTAATATCAAATTCAACATTGCTGGCATCTAAGGTATATGGTAATTTTTTAACCTTAGAACTCATGCACCATTTGCTCTCCCCTATGGATGAAAGCAAACCTGCACCATAAATTTTTGGCTTTTTCAAATCGCCTATCAAACCGTATTCTACCGTCCACCAATGCATGTTTCTTATTTTAGCCATTTCACTTGGCTCTTCTTTGGTTGCAGAAACAGTACGCAATAGCTCTTCTGCTTCCCATATTTCATTCTTGGTAGTTTTTGGATCTTCTTTTAGAATAGATAAATGTCGGATTGCTTCATACAAGGCAAAATCTTTTGCCGATGAAATTGCTTTGGAACCTATTTCTCCAAAACGACGTAAATACTCGGCATATTCCGGATTTGCAATAATGGGAGCATGTCCGGCAGATTCGTGAATAATATCAGGTGCAGGTGTATATTCTATATGATCAATCGAACGAATATCAGCAGCAATTACCAAAACATTATACGCCTGAAACTCCATAAAAGCATTTGGCGGAATAAATCCGTCAACGGAAACGGCGGCCCAACCAATATCTTTTAATATTCGGTTCATTCCTTCCATTCTCGGAATAGTCTCGGTAGAAATTCCTGTTTTTACTAATCCCGGAAGGTAAGACTGATGTGCAAACTTACCTAAATAAGCACTATTTTTTCGCATGACATAACGCCAAACCGCATGATTTTTAAAGGTATAATCATCATAGGGCTGCTTCAAAACAAAACTCATGAGATGTTTTGGAAGCTTTTCTAAAACCTTATTTGTCGGAACTTGTTTTTTCATAAAATTCAATTCACGTAAAGTTAGTATTTTTTCTATATTTGAGATTCTTAAATAATATATAACAAAACAATCGCCAAATTGATTTTTTTGTAACTTTAGTAACCATATTTTACGAAATAAAAACTATAACCCATGAGAAGAGGCGGAAATTTAAAAATAAGATTACTTATAGGTGCTGCAATTATTTTATTCTCTTATTTTAAGTACTGTTCACGAACGGAAGTGAATGAATATACTGGAAAAAAACAACATATCGCCATTACTACAGATCAAGAAATTGCCATCGGATTGCAAAGTGCACCAGAGATGGCTAACCAATATGGTGGTTTACACCCAGATCAAGATGTTCAGAATAAAGTGAGAGCTGTTGGTCAAAAGTTAGTAGCAAAAAGTATCGCTAACCTAACACCTTATCGCTATGAATTTCATCTTTTACGCGATCCAGAAACAGTAAATGCCTTTGCATTGCCGGGTGGCCAAGTTTTTATAACCTATGGCTTATACAAACGATTGCAAAATGAAGATCAGCTTGCCGGAGTTTTGGGTCATGAAATCGGTCATGTTGTCGGTCGACATTCAGCCGAAAGAATGGCAAAACAAGATTTAACGAAAGGAATAATAACTGGTGTAACTGCGGGAGCAGATATGGGCGCAGGCCAAGTCGCAGCCGTTGTTGCTAATTCTGTCAATATGAAATACGGTCGACAAGATGAGTTAGAAAGTGATAATTTAGGCGTAAAATATATGATTGATGCGGGTTATAATCCATACCAGTTTATTGAGGTAATGCACATTTTAGATGAAGCATCTGGCGGGCAACAAGTGCCTGAATTCAATAGTTCACATCCTAGCGGACCACATAGAATAGAAGAGATAAAGGAAGCTATAAAAAATAATGGTTACACAGGTTCACCTAATTAAAAAATAAAAATTTATGAGCTTTGGTGGTTCAGCACAAGGGATGATAACCTCCCTTAAAAATAATCGGAAATTAAAAAGTCAAAAACGAAGTTATTTTGATAAAACGAACAACTCTGATCATAAGATTTATAAAGCAAATTCAAAGTTAAAAAAAGCGACTCCCGAACAACTTCAAGCTATAAGAGAAAAAGTAAAAAAAGAAAAGAGAAGTTCTCTTTTATTAGCCTTACTTTTTTTCATTATTTTCGCTATTCTATTTTTCTATATCCAAAGTTTTTAATCTATGAAAAAAACAATACTTCTGTTTTCAGCACTTTGGCTGACATTTACCTCTTGTAGTTCTGTAAAAATAGTAGATAAGCCGATAATTTTCGACCAAGAAAGAGCCGATTTAACCTTGGAATATTTAAATGAGCATTATGGTTTAATTCAAGATAAGCCAACCATATCGCCTAAAATGGTAGTTGTTCATTGGACAGCCATTCCTACATTAGAAAAATCATTCGATGCATTTTACAACTCCAAATTACCAAGTTGGAGGCCTGATTTAAAAAATGCAAGCGCCCTAAATGTTTCCTCCCAATTTTTAGTAGATCAAGATGGAACGATTTATCGGCTACTCCCGGAAACTTTTATGGCACGCCACGTAATTGGTTTAAATCATAGTGCTATTGGTATTGAAAATGTTGGAGGCACTGAAAATACGCCACTTACAAACGCACAACTTAAAGCGAATATCAAATTGATAAAATATCTCAAAAAGAAATATCCTGATATTGAATATGTTATCGGACATTTTGAATATCCGAATTTTGATGGAACGGAATTATGGCTCGAAAAAGATGCCGAATATCGGACGCAAAAAACCGATCCTGGAAAAGAATTTATTACAACAATCCGACAAGAAACCTTAAAATATAATTGGAAACCGGTTCCAGAAATAAAATAATTGATGAAAAATTTACTACTACTTTTATTATTTCCAATCATTTCGTTTGCTCAGCAAATAAATGTTAGTGATGTCTTATTTGCAAATTACGATACATACAAAGAAGCAACTCTAGATAAAAGACGCTTTAAACACGACGATATTCAACCGCTTATTGAAAAATTAAAAACCAATAAAGATTTTACCGTAAAAGTTTTGGGTCAATCTATTGAAGGTCGTTCTATTTCAATGATAAGTATTGGCGAAGGAAAAACCAATGTGCTTCTATGGTCTCAAATGCATGGTGATGAATCAACAGCAACCATGGCTTTATTTGACATTTTTAATTATCTGAAAGAGAATCAAGACATCCTTAAAAATATTACCCTACATTTTATACCGATGCTAAACCCAGATGGTGCCCAAGTTTTTACCCGAAGAAATGCCATCGGAATTGATATTAACCGCGATGCTCTTCGATTGCAATCGCCTGAATCACGAATTTTAAAAGCCGCACGTGATAGCCTTAGCGCCGATTTTGGATTTAATTTACACGATCAAAGTACCTATTACAATGCGGAAAGAACGGATAAACCCGCCACTATTTCGTATTTGGCTCCTGCTTATAATTATGAAAAAAGCATCAATCTCGTTCGCGGAAATGCCATGAAAATAATTGTTGAAATGAATGCGATCATTCAAAAATATGCCCCAGGACAAGTGGGAAGATATAACGATGATTTTGAACCGAGAGCTTTTGGTGACAACATTCAAAAATGGGGAACAAGCACTATTCTTATTGAATCTGGAGGCTATCAAAATGATGATGAAAAACAGTTTATCCGCAAGCTTAATTATGTTTCTATTTTAGCTGCAATACAATCTATTTCTACCGGAACTTTTAAAAATACTTCTATCAATGGTTATGAAAAAATTCCGCAAAATGACCGAAAACTCTTCGATTTAAAAATTTCTGATCTAACTTTTTCCTTTTTAGGGAAAAATTATTTGGTCGATTTAGGTATTAATCACAACGAAAGAGAAAACAAAGACCACTCCGATTTTTATTATATGGGACAAATAAGTGAAATTGGTGATTTATCGACCTATTACGGCTATAACACATTGGATGCAAAAGGTTTAACTTTTAAAGCTGGCGAAACTTATCCAAAAATAATAAAAGATTATGAAGATTTAGAAAAATTAAATTTTGAAGATTTGATGCAACAAGGGTATACATCAGTGGCTCTCGATTCAGTACCTGAAAACATTATTTTCACAAAATATCCTGTGAATATTGTAAAAGTGCGGGATATTCAAATTACAAAGAAAAATATTCCGAAACCTCCACTTGCTTTGGGAAGTAACCCAAATTTTACTTTGAGCAAAAATAATAAAGTTATTTATGCTGTAATAAATGGTTTTGTTTATGATGTTACCAAAGGCACCTCTAAAATTAAAAACGGATTGATAAAATAACCCGTAAACCATTTAAAATATAAGATAATAATGACATGGTCATTTTTCAGAATTTTTTTCATTCTACTACTCATACCGAGCCAGTTATTAAGTCAATACGGAGAAGGAAAAGTTATCAATTCAGAAAGTTCTCAACCTGTTGCCGGAGTTTTAATTAGTCAAGATAAGGATACTTTTAACGTCTTTTCTGATGAGCAAGGCAAGTTCACTATTCTTAATTCTGGTAAGTATACCTTTTCAAAAGAAGGTTTTACCTCAATCATTCTTTTTATAGATTCCGGTAAATTCAATTTGATTTCCCTTACTAGATTACCTGAAAATTTAGAGGAAGTTATCATCACATCGAGTAATTTTCAATCGAAATTAAAAGGTTTTGATGGCGGAATAACTATAATTCCAGTAAAAGAAATCCAGCAAAATAATACCGTAAACATTGCCCCTATTTTAAACTCTTCCCCGGGAGTCTTTATGCAAAGCGGAACACTTACGACCAATAAAATTACTATTCGTGGAATTGGCTCAAGATCGGTATATGGTACGAGTAAAATTCGTGCCTATTATCAAGAAATTCCACTAACTAATGGATCTGGAGAATCAACTATTGAAGATATAGAGATCAATGCACTTGGAAGAATCGAAATAATTAAGGGACCTTCTTCGAGTAAATACGGTGCCGGACTTGGAGGCTCCATTCATTTGATTCCAGATAAAGGTATATTAGGGCAAAATAATATTAAAAGTGGCTATACATTTGGTTCTTTCGGTTTACAAAAATTAACCTTGCAAGCAACGTTAGGAAATCAAAACAATTCGGCAAACCTCTTGTATTCCAACACGCAAAGTGATGGCTATCGTGAAAATAATTCTGTGCAAAAATCTATTTTTTCAATTGCAACAAATCACTTTTTAGGAGAAAAAGACAAAATTTCCATTTTAGGAAATTATATCAATCTAAAAGCTTTTATTCCTAGTTCTGTTAACGAAGAAACTTATAAAAACAATCCGGAAGAAGCAGCTAGTAATTGGAAAAGTGCCAAAGGTTATGAAGACTATAAAAGAGGTTTATTCGGATTTGCATGGCAGCATGATTTCAATAACAAATCCACGCAATATACCAGCGTATTTTCTTCTTTTTTAGATTCTTATGAACCAAGGCCATTTAATATTCTGCAAGAAAAAACAAATGCTATCGGAATTAGAACTCGATTTGCATCGGAAATAAAACTTTTTCAAAACCGCCTAAAATGGACTCTGGGAACAGAACTTTTTAGCGACTGGAATTCCTATCAAACTTATGAAAATTTATACCAAGAATATCCTACTGAAACTGGAAGTGTTCAGGGGGAATTACGGAGTGATTTTAAAGAAAATCGAAAGTATTTCAATATGTTTTTCGATTCGGAATACCGAATTTCAAATCAACTAGCTTTGACTTTCGGACTCAATTTCAATCAAACATCTTATGAATTGCATGATAATTTCAATGCAGAAGAATCTAGTTTTTCGGGAGATTATAATTTTGCTAGCTTTCTTTCTCCAAAATTTGGTTTGACCTATGAAATAAATTCGAATAGCATGTTTTACAGCAATATAAGTCATGGCTTTTCTCCTCCAACACTCCAAGAAACATTGTTACCAAATGGTTTGATTAACACCGATATAAAACCTGAAAGTGGCTGGAATTATGAAATTGGCAGTAGAGGAAACTTAATGACAAACAGACTTTTTTACGACATTGCTATATATCACATGCAGGTTAAAAATTTATTGGTAGCAAGAAGAACTAATGAAGACGAATTTATAGGTGTAAATGCAGGAGAAACAAGCTATAATGGCTTAGAAATTGCACTTAATTATACCATTCTTAGTACAATAAAAAATAAGCTCTATTTCAATAATTCACTAACTTTTAACGATTTTAAGTTTAAAGATTTTGTTGAACTCGAACAGGATTTTTCGGGTAATCAAGTATCGGGAGTACCAAAATTAACCATTAATTCCCAATTAAATTTTGATTCTAATTTGGGTCTGTACGCATTCTTAACTTATAATTTCGTTGGTGAAATCCCAATGCACGACGATAATTCAGTTTATTCTGACAAGTATCAATTGGTGCATACAAAAATTGGTTATAGAACCGTTTTTTTGAAAAAATTCGAATTTGATCTTTTTCTTGGAATAAACAATCTGTTCAACGAAAAATATGCATCCATGCTTTTGATTAATGCGACAAGTTTCGGAAATAATTTACCAAGATATTATTATCCGGGAGAACCAAGAAATTATTACACCGGAATAAACTTAAAATATTCTCTTTAAAATTTCGTATTTTTAAGCTTGGAAAAATAACAAGTCATGAAAATAAAATCCCTTCTTTTAGCGTGTTTTGCAATAGTATGTATTTCCTGTAAAGAAAATCCAAATAAAGATATAGTTCAAACGATATATCCGGATGCTTCAATAAATTACAAGATTGAAACTGTTGTTGAAAATTTAAGTGTGCCTTGGGGTATGGCATTTTTACCAGATGGCTCCATGCTCATAAGTGAACAAAAAGGAGAATTAATTCATTTTAAAAATGGAAAAAAGACTTTGATTGGTGATTTACCGGAAATTCAATTTAAAGGACAAGGAGGTTTATTAGATATAGAATTACACCCTAATTATGCAAAAAATGGTTGGATTTATTTTTCTTATTCCACATGGGTAGGTGGCGAAGAAAAAGGAGGAAATACGGCTATAATGCGCGCAAAATTATCTAACAATAAATTGGTAAATAAAGAACTATTGTACAAAGCAAGCCCAAATACCGAAAGTCCAAATCATTTTGGCTCTCGATTAGAATTTGATACTAATGGGTATTTGTTTTTCTCTATTGGCGACAGGTTTAATCGCGATGTGAATCCGCAAGATATTACTTTAGATGGCGGAAAAATTTACCGAATTAACGACGACGGAAGCATTCCGACTGATAATCCGTTTTACACTACAAACGGAGCAAAAAAGGCTATTTATTCGTACGGCCATAGAAATCCTCAAGGCATGGCTTTAAATCCAATTACCGGAAAAATTTGGGTTCATGAACATGGTCCGCAAGGAGGTGATGAGATTAATATCATCGAACCAGAAAAAAATTATGGTTGGCCAAAAATTACCTATGGTATTAATTACAACGGCACCAAAATTACCGATGATACCGCGCTTCCTGGAATGGAGCAGCCTATTCACTATTGGGTTCCTTCAATTGCGCCAAGCGGAATGGCCTTTGTCACAAGTGATAAATATCCCGAATGGAAAGGAAATTTATTAGTTGGTTCTTTAAAATTTCAATATCTAGATCGATGTGTTTTACAAGGAAATAAAGTTATTAAGGAAGAAAAATTACTAGAAAATATCGGTCGTGTTCGAAATGTTCGTCAAGCACCAGATGGTTATATTTATGTTGCGATTGAACACAAAGGAATTGTTAGAATTGTACCCCAATAAAAAAGAATTTCATTTCTCTTTTCACACATTTAAGCAAGCTGTTAAAAATAGAACAATCTCTTAAATTATTGTTATTTTAGCTAAAATAGAGGGGTAAATTGGCTATGTTCCTTATCTTTGCATTTCAAATTTTTAAGTCAATTTAAACCATGTCACAAAAAACTATTTTAATTATATTAGACGGTTGGGGAGTTACCCAAGATCCAGCAGTATCTGCCATTTGGCAAGCAAAAACACCATTTTTTGATTCATTAATGCAAAACTATTCCAACGCAACACTTCGTACCGATGGTTTGAACGTTGGTTTGCCGGAAGGTCAAATGGGAAATTCAGAAGTAGGACACATGAATCTGGGTGCCGGAAGAATCGTTTATCAAGATTTTGTGAAAATTAATAATGCTGTTGCTGATGGCTCTCTCGCAGAGGAAAAAGTGCTCGTTGACGCATTTGCTTATGCCAAAAAAACTGGTAAAAAGGTTCATTTTTTAGGATTACTTTCTGATGGAGGTGTTCATTCACATATCGATCATTTGAAAGGATTGTTAAAAGCGGCAGACAATTATGGTTTGAAAAATGTTTTTGTACATGCTTTTACCGATGGCCGCGATGTTGATCCGAAATCTGGTAAAGGTTTTGTTAGCGATATCGTAAATTACATGAAAACTACAACGGGTAAATTAGCTACTGTTTGTGGAAGATATTTTGCCATGGATAGAGACCAACGTTGGGAGCGAGTAAAATTATCTTATGATGCAATGGTAAATGGCGTTGGTGAAAAAACTCATGATGCCGCTGCAACTGTTCAAAAAAGTTATGATAACGATGTAACGGATGAGTTTATCCAACCAATTGTTTTGGTAGATGAAAAAGAAAATCCTGTAGGTAATATTGAAGCTAATGATGTTATCATATTTTTTAATTTTAGAACAGACCGTGGTCGACAATTAACCCGTGTTTTAACACAAGAGGAACATCCTGAATTTGGCATGCACACCTTGCCTTTGCATTATGTTACTATGACGAATTACGATAGAACGTATAAAAATATTGCTGTTATTTATCCAAAAGATAATTTAACCGAAACTTTAGGGGAAGTTTTAGAAAAGAACCATAAAAAACAAATTCGAATTGCCGAAACAGAAAAATATCCACACGTAACTTTTTTCTTTTCCGGTGGTAGAGAAAAAGAATTTGAAGGAGAAAAAAGATTATTATGTCCGTCACCAAAAGTAGCTACTTACGATTTACAGCCGGAAATGAGTGCTAAAGATATTGAAAACGCAATCGTTCCTGAATTAAAGAAAAAAGAAGCGGATTTTATTTGTCTGAATTTTGCGAATACTGATATGGTTGGTCATACTGGAATAATGGCAGCTGCTATAAAAGCCGCCGAAGCTGTTGATGCGTGCTTAAAAAATGTTGTTACTACCGCTCTAGAAAATGGTTATGCAAGTATTGTAATTGCCGATCACGGTAATAGTGAAAAAATGATTAACGAAGACGGTTCTCCAAATACAGCACATACGACTTATCCTGTTCCTTTTATTTTAGTTGAAAAGAATAAAACGCATGAAGTTCACGATGGTGTTTTAGGAGACATAGCGCCAACAATTTTAGAATTATTAGAAATTGAACAACCTAAAGCAATGACCAGAAAATCTTTACTTAAAAATTTGGTTACAAAATAAATAAAATTAGTTTTGAAGTTATGAACGGAAAAATAATACCTAAAAATTCATTGATTATCGCTGTTGATTTCGACGGTACTATTGTTGAAGATGACTATCCTGGGATTGGACCAGCTAAAATTTTCGCCTTTGATACACCTTATTTGAACTTCAAAAAAAAGGATTTCGTCTTATTTTATGGACCTATCGTTTTGGTAAACGATTAGACGAAGCTGTTGAATTTTGCAAAAAAAACGGACTAGAATTTTACGCAGTAAACAAGAGTTATCCCGAAGAAAAATTCGACAACTCTGTTAGTAGAAAAATAAACGCCGATGTTTTTATCGATGATAGAAACATCGGTGGCTTATTAGGTTGGGGAGAAATTTACCAACAATTGCTAAAAACCGAAAAACCCAAAGAACATAAAAATAAGAAAGGATTTTTCGACTTTTTGAAAAAGAACTAAGAGTCTGTTTAAAAATTCGTTAATTACTTTTTTATGCCCTTTTTTGCGCATTATTTTGTTAAAATTTCGAACCGTAGCTAAGGCTATGCTTAAAAATTTTGCCTCATACTGTACCAAAAATGTCTATAAAAATTCTAATCACAAATTCTTAAACAGACTCTAACCGATTTTTACATTTTCAAAAAAATCTCTTTCTAAATTTTCCCGGTGATCTGGATGGGCAATTTTCACAAGCTCTTTTACCCTTTTTTCTATGGTTTTTCCATACAAATTGGCTACACCGTATTCAGTTACAATATAATGTACGTTTGCTCTGGTTGTGACAACGCCTGCTCCTTTTTTTAAGAACGGTACAATTCTACTTATTCCTTTTTTTGTTGTGGAAGGCAATGCAATAATAGCTTTTCCTCCTTCACTCAAAGAAGCTCCACGAATAAAATCCATTTGCCCTCCTACTCCAGAATAAAATCGAGTTCCAATAGAATCGGCACATACTTGACCCGATAAATCTACTTCAATAGCAGAATTTATAGCAACCATTTTTGGGTTCTGCCGAATTACAGCAATGTCATTTACAAAATCAGTCGTTCGCATTTCTATAAACGGATTGTCATCAACATAATCGTACAACCTTCGACTTCCCATCAAAAAAGTTGCCATGGTTCGACCCGGATTTACGCCTTTGTAGTTTCCAGTAATCACATTTTTTAAAATCAGATCAATAACTCCATCCGAAAACATTTCCGTATGTAAACCTAGGTCCTTATGATTTCCCAAAAGCTGTAAAACTGCATTCGGAATATTGCCAATTCCCATTTGAAGTGTACTTCTATCTTCAATCATTTCTGCGATGAAACCTCCAATTTTATTCTCAATTTCAGATGTTTTTTTAGGTATTACTTCATGAATTGGTTCATCAACTTCTACAAAATAATCCAGTTCGGAAATATGAATAATTCCATCACCATGCGTTCTAGGCATTTGCGGATTTATTTGCGCGATGACATGATTCGCATTTTCAATCGCAGCCAAAGCTGCTTCAATGGAAACACCCAGAGAACAATATCCGTGCTTATCTGGTGGAGAAACCTGAATTAAAGTAACATCTAAATCGATAATATTTCTTTTGAATAGAATAGGCAATTCACTTAAAAAAACAGGCGTATAAGAACCGTTTCCGGCAGCGATGGTATGTCGAACATTCGGGCCAATAAAAAAAGAGTTGACATGAAAACTTTTACGCAATTCGGGGTTTGCATAGGGAGCAGCTCCTTCGGTATGCAACTGGCAGATTTCAACATTTCGCAATTCATCACTTCTTTCTGTCATTGCGTTTATAAGCGCTTGAGGTGCAGCCGCAGCAGCATGAATATAAACTCGATCATTGGATTTAATAATTTTAACGGCTTCTTGTGGACTTACAGATTTATACATTTTTTCAGATCAATAGTTAACTAAATACGTTTTCTGTAAAATTAATAAATTGTTTTTGAGGAATTTAATTTTGATCTGTTTTTTTAATATTTTACATGTAATAATTTCAATCAATCCCGAAATCCACAAAATTAAAAAGAAAGACACATTGCCGCCAATACAATAAACTGGCACAAAGGCAATCCATCTTGGAAAATTGATATTTATTTTTTAAGAATCCAAATAATGACTAGCACAACAGAAATAAAAAATGTCTGCCAAAGTTCTTCATCAATATTTAAAAAAAGCGCCATAAGAATGATGGTTTGTTATAAACCGATTTCCGTTAATGCTCTGGCAAATCCGAAAAGGTGAAGCAATAAAGAAAATCCAACAATGCTATGTGAATAGTTAAGAATTGAGCCAAAGGTTCACGAAAGAATCTTTTTCTTGCTTTGTTAAAGGCAAAGTCGTTTTAAAATAAAAAAAGCTGTGATTACTATTGTCTAGCTATCACAACTTTTTATGCAATATTATTATTTAAGTGAGAACAAATCGGGCTTGCATACTCAAAAAGGCAAATCTTTATGAGGCTCAATTCCTAGAGAAAGCTCAATAACACGTATATAATAAAAGGAATAAATGTTAGTTGTCTTTGATTGTTTAATTTGTTGCTTTATTTAAGCTTTCTGCTATGCCTTTAATTTTCTCAAGACTAAAGTCACCAGGAGTCTGGCTTGGTGGATATTCTCCTAAAGTTTTATAAAATTCAAAAGTTACGTCAAACATAGGGTAGCCAATGTATACGCGGTCCATATACCAATCTTGATACGTATTTGCGTTATGTTGTGCTTTTTCGAAAGGATCACGACGCAAATTAAACAATAGTGGAATACGCAATTGTACGAAAGGTTCTCGCCATAATTGTAAAGTATGTTCACGTTGCTCATAGAATACGGCTTTCCAATCATTCAATCTGATAGCTACCAAAAGACCATCATCGTTGACATATAGAAATGATTTTCTAGGGGATTCTTTAGTTTTACCTGACATATAATCCACCATATCATAACCATCCAGATAGTTTTTATATTTTCTACCGTTAAGAGAGGTTCCTTTCCGTACTTGCTGAACAATATCACTGTTACCTGCCGCGGCTGCAAAAGTTGGCAACCAATCTTGATGTGCAACAATCCCGTTAACAGTTGTGTCTTCCATAAAGTGTCCAGGCCATTTTACGAAGCAGGGCACTCGGTAAGCACCTTCCCAGTTTGTATTTTTTTCACCTCTGAAAGGAGTTGTAGCAGCATCTGGCCAAGAGTTGTTGTGCGGACCATTGTCTGTAGAATACACAACCATTGTGTTATCTGCAATTCCTAATTCATCAAGTAACTCTAAGAAAAGACCAATGTGTATATCGTGTTCAACCATTCCATCACTGTATTCGTCTTGTCCGGAAATACCGCGAAGTTCTGGTTTCACGTGAGTACGGAAGTGCATACGCGTACCATTCCACCAAACGAACCAAGGTTCTCCAGAAGCAGTTTTTTCTTTGATAAATCGAATAGCTGCAGCGGAAGTTTCATCATCTATGGTTTCCATTCTCAATTTTGTAAGGGCACCTGTATCTTCAATGCGTTGTCCACCTTTTCCATCTGCCCAACTATGGATAACTCCGCGAGGACCATATTTTTCTAAAAATCTTGGATCTTTTGGGTAATCTTCGTTTTCTGGTTCTTCTTCCGCATTTAAGTGATATAGATTTCCCAAAAACTCGTCAAAACCGTGCATAGTTGGTAAATGTTCATCCCGATCGCCTTGGTGGTTTTTACCAAATTGACCTGTGCTGTATCCCAAACTTTTCATAACGGTTGCTACCGTAACATCGGTTTTTTGCCAACCTTCTACAGCTCCTGGAATTCCCACTTTAGTCATTCCGGTTCGTAATGGGTTGTTACCGCCAATGAATGCAGCACGACCTGCAGTACAGGATTGTTGTGCGTAGTAATCTGTAAATGCGACACCTTCTTTGGCTATTCTGTCAATATTTGGGGTTTGGTAGCCCATCATTCCACGGTTATTGTGGCTAATGTTCCACGTACCAATATCGTCACCCCAAAGCACCAAAATGTTGGGTTTTTTCTCTTTTTGTGCCAGTAAAAGTAATGGCAGCATAAAAAGAATTGCTAAAAGTGATTGTTTTTTCATAATTCAATGTTTAAACTAGTTTTAAAATTATTTACTTAAAAAAATCAACAGATAAAACGGTTAATGTCTGTCAATTTTCTGCTTTAATTCATTTAGAAATATGAATTAAAATTTAATTATTGAGACATCATTACACGTTTAGCTTCTGCTTCTAAATCAATGTAAGGTGTTCCTTTAACAGTAACACCTACAAAGTCAATAGTGCCTCCTGAAAATATACTTGGAGATGGGTATAATTCACTTACAGCATCTCCACTATCATATCCAACACACAATCCATCTCCAGATAAGGTAAATTTAGCAGGTTGTGTTCTCATTGGACCTTCAGCTACTAATTGTTCATCAATATAAAGTTTGGTTATACCAAGCGATTCTCCATTCTCTCCAGCTTTTTCTCTAATAAACTCCACACCTAGGGTATGTTTACCTGGAGTAAGTTTAATATCAGATTCAAAAACTTGTTCTGGCTTAATTCCTAAAAAATTATACACGTAGTACAGTTTATTGTTTTTTATAAATAGAGAGTGACCTCCAAATCGAGAACCATGCGCAAATAAAATACCAGAAGTATTATTAGAAACCTCAACATTTGCTAATATTTTATAAGAACGCCCTCTCACATTTACGGCATTCCCTTCTGGAACAGGTGCTGCGAAAGGATAATATATATATCCATCACGGGCTGGTTCAGCAGAAGGTCTTTTTATCAGATTAATTTCTTGAATATTTCTGTCGTCAAGAGGTAACACGTTATTTTTTTCTGCTTCTACAAACCAAGCATCAATTAACTCTTGTAATTTTTCTGGATTTTCTTTTGCTAAATCTTTAGATTCTGATCTATCTACCGCAACGTGATACAACTCCCATTCATCTTTATCAAAATTTCCAACACCGGAAAGTGGAGCGTGTATAGCAGCAGCTTTCCAACCAGCTTTCCAAATACCTCTAGAGCCTAACATGGTATAATATTGAACTTCTTTTTGTGTTGGATCGTTTGGCTTCGCATCAAAAGTATAAGCCATTGAAACTCCTGATAGCGGCACTTGTTTTACACCATTGTGAACTTCTGGCATTTCAATACCAATTACCTCAAGCAATGTTGGAACAATATCTACAGAATGATGGTATTGGTTGCGAATTTCGCCTTTTGCTTTGATGCCTTTAGGCCAAGAAATGACTAATGGATCGTTTGTTCCACCCGCATATTGAGAATAACGCTTAAACATTTTAAAAGGAGCAGAAAAAGCAGAAGCCCATCCAGTTGGATAGTGTTCGTAAGTTTCCGGTCCTCCTAGTACATCAAGGTATTTCATGTTTTCTGACAATTCATCAGGATACCCATTAAAAAATTTATTTTCATTTACAGAACCGTTTGGACTTCCTTCTCCAGAAGCACCATTATCCGCAGCGTATAATACAATGGTGTTTTCTAATTGACCACTTTCTTCTAAATAGTCTATCACTCTACCAACTTGTGCATCCGTATATTCAGAAAAACCTGCATAAACTTCTGCCATTCGAGCAAACAATTTTTTTTCATCAGCATTCAATGTATTCCAAGGACGAACCATATCAATTGCCTGTGCCATATCTTCGCGCATTGGGTTAATAGGTGTATTTACAGTTCCTTCCGGTAAAATCCCTTTTTCAATCATACGTTCGGTAACCCATTCTCGGTAAACATCATAACCTGCATCAAATTTCCCTTTATACTTTTCAATATATTCTTTGGGTGCGTGGTGAGGTGCATGATTCGCTCCTGGGTTGTACCACATATACCAAGGCTTTGAAGGGTTGGTGGCTTGTTGATCACGTATCATTCCCAAAGCGTGATCGGCTAAATCTTTAGAAAGATGATATCCCTCTTCAAATTCTCTTTCAACAAAATGATTGTCTTCAATAAGATCAGGATACCACTGATTGGTTTCTCCACCAATAAAACCGTAAAAACGATCCCACCCCATTTGTAGTGGCCATTGTTTTTTACTTTCTCCAGAAGCGACATCTTGCTCTGGTACATTATGGTTTTTACCTATCCAAAAGGTACTATATCCATTTTCTTGCAAGATTGTAGAAAAAGGGACTACCTCTGGCCCCATTCTTCCATTTGCACCAGGAAAACCATCAGCAGTTTCTGTAATAGCAGCCATCCCATTTAAATGATGATTTCTACCTGTTTGTATTGTTGAACGTGTAGGAGAACACAAGGCTGTTGTATGCCATTGGGAATAAGTTACACCATTGGCTGCTAATTTATTCAAGGTTGGCATATTAATGGCTCCGCCATAAGGTGACCAAGCTCCTAAGCCTGTATCATCATAAAGAATAAATAAAATGTTTGGTGCGCCTTTAGGAGCTGACTTTGGTGTATACGCTGACCAATCGGCTTCAGAATCGCGAACGTCTAATGCTATTTTTCCTTTGAATCCGTCATCTGAAGACTCCGCTTTTGAATCTTCAGCTTTTTGTTGGCAAGCAAAAAAAGTAGTGACTGTTAATAATAATACAATTATTCTTTTCATTTTTTATTGATTTTTTAGTGTTTAAATTATTTCTTTTCTAGGCTCATTGAATTATATATTCTATACTATCTTCTGAAATATGAATGGTTTCTTGACGGATAACCAGAGACCAAATTAATGTATCGATATAGCTCAATTAACAAACATAATAAGAGAAGAAATAGCGAGCGTGAAATACAGCTGCTATTATGCGTACTATTATAATTTAAAGCAAGAAAAGTGAAGAACAGCAATTTAGGACTACAGTTGCTTTTTGTATTCAGAAGGTGTTTTTCCCGTTATTTTTTTGAAGGATTTTAAAAAAGTAGATCGGGAACGGAATCCAGCCTGTTGTCCTATCCCGTCAAGGCTGAGACGATCCCACTCTGGGCTATTGAAATTTTTAATAACGTAATTTATTCTATAGGAATTAATAAAATAATTGAAATTTACCCCTTGGGATTCATTGATTACTGCAGAGAGATGATGACGCGGTATCTTGGTGCCCTCTGACAAATTTAGGAGCCTAAATTCGGGATCAAGAAAAGAGCTTTTTGCTTCTATATAATCATCGATAACCCTCATATATTGGGATATTTCATTGGATGACAATTGTATTTGTCTAGGTTGGTTTGATGGAGGTAAATAATTTTTACCGGTAAATTCAGAAAACCCATATAGAATTTGTGGTCGGAAGAACAGGATAAGTAAGACACCCAAAAAGGTAATACT
>RCMY010001569.1_pt1 | contig 21669 bp, 16 predicted proteins | sample 2041341 | NCBI WGS metagenome assembly RCMY01 (sample SAMN09708234, study PRJNA481090) | Marine sediment metagenome, whole genome shotgun sequencing project.
CCGCAAGGACGGCGCGCTGCATGTGTGCGTGCGTGACAGGGCCGCGACGTGGCGGCCCAGGCCGCCCACGACACGGGGCGGGTACTCCCAGGACAGCAGCAGGATCTTCATCGGTGGTGCCTGACTCGGCGGTGCGGACGTGGTGGTGGCGGGCGGGCCCGCGGGGGCGACGGGCGGTCTGGTGGCGTCCGCCGGGGCGCGACGGTCATCGGCCGTGGCCGGTGGTGACTCGTCGGCGCCGGGCAGGCGGAAGGCGTCGAGCAGCGGCGTCACGTCCGGGGGCGCGCTGGTCAGCGCGTGCATGCCTCGGGCCTCGGCCAGCAGTGAGCCGGCGTCCGGGGCGCGTTCAAGGCCGTCGCAGAGACGATCGACGTGGTCGGCGTGCTGGCCGAAGCGCCACAGTGCGTACTCGGGGCTGCCGCCGCGGGTGACCAGGAACGGCCAGTCGGAGCACTGGGCCTGCAGCAATTCACGTGCGAGTTGTTCGCGGACCTCGACGGGGCCTGCGCCGGAGCGCAGCACGGCGCGTGCACGGGCCTCGACCTCGCGGAGCCGGGCCCACATCGGCCGAGTCTCCGGGGTGACCCAGGTTGCGTGACCCTTGGCGAAGCCCCACGAGGATTCTGGCAGGTCGAGGGAGCGGGCAACCGGCCGACGGGCACGCCGCGAGGCCAACGTCGTCGTGCGCAGCGTCGGTTCGTCGGCGACTCGGCGCAGCACGGCCTCCAGCCAGGCCACGCCCTCGTACCACCAGTGGCCGAAGAGCTCGGTGTCATAGGCCGCCACGACGAGGTCGCCGGGGCGGGCGTCGAGCGTGTCACGCAGCACCGCGACGAAGTGGTCGGCGTCGACGTCCACGGCCGCGGCGGCCCGGTCGGGCTCGTAGATCGCCTTGTGGCCCGGGGGCGTCGAACGGCTGGTGACCCGCCAGGACGGGTGGGTGCCCCACGTGCCGGGGGAGTGGAAGTCGAGGTACCAGTCGCCCCCCGGGTAGCCCGCGTCGGGCGACCACACGTGGTACGCGACGGAGAGGTCGCGGGCGTAGGCGACGACGTCCGAGTCACCGATCCGGGTGCCGTCCCCGGTCAGGGGGTCGGGCTCCGGGCGCGTCGTCCAGTCCTGTTCGACGCCGCCGGCGCCACGCACCAGCGTGGTGGCGTCGACCAGCGTGTGGGTGACACCGGCCGCGGCGTAGAGCGATTCCAGCCCTTCCAGCGGCGCCCCGTCGCGGGAGAGCGTCGGTGTCCCGTGCTCGTCGACGGCCAGGGGTTCCACGGTCGGGTCCCCGACCGGGCCGGCCGGCCGATACCCGCACTCGGGTGCCCAGATGCCGGTCGGGCGGCGGCCGAGCCATTCCTCGTGGTCGCGGAGTCCGACCTCCAGTTGCGCGGCCAACAGGTCCGGGTCGTCGACCAGCGGTTGGTAGGGGTGGGTTGCGGGGCCGCCGAGGATCTCGATGACGCCGCGACGGTCCAGGTCCGCCCAGACGGCCAGCAGCCCGCCCGCGGCCTCGATGCGCTCCCAGGCGTCCAGCAGGCGACGGAACCGTTGCCAGTGGTGGGCGTGCAGGGCGGTGACGTCCTCGCCCATGTGGTGGTGGTGTGCCTGCTCCCAGGAGCGCCACATCGCTGAGGACAGCCACGAACCGACCTCGGCGCGCAGTCGCTCGTCACGGACCTGGGCGGCGACCATCGGCGTGACGCCCAGCGTCAGCACGTCGGTGTGGCCCTCGTCCGCCAACCGCAGGAGGACGTCCGTGACCGGGAGCCACGACGTGGCCCAGGCCTGGAAGATCCATTCCTCACCGACGGGCCACTGCCCGTGCCCCTTGAGCCAGGGCAGGTGCGTGTGCAGCACGAACCCGACCTCGCCCGGCGCGCCGCTCATGCCTCGGCCGGGGTCATGGGCTCACGACAGAAGGCGATCAGGTCCAGCGACTCGTCCAGCCGCTCGTCGCGCGAGAGGTCGAAGAAGCTGGGGCGAACGGTCCGCACGAGGAGTTGCAGCCACCGAGGCCACTCGTCGGGTGGTGAGGCCATCTGCAGGTCGGTCATCGTGCCACCGCCCCGACGTTCGGCGGTGCGCAGGATGCGGCCGTGGTGCACGCCCACGATCCCCTCGACCTCGAGGCCCGCCTGCTGCAGTTCCGTATGCAGCTCCTCGGCAGTGAACTCGATGGTGTGGAAGGGGTTGGTCGGCGTGTCGCTGTCCGGCGTGAAGGTCAGGCGGTTCGGCGTGGCGATCACGATGCGGCCTCCCGGGCCGGTGACGCGTCGCAGCGAGGCGAGGTAGCCCGGGATGTCGTGCAGGTGCTCGATGACCTGGAAGCTGATGGTCATGCCGACCGCGTCGTCGTCCAGTGGCAGGGCCATCAACTCGGCGCGTTGGACGTCGACGCGCGAGTCCTCGCCGCCGTAGGTGCGAATGGCGTGGGCGACGGCGGCCTCGTCGAGGTCGACGCCGATGACCCGGACCGCCCCTGCCCGCTCCAGCAGGCGCAGCCCGTAGCCCTCGCCACAGCCCGCGTCGAGCACGACCCGGCCCCGGACGAGCGGGGCGACGAGGTCGTACGCGACCACGTGGCGCTGGAACCAGTAGTTCTCGTGCCAGATCCCCGGGAGGGTGCGCTCGCCGGTGAGGACCAGGGCGCGCTGGTCGTCGATCGGGGCGTCTGCGGGGGTCTCGGGCACGCCCGAAGGCTACGGAGGACGCGCAGGGGCCCGGCATTCGACGGGCGCGCCCCGTGCGACGTCGGGTGGTCGGGGCGCGCGTGCGCACGGCGAGGAATCCGGGACCGTTGCTGGCCGTCGCTACCGTCGGCGGTCTGCTGCCACCTTCTGGGGGGCACGCTGGTCGCGGTAACTTGGAACAAGCATTCCAGTTTCACGCATCACAGCGCCCCGTCCCCTCCGGCCTTGCCGGACGGCCGAAGGTTGCCGTGCTCTTCCGCCCGAATCGACGAAGGAAACGACCCCCATGAAGGTCCTCGTTCCCGTCAAGCGCGTGCCCGACACCGCTGGCAAGAAGGTCATCGACCCCAACGACAAGACCGTCGACCGCGAACAGGGCGAAACCGTCCTGTGCCCGGTCAACGAGTTCGCGATCGAGGAGGCCGTCAAGCTCAAGGAGAGCGCCGGCGCCGAGGTCAAGGTCCTGCTCGTCGGTCCCGACTCGGCCCAGCCGATCGTCCGCAAGGCCCTCTCGTACGGCCTCGACGCGGGCATCCACATCTCGGACCCCGGCATCGCCGGCTCGGACGCCCTGGGCACCGCGAAGGTCATCGCCGCTGCGCTCAAGCAGGAGGAGTTCGACCTCGTCATCTTCGGGAACCAGTCGACCGACGCCCGCACCTGCCTGGTGCCGGCCGCGGTCGCCGAGATCCTCGGCATCCCCTCGCTGACCTACGCACGCCACCTCGAGATCGACGGCGACAAGGTCGTCGTCCACCGCGAGCACGAGGAGGGCTGGGACGTCGTCGAGTCGACTCTCCCCGCCATCGTGTCCGTCGTGGAGGCCATCAACGAGCCCCGCTACCCCTCGTTCAAGGGGATCATGGCCGCCAAGTCCAAGCCGCTGGACGTCAAGTCCCTCGGTGACCTCGGTGAGACGCCTGCCGGCATCGGTGCCGGTGAGTCCGCAGCCACGATGTACGAGTTCTCCCCGCGCCCGCCCAAGGAGGCCGGAACGGTCGTCGAGGACGATGGCTCCGGTGCCGCCGCTGCGCAACTCGCGGACTGGCTCCAGGAGAAGAAGTTCATCTGACCGGACCCTCGCGGTCCTTCCGACCCATCGCGGTCACAAGGAGACTTTGCAATGAGTGAACTTCTCGTTCTCATCGATCACAGCGACGGCAAGCCCCGCAAGGTGTCGCTCCAGATGCTCAACGCCGCCAACCAGGTCGCGGACGGTGCCACCGTCGCCGCGGTCTGGCTGGGCGAGGGCGCGTCGGCTGCTGCCGACGTCCTCGGTCAGCACGGCGCTGCCAAGCTTTACACCTGGGAATCTGCCGAGGCCAAGGGCTTCGTCACCCTCCCGCAGGTCGAGGCGCTGCAGGTTGCGCTTGCGTCCTCCGGTGCCGACACGCTGCTCTTCGCGTCGTCGAACCACGTCAAGGACGTCGCCGCGCGCCTCGCCATCCGCGAGGACGCCGGCGTCCTGACCGACGTCACGGGCCTGGAGTCCGACGGCGGTCGCCTGGTCGCCACCAAGGAGGTCTTCGGCGGTGACACCATCACCAAGTCGAAGGTCTCCGACGGCAAGAAGCAGTTCATCGGTGTGTCGGCCAACGCCTTCCCGGTCGTCGAGACCGGTGGCTCCGCCCCCGAGGTCGTCGCCCTGGACGTGACCCTGTCCGACGGCGCCAAGCAGTCGGTCGTCACCTCGGTGGAGATCCAGTCCGGTGGTGACCGCCCCGACATCGGTGAGGCTGCCATTGTCATCGCCGGTGGTCGTGGCCTGGGCGAGGAAGAGGGCTTCCGCCTGATGGAAGAGCTCGCGGACACGCTGGGTGCCGGTGTCGGCGCCTCGCGCGCCGCGACCGACGCCGGTTGGTACCCGCACCGCTTCCAGGTCGGCCAGACCGGTCGCACGATCTCGCCGACGCTCTACATCGGTTCCGGCATCTCCGGCGCGATCCAGCACCGTGCCGGCATGCAGACCTCGCAGAACATCATCGCGATCAACAAGGACGCAGAGGCGCCGATCTTCCAGATCGCCGACTTCGGCGTCGTGGGCGACCTCTACAAGGTCGTCCCGAAGCTGATCGAGGAGATCAAGGCCCGCAAGGGCTGAGGTCACCAACGTTCGTCGTCGACGCCCCGCCCTCGTGGCGGGGCGTCGCGCTTTGGCAGGGTTAGCCTGCACGCCCCACCACCTTCCCGCTCACTGACAGGATCCACCGTGGCCGCTCCCTGGGACCGGCGCTCGCCCGCCGAGTTGACCCGTGTGCAGGGCGTTGCCCTGCAGAAGTGGCTGCCGTCGGTCGTGGACTTCACCAGCCACTGGGGCGCCGTGGCCAGCCGCCTCGGGGTCGAGTCGGACCAGCTTGGGACGCGCGAGGACCTGCTGCGCTTCCCGACGTCCCGCGAGCGCGAACTCCTCGCCGTCGCCGGACCCGGTGCCGCCGGCGTCGTACTGCGACCCAGCGAGGACCAGGTCAAGGCCGTCGCCTCGACCGGCACCCTGTTCGGCATCGCCGGTGCGATCCGCAACGGCGGCAAGGACGCGCTGCGACGCGCGGTGCTCGAGGAGTACAAGCCCGTCCACGTGCATCGCCGTGACGTCCAGGGGCTCGCCGTCGCCTACTCGCGCCGCGACCTCGACGTCCTGCATCGCACCGGGCAGCGGGCCGCCACGATCCTGGGTCTGACCGAGGACGACTACCTCGTCTCGGCGATCCCCGCCGGCCCGAACCTGACGTTCTGGGGCACCTATCACCTGGGCCTCGGCTCCTCGATGCTGGCGCTGCACCCCCGTGGGCACGGCGACGGACTCGGTCCGGTCGTCGAGTCGTTCGACCTCGCCCCGACCACGGCGGTCGCCGTGCTGCCGGATGAGGCGGTCGAGTTGGCCGAGGAGTTGGCCGCCGCCGATGCCACGGTCTCGCGCGTGCGGACCATCGTCCTGCTCGGGCCGGTCCCGACCGACGAGTTCCGGGCAGAGGTTGCCGAAGCCTGGCGGGCCGCCGGCGCCGCTTCTGACCTCGCCGTCCTGGCCCTCTGGGCCCCGCCGGAGTCACGCAGCCTGTGGGCAGAGCAGCGCGAACACCCCGGCTCGCTGGTGACCTACCCGGACCTCGAGGTCATCGAGGTCGTGGACCCACTGACGGGCCTGGTCACGGACGGTCCCGGTGACCTGGTGCTCTCCTCGATCGGCTGGGCGGGCACCGCCCTGGTGCGCTTCCAGACCGGCTGTTGGGTCGGCGGCATCGCGACCGAGGTCGACGAGGCAACCGGCCGGACCGCCCCGAGGATCCTCTCGGAGCAGGTCCCGGACACCTGGCAGCCGACGCTCGCGACCGTCGACGGCAGCGTGCGCGTGGACCTGCGGGGCATCGCCGCAACGGTCGGCAGCATCGGTTCGATCAGCAACTGGATCGTCGAGCTGCGCAAGCCAACGTCGCGCATCAAGCACGACCGCCTGGTCCTGGAGATCGGTGGCGACGTCCCCGACGAGGACCTGGCCCGGTTGAGCGACGCGCTTCCGACGGCCTTGGGTGTCGAACCGACGATGGTGAAGGTCGTGGCCCCTGCTCAGGTGGCCGCGCGGATCGCCGAGACGGGTTCGGTCTTCGTCGACCTGCGGTGATCCCGCACGGGCAGGTGCACGACGAAGGCGGCACCGGGCCGGGCGTCGTGATGGCTGATCCGACCACCGAGTTGTTCGATGATCGCGGCGACGAGGTGCAGGCCGAGGCCTGTTCCGCCATGCGTGCGGCGCAGGTGTGACTGCGCCTGCGTGAAGGGTTCGAAGAGGTGGTCGCGGAAGTCGCGTGGGACGCCGGGGCCATGATCGCGGACGACGATCGCGACGTCCTGGCGCTCGACCGCCACGGAGATCTCGATGGGTGCACCGCCGTGGACCCGGGCGTTCGTGATGAGCCCGGCCAGGGCACGCACGGCATACCGGCCGTCGACGGCGACCACGGCGTCCAGGTCGCCCCGGATCATCACGTGCTCCCGGTCGGTGCCGGCGTGTTCCAGTGCGCCGTTCACCAGCGTGACCACCTGTTGCTGCGTCGGACGCAGGGGCAGGATGCCTTCGGCCAACCGTGAGGACAGGTCGAGGTTCTGGACCAGCTCAGCCAGGTGTGAGGTGGACCGGGCGACGCGTTCGGCGAGTTCCCGGCGACGCTCGGGATCGATGTGGTCCCACCGTTCGGCCAGGAAAGCGGCAAGGCCGGAGGCTGACGTCGCGGGAGTTCGCAGTTCGTGGGACATCAGTGCGCTGAACTCGCGCTGCTGGCGAGCACCCCAGGCCAGGCGTCCGTAGGCGGCCTCGATCGTGGCGGCGTCGGACAGGGCGCGAGTGACCCAGGCGGCCAGCAGGGACACGACGAGAAGCGCCAGTGCGCCCAGGATGCGAGGGTCCTGCAAGGGGGCAGCCAGGTCGGGGTCGAAGGCCGCCTCGGAGCCCGCCACGTGGACGTTCCAGTCGGTTCCGGGGATGCGTGACGAGATTGCGCGGATGCCGTCGGTGTCGGGGACACCGTTGTCCAACAGGGTGGTGTCGTCGCTGGCGTGGATGGCGACGTGCACGTCCGACGGGGTGGCGGCCATGACCTCGGCGAAGCGCGACTGCGCGAGCGGCGATCCGACGGCCAGGACTCGTTCGCTGCCGTCGTGGGCGGTGTACGGCAGGGCGAAGGCGACGATGGGCGTGTCGGTGATGCCTGCCAGTTGCCCGACGCTGCGCTCGCCCGTGAAGGCGCGGGCGATCGACGGCATCCACGCGATGATCTGCGGACCATCCACGGGCACGTCGAGGTTGATGGCCAGGATCTCGACCGTCTGCGAATCCAGGACGGTCAGCAGCGGAAGTCCGGTGACCGGCGACGCCGCGTCGAGGGTGGCGCGGTCGACCTCGCCGCGCAGCAGGGCATTGGCGGTCGACTGGAGTCGGTCGAAGGATGCTCGGACCTCGGCCTCGACCAGGCCGCCCGTCGAGGAGGACAACGCCTGTGCCTGCTGCATCGCGGCGTCGCGGCGTGCGTCACGGTCGCTGGACTTCACCAACAGGAAGGTGGCGGCCACGGCGAAGGCGATGCCCCAGACCAGCAACAGCCGACTCGTCGAGATGCGGACACGGGCGTGGTCGGGTTTCGGTCGTCTTTCGACCAAGGGCATGGGTGTGGCCGATTCCGCAGGAGAGGGGTTGTCTGTTGATTCGGCACGATGAGGCGCCACTGAAGCGTTCAGCGTCCGTGTGACCGCTCCCTGCGAGACGAATGGCCCGACATGACCACCCGACTGCGTCTTGGTTCCCTGACTCTGGGGTTGTTGTTGCTGGTGGGGCCCATGGTGATTGGTGTGCTGCCTGCCTCGGCGGAGCATGCGACGGCACGCTGGTCAGGCTCCGGGAGGGTGCAGACCTCCCTGGAGGTCTCCCGGCAGACCTTCGCGTCCTCCTCGGTGGCGGTCCTGGCGAACCAGGGGGCCTTCGCGGATGCACTCGCCGCGGGGCCGATGGCCGGGGCGCGCGGCGGTCCGGTGCTGCTCTCGCCGGCGGACCGACTGCTGCCCGAGGTGGCAGATGAGCTGCGTCGCCTGGCTCCTGACGTCGTCTTCCTGATGGGTGGTCGGGCGGCGCTGTCCGACGCCCTGCGAGACCAGGTCGCGGCGGAGGGCTTCCGCGTCGAACGCATCTCCGGGCCGAACCGGTACGCGACGGCTGCGGCTGCCGCGGTCAACGCCGTCGAGGCGTGGATCGACGGCGGCGACGGCGGCGCGGGTCGGCAGGTCGTGATCGCGCTGGGCAACCACGTCGAGCAGTCGCGTGCCTGGCCGGACGCGCTGGCCGCCGGCGTCGCGGCAGGGCTGGGCCATGAGCCACTCCTGCTGATCGAGTCCTCACGGGTGCCGATCGAGACACGCGACGCGATCGCCGACCTCGGTGCGACGTCGGCCCTCATCGTCGGTGGCACATCGGCGATCCCGGACGCGACCGCCGACATGCTCGGCATCCCGTGGACGCGCATCAGCGGCGCGGATCGCTATGCGACCGCCGTCGCCCTTGCCAAGCGAGCGGTCGCCAACGGGGCGTCGTCCGCGGACCTGACCATCGTCACGGGCCGAGCCTTCCCGGACGCCCTCGGCGCCGTGCCGGCCGCGATCGCCCGCGGCAGCGCACTGCTGCTGGTCGACGGCCGCGACCTCGCCCGGTCGTCGGCCTCGCAACAGTGGCTCGAGTCCTTGCAGGGCAAGGTGGGCAGCGTCACGGTCGTCGGCGGTGGGTCTGCCGTCTCCGACGCCGTGGTCGCCCAGATCACCGACGCCGTCGACGGTCGCCAGGAACTCACCCTCGCTCTCGAAGAGGTCGTTCGCGCCGACACGGCGTTGGCCTTGCGCTCCGACCTCTCTGAGCCGGATGTGCTCTACGTCGCCGAACGGGCCGGGCGAGTGCTGCGGGTCGACGTGTCCGGCAGCACGCCCAAGGTGTCGACGTTCCTGGACATCTCGTCCTTGGTCGGCACCTCCGGCGAGCAGGGGCTGTTGGACCTGATCCTGCATCCGCAGTTCGCCGACAACGGCCGCTTCTACGTCCACTACTCGGGCGCCAGCGACGGTCGCACGGTCCTTGCCGAGTACCGGCGTCGGACCTCCGACCCGCGGATCGCGACGACCTCGGGCGCCGTGCTCTACGAGGTCGCCCAACCCAGGAACAACCACAACGGTGGTGGCTTGGCCTTCCTGCCCGACGGCACCTTGGTGATGGGACTGGGTGACGGCGGTGGTGCCAACGACACCTTCGGCACCGGCCAGGACCCGAACTCCGCGCTGGGATCGCTCCTGCGTTTCGAGGTGCCGTCGTTCGGCGTCGCCCGCGCCCCGGCCGACAACCCGTATGTGGACGGCCCGGGCGTGGACGAGATCTGGGCTCGGGGCCTGCGCAACCCGTACCGCATCTCCGTGGACGGCCCGTCAGGAACGCTCTGGATCGCCGACGTCGGCCAGGACCGCTTCGAGGAGATCAACGCGGTCGCCTGGAACGCCGGCAACGTCGACTACGGCTGGTCCACGATGGAGGGCCCCGCGTGCTTCGGAGCCGCGACGTGCGACCGCAACGGCCTGACCCTGCCCGTGCACAGCTACCCGCACGAAGGCGGGATCTGCTCCGTCACCGGCGGCTACGTCCACCGCGGCTCCATTCCCGCACTGCGCGGCCACTACGTCTACGGCGACTTCTGCTCGGGCGACATCTGGTCGCTGCGCCTGGTTGACGGCCAGGCGACGGACGTCCGGGCGTGGCCGGAGTTGGACGTCGGACTCGTCTTCTCGTTCGCGGCGGACGCGCGTGGCGAGACCTACGTGATGGGCAGCGGCACGGTCTGGCGGATCGTGGCCGGCTGAGCCGACCCGGGAGAGAGGTCCACCTCGATGGTGAGTGCGGTTGCGTCGGCCGCCAGCGTCGGACGCAGTCGCACCTCGCCGTTGGAGAAGAGTCGGTCGCCACGGCCGACGGCGTCGACGATCTCGTAGGTCGTGCCGATGTCGTCGGTGATGGTCCAGGCACGGTCCGCCGGCACGCGCCGGGCAAGCGGCGTGCTGGTCTCGCTGGTCGCCACCCGGGCGAAGCGCAGGTCCCACCACTGGTCCCAGACCTCCAGCGACAACAGGTCGACGCGGTGGCCGACGGCCTCGCCGAGTTCCAGCGCGAACGGGACGACGCGGAGGGGGCGGGGCGGTCCGGGCATGGTCTGTCCTCGGGCTTCGTCGGGTGGGGGCGCGGGGCGTGTGCATCGAGGTGCAACGGTGCACCGGAATGCACACGCGTCGAGGGTGGATGGCACGCTACGACGGATGACGTCACCACTCGCGGTCGGGACCTACGCCGACCATGCCGCCGACACCCCGGTCCGCCCGGCGGTGCTGAACGTGCTGCGCACGGCGGTCGAGGTCGTCGGCAACGCCAGCGCCGCGCATGCGGCCGGCCAGGCCGTCCGCACGCATGTCGAGGATGCGCGTGACCGCGTCGCATCCGCGATCGGGTGCCGCCCCGGTGAGATCGTGTTCACGTCCGGCGGCACGGAGGCGGACAACCTCGCCGTCAAGGGGTTGGTCTGGGGCGCTGCTGCGGCCGCGTCCGGTCGAGGAGAGACGCCGCACGTGGTCACGACAGCGGTCGAGCACCCGGCAGTCCTCGAACCCATTCGGTGGCTGGTCGAACGGGGCGAGGTCGACGCGACCTTCGTGCGCCCCGGACCCGACGGTGTCGTGGCGGCGGCCGATGTCCTGGCCGCGGTGACCGATCGGACCGTGTTGGTGTCCGTCATGGCGGCCAACAACATCGTCGGGGCGGTCAATGATGTCGCCGCGATCGGGGCGGGTCTTGTCGACCACCCGGCGAAGTTCCACGTCGATGCGGTGCAGGCGATGCACCTCGCCGTGGATGTGGCGGCCTGGAACGTGGACGCCCTGTCGCTGTCGGGGCACAAGTTCGGTGGTCCGACCGGGGTGGGTTGTTGTGTGCTGCGTCGCGGGGTGGCCGTCGAGTCCGTGCTGCACGGCGGCGGCCAGGACCGAGGCGTGCGGTCGGGATCCATGCCCGGCTGGCTCATCGCCGCGTTCGGTGTGGCCGTCGAGGAGGCGGTTGCGGGCCGCCCGGCCGAGGTGGCGACGATCGCAGCCGTCGCCGACCTCGTGCGTGACGCCGTCGGGGCATTGGACGGCGTGCGGCTGTTGGGTCCCACCTCAGCCGAGGCTCGGCTGCCGGGGATTGTCTCGCTTGCGCTGGACGGCGTGCACCCCGACGCCCTGCTGTTCGCGCTGGACGGGGCGGGGGGACGTGCCTCGGTCGGGGCGGCGTGTGCGTCCGGGGCCACGGGCGGCAACCCGGTCCTGGAGGCCATGGGCGCCGAGGCAGACAGTGGCCTGCGCCTGTCGTTCGGCTGGTCGTCGACCGCGGCCGACGCCGCGCGCGTGGCTGAGGTCGTGACCGACGTCGTCCCTCGCTTGCGCGCGGCCGGCGGCGGCTTCGTGGGCTGACCCGTTCGGGGCGTGTGCCTTCGCGTGCAACGGTGCACGCCGATGCACACGCGTCGGGCGTGGCACCCTCGACGGCATGGCTCGTGTCCTCACTGCCCTCTCCGGAGGCGTCGACTCCGCCCTGACCGCCGCCCTCCTGGTGGAGCAGGGCCATGACGTCGTGGCCGTGCACCTGAAGTTGGCCGACCTGCCCGGGACGGAACAGGTCGCCGGCCAGGGTTGCTGCACGCTGGACGACGCCCAGGACGCGCGCCGGACGGCGCAGCAGTTGGGCATCCCGTTCTACGTGTGGGACCTCACCGAGCACTTCCGCACGGAGGTCCAGGACCCGTTCGCAGCACGTTGGCAGGCGGGGGAGACCCCCAACCCCTGCGTGACCTGCAACGAGAAGGTGAAGTACCGCGGCCTGCTGGACCGGGCACGCCAGTTGGGCTTCGACGCACTGGCGACCGGCCACCACGTTCGTCTGCGCCGCGGCGGGACACCCGGCGACGGGGCGTCGGTGTCCTCGCTGGAGCCGGTCGTGGAGCCCGGCCCGGGTGTGCGGATGTTCCGCGCGGCCGACGATGCCAAGGACCAGAGCTACGTCCTGCACATGGCGACGGTCGAGGACCTGGCGCACTCGCTGTTCCCCGTGGGCGAGATGACCAAGGACGTCGTGCGTGCCGAGGCCGCTGCGCGTGGCCTGGCCCGTGTCGCCGCCAAGCCCGACTCCTACGAGATCTGTTTCGTCCCCGACGGCGACACTGCGGGCTACCTCGACAAGCACCTCGACCCCGCCCCGGGCCCGATCATCGGCCTGGACGGCGAGGTCGTCGGCGAGCACGACGGCACGTGGCACGTCACCGTCGGCCAACGGCGCGGCCTGCAGCTGTTCCACCACGAGGCCCGGTTCGTCGTGGACGTGGATGCCGCCACGAACACCGTCGTCGTCGGGGCGCGTGAGGCGTTGGCCTGCCGCTGGTTGGAGGTCGACGCCTGGACAGCGACAACGCCGCTGGGCATCCCGACCGACCGGGAGGTCCTGGTCCAGATCCGTGCCCACGGGGCGCCCGTCCCGGGGCGCGTCGTCGGCACCCGCGTGGAGTTGGCCGAACCCCTGCACGGCGTCGCCACCGGCCAGGGCGTGGCCATCTACGTCGGCCAGGAATGCCTCGGCGGGGCGACGATCGTCGCGGCCCAGCGCCCCGCCTGGGTGACCGCGCCGGGCTGATCCCGCGGGCGGCTGGCTGGCTGGCCGATTGGGTCGAGGGCGAGTCACAGGCGGCGGTTAGGCTGCTGGTACGGCGGTGACGGCAACGACGAGGCAGGCGAGGGTGTCCCAGGCGCAGGCGCGCGAGCGCCACGACGAACTCGCGCAGGCGATCCGGGATGCCCGGTATCGCTACTACGTGCTCAGCGAGCTGCCGATCCCGGACGCCGACTTCGACGCGATGGTGCGGGAGTTGGAGTCCCTGGAGGAGCAGCACCCGGAGTTGGTCACGGCGGACTCGCCGACGCAGCAGGTCGGGGCGACGCCGCGTTCGTCGGCGTTCGTGGAGTATCGCCACGCGGAGCGGATGCTGTCGCTGGACAACGCCTTCGACCGCGACGAACTGGCGGCGTGGTTCGAACGGACCCAGAAGGTCCTGGACGCCGCGGGGGTGACGGAGCCGCCGCGCTTCCTGTGCGAACTGAAGGTCGACGGGCTGGCCATCGCGCTGATCTACCGCGACGGCGTGCTGTCGGTCGGCGTCACCCGGGGCGATGGGACCACGGGCGAGGAAGTGACCGCCCAGGTCATGACGATCGACGACATCCCGTACCGCCTGAAGGTCGACGACCCACCGGCCTCCGTGGAGATCCGTGGGGAGATCTACTACCCGGTTGCCAAGTTTGAGCAGATGAACCTCGAACGCATCGAACGTGGCGAGGCCGCGTTCATGAACCCACGCAACGCCGCCTCCGGGGCCCTGCGACAGAAGGACCCGGCCAGGGTCGCTGAACGGCCGCTGGCGCTGTGGGTCCACTCTGTCGGACCGCACCAGGGGGTCGAGTTCGACTCGCAGTCCGCCTGGTCGCAGTGGATCGCGGACGCCGGGCTGCCCATCGCGGCGGAGACGGAACTGGTCGACTCCCTCGACGAGGTCTGGGCCTTCATCGAACGCTGGACCACCGACCGCCACTCGACCAGCTATGAGATCGACGGCGTCGTCATCAAGGTCGACCAGTTGGAACACCGCGCGGCGCTTGGCAACACCAACCGCGCCCCGCGCTGGGCCATCGCCTACAAGATGCCGCCCATCGAGGCCCAGACGGTCCTCAACGACATCGAGATCAACACGGGGCGTACCGGTCGCGTGACGCCGTTCGCTGTGCTGGAACCGGTCGTCGTGTCGGGTGTGCAGATCACCTACGCGACCCTGCACAACGAGATCCAACTCCAGGCCAAGGACGTCCGGATCGGCGACACCGTCATCGTGCGCCGTGCCGGTGACGTCATCCCAGAGGTCGTCGGGCCGGTGTTGTCGCTGCGCCCGGACCCCGAACCGCCGATGTGGCACATGCCTGCCGACTGCCTCTCGTGCGGGCAGCCGCTGGTGCGCCCCGAAGGCGAGGCCCACCACTTCTGCCAGAACGTCGACTGCCCCAACCGGATCCTCGAATCCCTCTCGCACCTTGCCGGGCGGGGCGCGATGGACATCGAGGGCCTGGGGTACGAGACAGCGAAGATGCTGCTGGACGAGGGGTTGGTCCGCGACCTCGCCGACGTCTTCGCGCTGGACGGACGACGCGAGGAACTGCTGGCGCTGGAGCGGTTCGGCCAGAAGAAGGTCGACAACCTGCTGGCCGGGATCGAGGCCGCGCGCTCGCAGCCGCTCGATCGTCTGCTGGTCGGCCTCAACGTCCGCCACCTCGGCCCGACCGTGGCCAAGTTGCTCTCCCGGCACTTCGGCTCCCTCGATGCACTGCGCAACGCCACGGTCGAGGAGATGGCCGCGATCGACGGCATCGGCCCGGTCATCGCGGAGACCATGGCGTCGTTCTTCGCCAACCCGCGCAACAACGACCTCGTCGACAAGTTCGTCGCACTGCGCGTGAATACGATGGCCGAGGAAGAGGCCGTCCCGGAAGGCGTCGACCCGACCGCCCTCGCCGGCCTGACCTTCGTCGTCACCGGCACGCTGGAGGCCTTCAGCCGCACCGATGCCAAGGTCGCGTTGGAAGCACGGGGCGCCAAGGTCTCGGGGTCCGTCAGCAGCAAGACCGCCGCGCTCGTCGCGGGGGAGAAGGCAGGATCCAAACTCACGAAGGCTGAATCCTTGGGCGTCACGGTGTTGGACGAAGCCGCATTCGTGACCCTCCTGGAGACTGGCGAGGTGCCTGCATGAAGGATTCCCGAGGACGCCCCGTGGGTGGCCCCGACGACGGCGCGGACGATGTCGAGGAGTTCGTGATCGACGTGCCGGAGGTCGGGGCGGTCGCCCACACCGGCGCCCCGTCCGCGGTCCACGTCCAGGCCCCGGAAACCTCGCCGATCGTCGACGGCCCGACCGTGGTGCGCGGCAACGACATCGTGGCGGTCGATCTCGACGACGCGATGCTCCACGACCTCGCCTGGCGTTGGTCGATCGGGTTCGGCCTCACCGGCTGCCCAGAAAATCTCCTGGGCGAAGAGCCGCTGGACCACGGCGTGTTGTTGCTGCCTGCTCGCGTCCAGGGATGGCGGGCTGCCTACGAGGCCCGGCGTGATCCTGCGACCGGCTGCATCCCCGTCGTGCTGCTCTCCCAACCCGGCGCGATGCTGCACGCGTGGGCGGTCGGGGTCCACGTGGATGATGCTCCCGATCGCGACCGCGGCGGGGTGCGTCATCAGTTGATGCGGCTCGGCTCGGCGATCGTTGCGGAGCGGTGGATGGTCTACCCGGCGCTGGCTCACGCGGTCGATGCCGAGGCACGTCTGCTGACCGCGCCCGACGGGGTGACGCCGCTGTGGCTCGACGAAGTGGACGCGGCGACGGCCGGCCTCCGACTCGACGAGGACGGCCCAACGATCCCGGCACCCCTGTCCAAGGACCGCATGCCCCTGTCCAAGTGGCCGGTCACCCCGCTCGCCCCGATCAGCCAGGGCTGACCCCACCCCACCCCGCTCGCGCCGACGTCGGTTCAGGTCTCGCGGCCGGGCTGGAGCATCGCGGGGTGGAGGCGTTGCGCGGGACCCGGTTCGTACAGCGAAGCCGGACGGCCGCCTCCCCGCCCCGGCGCGGACTTGGTCCCGGTCGCCAGGACGAAGCCGGGCGTCGAGGTCACCTTGCGACGGAAGTTGGCGTTGTCCAGCGGCACGCCCCACACGGCCTCGTAGACGGCACGGAGGTCGGCGAGGGTGAACGGGTGCTCCACGAACGCTGTCGCCAGTGGCCGGTACTCCAGCTTCGCCCGGGCCCGTTCCAGCGCGTCGCGCACGATCCGGTCGTGATCGAACGCCAGCCCGACCGTGTCGTCCATGACCTCGTCGACGGCGACGTACCGGGTTTCGGGTCCGTCCAGCCTCGGCGGTTCATCCGGCGTCGGGGTGAAGGCGAGGTAGCCGACGGCCACGACGCGGGCGCGGGGATCGCGGTTGGGCTCGCCGTAGGTGCGCAGCTGCTCGAGGTGCTCGGTGCGTTCGACACCACCGACCTCGGCCAGGAATCGCCGGGCCGCGTCGTCGAGGTTCTCGTCATCGTGCACGCGCCCACCGGGCAGCGACCACAGGCCCTCGGTGCCCGGGGCGTCGGGGCGCTGCAGCAGCACCAGCAGTCGCTCGTCGCGGACGGTCAGCAGTGCGACGTCAACGGCGACCGCGGCCGATGACAGCCGTGCCGTCTGCGGGTTCCGGGCGTCGTCCATGATCCTGAGCCTAGGTGAGATCTGCTGATGTCACGGCGGGTCGAGTTGGCGCTCCGCCCCGGCCTCGGCACAGTGGGAGCCCACCAGAACGGATGGTCATGGCCTCCCTCGCCCCGCTCAAGCGCGGTCTCACCGGGCGCTGCCCCAACTGTGGTGACGCACGCGTCATCCGCACCGTCTGGGAGATCAAGGACGAGTGCCCCGCCTGTCACTACTCGTACGTCCGTGAGGACGGCTACTGGGTGGGGGCCATGACGGTGCTCATGGCCTTGATGCTTGGCGGGTTCGCCGCCGTGATCATCACGGGGTTCGTGATGACCTGGCCGGACACCCCGGTGATGCCGCTCACCATCGCCACGTTCCTGTCGACGCTGGTCATCGGATCGCTGGCCTATGGCTGGGCCAAGACGATCTGGGTCGGCATCGACCTGTCGTTCAACCCTGCCTCGGACGCTGAGCAGGCGAAGATGGACGCCCGTCGAGCCGCGGCCGGCGAGGCCGATGGGGCCGCACGCGACTGACGGCCTGCGCCACCCCCGGCCTAGCCTCCCGCGACGTTCCCCAGACGTCCACAGGAGCCCGCCGTGGCACTTTCCGAGGCCGAGGTCCGGCACGTCGCGATGCTTGCGCGACTTGCCCTGACCGACGACGAGGTGCATGACCTCGCCCCGCAGCTCTCCAAGATCCTGCAGTACGCGGAGCAGGTCGGCGAGGTGGCGGCGGACGACGTCGAGCCGACCGTCCACCCGTACCCGCTGGAGAACGTCTTCCGCGCGGACGTGCCCGGTGAGCCGCTGGACCGCGACGAGTTCCTGGCCGGTGGCCCGGAGATCGAGGACCACCGTTTCGTGGTCCCGCGCATCGTTGCAGAGGAGAGCTGAGATGGCTTCCGTCGACACGATCCTGCACGCATCCGCCACGGAACTGCTGGCGATGATGGAGGCCGGCGAGGCCACCGCCGTCCAGATCACCCAGGCCCACCTCGACCGCATCGCGGCGGTCGACGGCGACGGCTCGGGTGACACCGACGTCCACGCGTTCCTGCGCGTCACGGGCGACGCTGCGTTGGCCCAGGCCGCCGAGGTCGACCGCAAGCGCGCCGCCGGGGAGCCGCTGGGCGCCCTGGCCGGCGTCCCGGTCGCGCTCAAGGACATCGTCGTCACGCGCGGCGTCGAGACCACCTGTGGCTCGAAGATCCTCGAGGGCTGGATCCCGCCGTACGACGCCACGATCGTCCACCGGATGCGGGACGCCGACATGGTGTTCCTCGGCAAGACCAACATGGACGAGTTCGCGATGGGCTCGTCCAACGAGAACTCCGCGTACGGCGACGTCCGCAACCCGTGGGACCTCGGGCGCGTGCCCGGCGGTTCGTCCGGTGGCTCCGCCGCCGCCGTCTCCGCCCACATGGCCCCGCTGGCCATCGCCACCGACACCGGCGGTTCGACCCGTCAGCCGGCCGCGCTCTGCGGCCTGGTGGGCGGCAAGCCGACGTACGGCGCCGTCAGCCGGTACGGCCTCATCGCGTTCGCGTCCTCGCTGGACCAGGCCGGTCCGCTGGCCCGCACCGTCGAGGACGCCGCCCGCTTCCAGACCGTCCTTGCCGGCCACGACCCGCTGGACTCCACCTCGATCCCGCAGCCGCCCCGTGACCTGCTCACGACGCTGAAGGACGGCGTCAAGGGCATGAAGATCGGTGTCGTCAAGGAACTCCAGGGCGAGGGCTACGAGCCCGGTGTCGAGGAGTCCTTCAACGCCGCGCTGGACGTCTACCGGGAGCTCGGTGCAGAGATCGTCGAGGTCTCCTTGCCCCACGCCCCGTACGGGCTGCCCGCGTACTACCTGGTCGCCCCGTCCGAGTGCAGCTCCAACCTCGCCAAGTTCGACGGTGTCCGCTTCGGCGTCCGCGTCGAGGCAGAGACCACGGAGTTGATGATGGCGGCGACGCGCGCCGCCGGGTTCGGCCCGGAGGTCAAGCGCCGCATCATGATCGGCACGCACGCGCTCTCCAGCGGCTACTTCGACGCCTACTACGCGCAGGCATCGAAGGTCCGGACGCTCATTGCGCAGGACTTCGCCGCGGCGTTCGCGCAGGTCGACGCCCTGGTCTCGCCGACCTCGCCGTCGGTCGCGTTCGGGCACGGCACCAAGACGGCCGACCCGATCGCGATGTACCTCAACGACGTTGCGACGGTCCCGGCCTCCCTGGCCGGCGTCCCCGCGCTCTCCGTGCCGTGTGGCCTGGCTGCGTCTCCCGAGGGTGGCGACCCGCTGCCGGTCGGACTGCAGGTCATCGCCCCGCTGAACCAGGACGAGGTCATGTACCGCGTCGCCTGGGCGCTGGAGCAGGCCATCGGCTTCACGACGATCCCGACCGGGGCGAACGCTGTCGCTCCCGTCCCCGCGAACTGAGAGGCATCACCATGGTCACCAAGATGCCCGAAGGTTGGAAGCTCGTCGTCGGCCTCGAGGTCCACGTCGAACTCAACACCCTGACGAAGATGTTCTCCGCGTCGCCGGTCGACTTCGCCGGCGAGCCGAACACCCGCGTCTTCCCGATCGACGCGGGCCTGCCGGGCACGCTCCCGGTCATCAACCGTGAGGCCGTCACGGCCGCTGCACGGTTGGGCCTCGCGATCAACTGCGGGATCACCGAGCGCTGCCGGATGCACCGCAAGAACTACTACTACCCCGACCTGCCCAAGGGCTACCAGATCTCCCAGTACGACGTGCCGCTGTGTCACGACGGCTGGTTGGACCTCGAGGTCGAGGGTCGCCAGCTCCGCGTCGAGATCGAACGCCTCCACATGGAGGAGGACACCGGCAAGTCCACCCACGTCGGTGGAGCCGGTCGTCTGCAGGGCGCCGACAAGTCGCTGATCGACTACAACCGCGCCGGCATCCCGTTGCTGGAGATCGTGTCGCGCCCCGACATCTTCGACCCGGAGACGGCGCAGGCGTACGTCCGCGAACTGCAGGGCATCGTGAAGGCCCTGGGCGTCTCGGACGCCAAGCTCGAAGAGGGCTCGATGCGGTGTGACGCGAACGTCAGCGTCATGCGCACGGACGCCACGGAGCTGGGCACTCGTCGCGAGATCAAGAACGTCAACTCGATCAAGTCCATCGGCCGCGCCATCGCCTACGAGGCCCAGGCACAGATCGACGAGATCGAGGCCGGCGACACCATCTTCATGGAGACGCGCCACTGGGACGAGAACGCCGAGGTCACCTCGACGCTCCGTCGCAAGGAGACCGTCGCGGACTACCGGTACTTCCCGGACCCGGACCTCGTCGAGATCGTGTCGACGCCGGAATGGGTCGCGCAGCTCAAGGCCGCGCTTCCCGAGCTCCCCAGGGTCGCGCGTGAGCGCATCCTGGCTTCGGGCGTCGGCGAGGCGCAGACCGCGACGATCGTCAACAGTGACCTGATCGTCGTGTTCGACGAGGCCGTCGCCACCGGCGCGGACGCGTCGACCGTCGGCAACCTCGTCGCCAACAACCTCGTTGGTGAGCTGTCCGAACAAGGCGTGTCGCTGGAGGAGTCCGGCGTGACCGGCCAGCACGTGGGCGAGCTCGTCAAGCTGGTCGAGGACGGGACGCTGTCGAACAAGATGGCCAAGGAGGTGCTCGCCGGTGTCGTCGAGGCCCGTGGCCAGAAGTCGCCAAGCCAGATCGCGGACGACCGCGGCCTCAAGCAGATGTCGGACACCTCCGAGCTGCAGACGATCATCGACGATGTCATCGCCCGCAACCCCGCGATCGTGGAGAAGATCCGCGGCGGGGCGGACAAGGCGATCGGCGCGCTGGTCGGCCAGGTCATGGGCGCAACCAAGGGACAGGCCAACCCGGGCATGGTCAACCAGTTGCTCAAGGCCGCGATCGACGGCTGAGCGGCACGTTGCGGGGTCGGACGGACGGCGTCCGCACCTTCCCCCGGCTCCCGGCGGGGGCCGGGCGTACTCTTGGCCGTCCACCATGGGAGTCCTCCGCCGTGCTTGAACGCATCTCCTCGCCCGACGACGTCAAGGCACTCTCGCACGCCGAGTTGCTGACGTTGTCGCAGGAGATCCGCGACTTCATCATCGAGGCCGTCGCCCGCGTCGGTGGGCACCTGGGGTCCAACCTCGGCGCGGTCGAGTTGACGCTGGCGCTGCACCGGGTCTTCGACTCGCCCCGCGACATCTTCCTGTGGGACACCGGCCACCAGGCCTACGTGCACAAGATCGTCACCGGCCGCCGCGAGGGCTTCGACCAGCTTCGCCAGGCCGGCGGGCTGTCCGGGTACCCCAGCCGCTCCGAGTCCGCGCACGACTGGATCGAGAACTCGCACGCCTCCACCGCGCTGAGCTGGGCCTACGGGCTCGCCCGCGGCTTCCAGGGCAACGAGGCCGCGGCCGACCGCAATGTCGTGGCCGTCATGGGCGACGGGGCGTTGACCGGCGGCATGGCCTACGAGGCCCTGAACAACATCGGGCACTCGGGCCTCCCGGTCACGATCATCCTCAACGACAACGGCCGGTCCTACGCGGAGACCATCGGCAAGCTCTCGGCCCAGGTCTCCGACCTTCGCATGGACCCGCGCTACCGCCAGATGCGCGGCCAGGTCGACCGCATCCTCGAACGTCTGCCCTTCGCGGAGCGGGTTGCCGGCGCCGGGCTCAAGGCCGTCAAGACGCTGGTGTCGGACGCCCCGGCGTTGCAGTCCTTCGTCGAGTCACTCGGCGTCCGCTACCTCGGCCCCTTCGACGGCCACGACATCCCGCACCTCGAGAAGGCGCTGGAGTTGGCCGCCAACCACACCGGCCCCGTCCTGGTGCACGTGCTCACGGAGAAGGGCAAGGGCTACGCCCCGGCGGAGACCGACCCGGAGAAGAAACTCCACGACACCAGCGCCTTCGACGTCGCCACGGGGCGCACGACCAAGTCCAAGCGTGTCACCTGGACCGGCGTCTTCAGCGACTCCCTCGTCGAGCTTGCCGGCCAGGACCCCCGGATCGTCGCACTGACGGCCGCGATGCCCGGCTCGACCGGGTTGCTGCCCGTGCAGGCCCAGTCCGAAGAGCAGATGGTCGACGTCGGCATTGCAGAACAGCACGCG